>ERZ773148.1456-NODE-1456-length-19648-cov-8.488082_pt1 | contig 19648 bp, 19 predicted proteins | sample MGYA00580846_ERZ773148 | MGnify/ENA primary metagenome ERZ773148 (study PRJEB29015, sample SAMEA2737879) | human gut metagenome | biome: human gut; feature: human-associated habitat; material: faeces | place: China | collected 2012 ... | reverse complement strand
AGATGAGGACAGGCTTCCGAAAAGCGCACCGAGCGTTTCCGGATCGGCGGAGGGGAACCCAATGATGGCTTCAAAGAAGTACAGAAGGCACCAGCCGCCGACAACCGAATAGAACGAAAGCACCACAAAACCGATGATGATGCCGAGATAACCCAAGACCGACCAGAAGGGTCCGCCTAAGTTTCGGTAAGCCGTGACGATTCCACCTTTACCGGCTTTACCCAAGGTAATTTCCGTGAGCAAAAGGCCGAAGGCCAAGGTAAAGGAAAAAATAATGTAGGGGAGCAGGAAGGCTGCTCCGCCTTCGGCACCGGCCATGTATGGGAACTTCCAAATTGCGCCCAGACCGATGGCTGCGCCGACACTGGCTAAGACAAACCCAACTTTGCCGGTAAATGTTTTTTCTTGTTGTTTTGATGCTTGGGACATCTGAGAATACTTCCTCGGTTTTAGATCAGATTAAAGATTGCAACCACAACGATGAAGCAGGGTGCAACGAAGGCCAGCATAAAGCGGAAGAACTTCATGAAGCCGTCGGAATGCTTAACGCTGGAGTTGATTTCATATTTGGTGCGGTCAAAGAAGAACCAGCCTGTCATTGCAACGACGAAGAGGGCGCTCAGCGGCATCAGGATGTTGCAGCAGAGGAAGTCTATCGCATCAAAAATGTTCTTGTCCATGATCTTGTAATCAGCCCACGGACCCATCGAGAGAGCTGAGGGAATAGAGCAGATGGAAAGAACGATGAACAAAAGCACGGAAGCTGTTTTGCGGGAGAAATGGAATTCGTCCATTAAGTAGGCCAGCGGAACTTCGAACAAAGAGATCATGGAAGTCAGGGCGGCAACCAGCAGACAGCCGTAGAAGCAGACGGCAAATACGTCGCCTAACGGAATGTGCGAGAACACGGCCGGCATCGTGATGAATGTCAGACCTGGGCCTGCAGACGGGTTAAGGCCGAAGGCGATAACCGGGGGAATAACCATTAGACCGGCGAGAATGCAGGAAATAAAGGCTAAAACAGAAACCCAAAGAGCAGTGGTGGTCAGATTTTCTTTATGAGAAATGTAAGAACCATATGTGACCATAATGCCCATGCCGACGGAGAGCGAGAAGAATGTGAAGCCCATGGCGTTGAGCAGAGAGTTTGCTGTGACCTGATCCCATTTCGGAGAGAAAAGGAACTTAAGGCCTTCCCAGGCGCCCGGCAACGTCAGTCCGCGGATAATCAGGACGATCATCAGCACGAAAAGCAGCGGCATAAGCACTTTGGATATACGTTCGATACCTTTGTTCACGCCGAAGATCAGGACGCCGGCAGTGATCGCCAGGAAAAGGGTTTGATAAAGAATGGCAGAAACCGGAGTGCTGACGGTTTTAAGGAAGGTCTTTTCCAACATCGCTAGGTCAGACGAAGCCGCATTTCCCATGATGGCCTCGAACAAATAAGTGAGGCACCATCCGCCTACCGTGCTGTAGTAGGTCATGATGAGGAAAGCACAAAGCACTCCAACGAACCCCAAAGGAGCCCAGAACTTACCTCCGATACGTCGGAAGCTCGTGACGGAACTGCCGCGTCCGGCTCGGCCGATGATGATCTCAGCAAGAATCAAGGTAACGCCGAAAAACAACACCATCAGGATGAACGGAATAATAAAAGCAGAACCGCCGTTGGCACCGGATATTCCTGAGGGCTATTCGGTCATCTTCCTCGGTGGCGGCGCTTCCCTGCAGTTCATGCAGATTCCTGCCAACTTCCTTATCAAGAAGGCGGGCTACGTCAACACCGGCACATGGGCTAAGAAAGCCATGAAGGAAGCCAAGCACTTCGGTGAGACCGTGGAGGTGGCATCATCAGCAGCCGACAACTACACGCATCTGCCTCACCACTTTGACATCCCCGCTGATCTGGACTATCTCCATATCACTACCAATAATACCATTTACGGCACAGAATGCCGCAAGGATATCGATGCTCCCGTGCCCCTCATCGCCGATATGTCTTCTGATATCATGAGCCGCCCCGTCGATGTGTCTAAATACACCGCTATCTATGCCGGCGCACAGAAGAATATGGCTATGGCCGGCGTCACGGTCATCATCGTCAAGGACGATATGCTGGGCAAGGCTCCGCGTGAGTTGCCTACGATGATTGACTACCGTACGCATGTGGAGAAGGGCAGCATGTTCAATACACCGCCTGTGGTGCCTATCTACTCGCTCCTGGAGACCATGCGCTGGGTGAAGGCTCAGGGTGGCGTGAAAGAGATGGACCGTCGTGCTCAGGAGCGCGCAAAGATTGTCTATGACGAGATAGACCGCAACAAGCTCTTCCGTGGTACGGTGGATGCCTGCGACCGCTCGGTGATGAACATCTGCTTCGTGATGAACGATGAATACAAGGATTTGGAGAAGCCTTTCCTCGACTTCGCTACCGAGAAGGGTATGGTAGGCATCAAGGGCCACCGCTCTGTCGGAGGCTTCCGTGCAAGCTGCTACAATGCTCAGACCTTAGAGGGCGTCAACGCGCTGGTGAGCTGCATGAAAGAGTTTGAAGCAAAACACTAAATTCCTAAACCATGAAGATATTAGTAGCAACAGAGAAACCTTTTGCAGCCGCTGCCGTGGCAGGGATTAAGAAAGCTGCTGAGGCTGAGGGCCACGAGGTCGTGCTCCTCGAAAAATATACTGATAAGCAGCAGCTCCTCGACGCTGTCAAGGACGCTGACGCCATGATTGTCCGCTCTGACAAGGTGACGAAAGAGGTGCTTGACGCTGCCGGCAAACTGAAGATTGTCGTCCGTGCAGGTGCTGGATATGACTCCATCGATACCGCTTATGCCAAAGAGAAGGGCGTCGTTGTAGAGAATACGCCTGGACAGAACTCCAACGCCGTGGCCGAGCTGGTCTTCGGACTCCTCGTCTACACCGTCCGCAACTTCTTCAATGGTAAGGCTGGCAGTGAGCTGAAGGGTAAGAAGCTCGGCATCTTAGCTTTCGGTAATGTAGGCCGTAATGTGGCACGCATCGCCAAGGGCTTTGGCATGGACGTCTATGCCTTCGATGAGTTTGTCCCTGCTGAGAAGATAGAGGCTCAGGGCGTTCACGCCGCTAAGGATCGTGACGACCTATTCAAGACCTGCGATGTCGTCTCCTTGCATATCCCCGCTACTGACGAGACACGCAAGAGCATCAACTACGACGTCGTGAGCCAGCTCAAGAAGGGCGGCATCCTTATCAATACAGCCCGTAAGGAGGTCATTGATGAGGACGGCCTGCTCAAGCTCCTTGCCGAGCGTGAGGACCTGAAATATATCACAGATATCAAGCCTGACAAGGACGAAGAGTTCCAAAAGTTTGAGGGACGCTATTTCTCTACGCCGAAGAAGATGGGCGCGCAGACAGCGGAGGCAAACATCAATGCCGGTATTGCTGCTGCCAATCAGATTAATGCCTTCTTCAAGACGGGAGATGAGAAATTCTGTGTGAACAAATAGACTTTTTATTAGCTTTTAGCTTCTTAGTCGTCACTAAGAAGCTAAAAGCTTTCATCTTCTAACATTACTTTCAACTTCTAACTCTAAACATTATGGCTATTGTAAAACCTTTCCGTGGTATCCGTCCGCCTAAAGAGCTCGTCGAGAAAGTAGAAAGCTACCCTTATGATGTCCTGTCCTCAGAGGAAGCCAAGAAGGCTGCTGAAGGCAATGAGATGAGCTTCTATCATATTAATATGCCTGAAATCAACTTCCCCGATGGCACTGCTTCCGATGATCCCCGTGTCTATGACGAGGCTAAGAAGCAGTTTGAAAAGTTTCAGGCCAAGGGCTGGCTCGTGCAGGATAAGGAGGAGAACTATTACCTTTATGCCCAGAGCATGAAGGACAAGACACAATATGGTATTGTCGTGGCAGCCTCGGCCGACGACTATCATAACGGCCACATCAAGCGCCATGAGCTCACGCGGCGTGAGAAAGAGGACGACCGCATGAAGCACGTCCTTGTCACCGATGCCAATATGGGTCCGGCTTTCTTTGCCTATCCCGATGATGAGGTGCTCAATGGCATCATCGCTAAATATGCAGCCCAACAACCCGAGTATGATTTCGTAGCTCCTGAGGATGGCTTCCGCCACCAGCTGTGGGTCATCAGCGACAAGGCTGATATAGACACCATCACGAAGGAGTTTGCCAAGATTCCTACCCTCTACATTGCCGACGGCCATCACCGCTCTGCCGCTGCCGCGCGTGTGGCCGAGGAGAAGGCCAAGGCAGACCCGCACCATACCGGCAAAGAGGAATACAATTACTTCATGGCGGTCTGCTTCCCGGCCAGTCAGCTGACAATCCTTGACTATAACAGAGTCGTGAAAGACCTCCATGGAATGACGCCAGCGGAGTTTCTGAAGGCTCTGGAGAAGAACTTCACCGTGGAGAAGATGGGCCCGCAGGAATACCGGCCGGCAAAGCTCCATGAGTTCTCGCTCTATCTCGACGGCGACTGGTACCGTTTGGAGGCACGTCCGGGAACCTTTGATGATAACGATCCGATAGGCTCTTTGGATGTTGACATCTCCAGCAGGCTTATCCTCGACGACCTCATGGGCATCAAGGACCTGCGATCCGACAAGCGTGTGGACTTCGTGGGCGGACTGAGAGGTCTGAAAGAGTTGAAGCGCCGCGTCGACTCTGGCGAGATGCGATGGGCATTGGCGCTATACCCTGTGTCGATGAAACAAATCATGAGAATCGCTGACAGCGGAAAGATAATGCCGCCGAAGGCAACCTGGTTCGAACCAAAGTTGAGGTCCGGACTGGTGATACATAAATTGTCATAGTGGAAGATACATTTCGGACAATAGAGACTATGGGCGAGGGTTACTACACCGAGAAGCGTAGTAAGTTCCTCGCCTTTGCATGCCATGTGGAAACGGTAGAGGAAGCGATGCAGATCGTAGCACAATACCGCAAGAAGTATTATGATGCCCGACATTGCTGTTATGCGTATATGTTGGGTCCAGCGCGCGATACATTCAGGGCTAATGACGATGGCGAGCCATCGTCGACAGCCGGTAAACCCATCTTGGGGCAGATCAACAGCCATGGGTTGACAGACGTTCTCATCGTGGTGGTGAGATATTACGGCGGTGTCAATCTCGGGACGGGTGGATTGATAGTAGCTTACAGGACGGCGGCCGATGACGCCATCAGCAAGGCAAAGGTCGTAGAGAGGGTTGTGGAAGAGAAGATAACCTACACTTTCACTTGGCCTATGATGAATGGCGTGATGAGGGTCGTCAAGGAGATGCAGCCCAGGATTGTGAGTCAGGATTTCGATAACACATGCTCTATCACCCTCGCTATCAGAAAGAGTAAAGCCGATGAACTTAGAAGTCGTCTGGCAAAGCTAAGTTTCTAACAAGTCAATGAATCTATGAAGAGATTTCTAAAATATTTTCTTTCGGTTTTACCTGTTTTCTTCCTTATCTTATTTCTTGCCATAGCGATACGCGTCTATGGCATTGATGCGCTCTCGGGTCCGAGTCAGCTTGTCCTCATCTTCTCTACTGGCATCTCTGTGCTCATCGCCATGCTCTTCTTCCACACCACGTGGAAGGTGCTGGAAGAGGAAATCAATCATTCTGTAGGGAGTATCGGTTCGCCGATTGTCATCCTGCTGCTCATCGGCATGCTCTCGGGCACGTGGATGGTCAGCGGTGTGGTGCCGATGCTCATCTATTACGGCATGCAGATTATCAGCCCTCATGTCTTCCTTATCTCCAGTTGTGTCATCAGTGCCATCGTGTCGGTGATGACGGGAAGCTCGTGGACGACGGTGGCCACCATCGGCGTGGCGCTGATGGGCATCGGCAAGGCGGAAGGCTTCAGCGACGGCTGGACAGCGGGAGCTATTCTTTCCGGTGCTTATTTTGGTGATAAGATGTCACCACTGTCTGATACCACGGTCTTGGCCTCGTCGCTGTGTGGCACCCCGCTCTTCACGCATATCAAGTATATGACCATCACAACGGTGCCGGCTTTTACCATCACACTTATCATTTTTCTGGTAGCCGGCTTCTTCGTGCCGTCAACGGAGTCGGTAGATACGTCAGCGTTTACGACAGCCTTGTCGTCAACCTATAATCTGAGTCTGTGGCTGTTGCTTGTACCCTTAGCCACTGCCTGGATGATCTACCGCAAGCTGCCTGCCATTATCGTGCTCTTTGCTTCTTCTGTATTGGCCATCATCTTTGCTGTCATCTTCCAACCCGAGATTCTGACGTTGGCGGGTGGCGGACACGATAATGTCAGTGCACTGACGTTATTCAAAGGTGCTATGCAGAGTGGTTTTGGCAGCACGAATGTCGACAGCGGCTATGCTCCTGTCAATGAGCTGTTGGCCACACGGGGCATGGCGGGTATGCTCAACACCGTGTGGATTATTCTGTGTGCGATCTGTTTTGGTGGTGTGATGAAGGCAAGTGGAATGCTGACAAATATCGTGAGTCTGGTGCTGCCGCTTACCCGTACGCGTGTCGGACTTGTGGCATCAACGGTCTTCTCCGGCATCTTCTTCAATGCCACAGCCGCCGACCAGTTCCTGTCCATCATGCTCAACGCAAGTATGTTTGGAGACATCTATAAGAAGGAAGGCTATGAGCCGAGGCTGCTGAGTAGGAGCATTGAGGACTCCAGCACCGTCACCTCAGTACTCATTCCGTGGAGCACCTGTGGCATGACGCAGTCGACAGTGCTCAATGTGCCGACGCTGACTTACCTGCCTTATTGCTTCTTCAATATCTTAGCCCCCATCACGAGCATCTGCATTGCAGCCTTAGGATTCAAAATCTATAGGACGGCGAAGGCAGCGCAGGCCTAATATTGCCCCTCTGTCTTTTTCTTATGTACGAAGCCGACAGTGCCCATGACGATGAGTATGAGCGGGAGGATATTGAGGATATTATAGTTGGTCAGCCCGGTGAGATAGAAGATGACATAGAGCACGACACCCGAATAGACGAGGCCTATTCCGGTGTTTCTGACGCAGAACGCAAATGTCTTCTCTGCTGCCGACTTGATGCGATGATATAGAACAGTCTTTTTCATTTCCGGTGCAAAAGTACAGATAAAAAGGCTACAAAGCGCGGGAAAAATGTTAAAAAGCAGAAAAAGACAGCGTTAAGGTGGTGGGGTTCAGAGAAAAAGCAGTACCTTTGCACTCGCATTTTGCAAAATAATATATTTATTCATTTAAAAGTAGTATGAATCAATACGAAACCGTTTTCATTTTGACTCCCGTTTTGTCTGATGATCAGATGAAGGAAACGGCCGCTAAATTCAAGAAACTGCTCACCGATAATGGTGCTGAGATTCTGAACGAAGAGGCTTGGGGACTTAAGAAGATGGCCTACGCCATTGAGAAGAAATCAACAGGCTTCTACTGCCTGCTCGAGTTCAAGGCAGAGCCGTCAGTTATCAACACCCTCGAGACCGGCTTCCGCCGCGACGAGAAAGTTATTCGTTTCATGACCGTTAAGCTCGACAAGTATGCTGCTGCATACGCTGAGAAGCGTCGCGCTAAGTGGGCTAAAAAGTTGGAGGCATAAATCATGGCTGAGCAGAAAAGAAACAATGCAAACGGCGAAATTCGCTATTTGACAGCTCCTTCCATCGACACAAGGAAGAAGAAGTACTGCCGTTTCAAGAAGAGCGGCATCAAGTATATCGACTATAAGGATCCTGAGTTCCTGAAGAAGTTCCTCAACGAGCAGGGTAAGATTCTTCCCCGCCGTATCACAGGCACTTCTCTGAAGTATCAGCGCCGTGTGGCACAGGCTGTAAAGCGTGCGCGCCAGATTGCACTGCTTCCATTCGTAACCGATTTGTTGAAGTAATAAGGAGGAGGCTAAGAAATGGAAATCATACTGAAAGAAGATATCATCGGTCTTGGTTACAAGAACGAGATTGTAAACGTTAAGAACGGCTATGGCCGTAACTACCTGATTCCTACAGGTAAGGGTGTTATCGCTTCTGAGAGCGCTAAGAAGGTTCTCGCTGAGAACCTGAAGCAGCAGGCTTCTAAGCTCGCAGCTCTGAAGGCTGAGGCTGAGAAGCGTGCTGAGCAGCTGAAGGACGTTGTCGTCACAGTGGCTGCTAAGGTGGCTGCTACAGGTCATCTCTATGGCTCTGTAGGCCCTGCTAAGGTTGCTGAAGAGCTCGCTAAGCTCGGCATTGAGATCGATCGCAAGATTATCACTATGCACGAGGCTCGCAAGGTCGGTGACTTCGAGGCTACTGTTCACTTCCACAAGGATGTAGAGGTGAAGGTTCCTGTTAAGGTCATCGCTGAGAACAAGCCCGAGCCTAAGGCCGCTGAGGAAGAGGCTCCTAAGGCTGAGGAGGCTAAGGCTGAGACAGAGGCTCCCGGTGAGGAGGCTCCTAAGGCCGAGGAAGAGGCTCCCGCTGCAGAGTAAGGAGCTTCCCTGTTTTTGGATCTCAACAGAGATCGCGAATATAATGTCCAAAAAGATCCCATCTATCCTTGTGGTAGGTGGGATCTTTTTATTTCCCTACTTGGCGGGACGTTTGCGGCAGCTCTCACGTATGTTCGTGGCATATGCCGCAGAAGTCCGTGGCATATGTCGCAGAAGTCCGTGGCAAATGTCGCAGATATTCGTGGCAAATGCCGCGCATCACCGTGCCAATTGATAGGGTGGGGGCATGCAGGTTGTAATTTCTTCTTTTTTATCATTTGTTTTCAGCATTGTGGGTGAGTGTCTGCATTTTTTTTGCTAACTTTGCAAAAGATAGACTGCAATATCACGATACATACTGCTATAGGACAACACTTAAAATATTATCATACAAAAATGAAAGCATTTGTATTCCCTGGACAAGGGTCCCAGTTTGTAGGTATGGGTAAAGACCTCTATGAGAACAACGCGCTTGCTAAAGAACTTTTCGATAAGGCTGATGAGATTCTCGGCTTTAAGATTACAGATATCATGTTTGCTGGCACTGACGAGCAGCTGAAGGAGACAAAGGTGACACAGCCTGCCGTTTTCCTCCACAGCGTTATCTCTGCCCTCTGCTTGGGCGACGAGTTCCAGCCTGCTATGGTTGCCGGTCACTCTCTGGGTGAGTTCTCAGCGCTTGTCGCCAGTGGTGCGCTGAGCTTTGAGGATGGTCTGAAGCTCGTGGCAGCACGTGCCAACGCCATGCAGAAAGCTTGCGAGAAGAATCCTGGCACGATGGCTGCCATCATCGCTCTGCCTGACGAGACAGTAGAGGGTGTCTGCGAGGAGATTCGCAAAGAGGGCAAGGTTGTTGTTGCTGCTAACTACAACTGCCCGGGCCAGCTTGTTATCTCAGGTGAGAAGGAGGCTATTGCCGAGGCTTGTGAGAAGCTGAAGGCAGCAGGTGCTAAGCGTGCACTCCCGCTGAATGTCAGTGGCGCTTTCCATTCTCCGCTGATGCAGCCTGCTAAGGAAGAGCTTCAGGCTGCCATTGAGAAGACAGCTTTCTCTGCTCCTAAGTGCCCCGTCTATCAGAATGTCGATGCTAAGCCGCATACTGACCCCGCTGAGATTCAGGCGAACCTCATCGCTCAGCTTACAAGCCCCGTGCGTTGGACAAAGAGCGTGCAGAACATGATTGCCGATGGTGCTGACGACTTCACAGAGTGCGGTCCCGGCAAGGCTCTGCAGGGCATGATTCATCGTATTGACAAAGCTGTTGCCGTAAAAGGTATCGCTTAAACTATCAGGAGGTCCGGAGCAGTTGTCTGCTCCGGATAGCTAAACTCCAAAGTTCGATTTGATGAACAAGAAGATAATAATTTACCAGGTTCTCCCGCGTCTTTTCGGCAATCGTAATTCTACTTGCAAAAAGAATGGTACGCTTGCTGAGAATGGGGTGGGGAAGATGAACGATTTTGACACCATTCGCCTGTGGAAAATCCATGAGATGGGCTTTACCCATGTCTGGTATACAGGCTTGCTGCGACATGCCACGACGACAGACTACACACAGTATGGCATACCACGGCAGCATGCTTCTGTGGTCAAGGGCAAAGCAGGTTCGCCATACGCTATCGTAGACTATTATGACATCGATCCGGACCTTGCTGTTGACGTGCCCAATCGCATGGGGGAGTTTGAGGAGCTTGTCAGCCGCACGCATCTCGCTGGGATGAAAGTCATCATCGACTTTGTGCCTAACCATGTCGGACGAGAGTATAAGAGCATCAACCTGCCTGCCGGTACGCGTGATCTTGGAGCCGATGACAACACAAACAAGCATTTCGACCCGCAAAACAACTTCTACTACTGCCCTGGACATCAGTTTGTAAGCCCTGCTTCAGCGGAAGATGACTTCTCTCCCTATGTGGAATTTCCTGCTAAATGCACAGGTAACGATAAGTTCAATGCCACACCCGGATTATATGACTGGTATGAGACGGTAAAGCTCAACTACGGCATTGACTATTGTGATGCCGGTGGACGGAGCTATCATTATAATCCCGTCCCTGACACGTGGAAGAAGATGACGGAGATTCTCCTCTTCTGGGCTGCGAAAGGCATTGACGGCTTCCGCTGCGATATGGCGGAGATGGTACCGCATGAGTTCTGGGCTTATGCTACGAGTATTGTCAAGGAGAGCTTCCCGAATATCATCTTTATCGGTGAGGTCTATGATACTAATCAGTATCGTACCTATGTTGCTTTGGGATTCGACTATCTCTATGATAAAGTCGGCATGTACGACTGCCTGCGTGATGTGGTCTGTGAGCGTCGCCCTGCCAACAGTATCACTTATAGCTGGCAGAATACCGACGACATCAAGGACCACATGCTCTATTTCCTTGAGAACCACGATGAGCAGCGTATCGCAAGCGACTTCTTCTGTGGTGATGGTGCGAAGGCTATACCGGCTTTTGTCGTGGCCGCGCTGCTTCAGAAAAATCCCCTCATGATCTATGCTGGTCAGGAGGTCGGTGAGCGTGGTATGGATGAAGAGGGTTTCTCAGGCGTAGACGGCCGTACGACTATCTTTGACTATTGGCATGTGGACTCTGTCTACAGAGAGTTCTTCACCGCTGACAAGCTCACCGATAAGGAGCGTGAGCTGCAACGCACCTACACACAGGTGTTGCGGATTGCCAACCGTGAGAAGGCAGTCCGTGAGGGAGACAGCTTCGACCTCATGTATGTCAACACGCATACGTGGATGTTCAACCCTCGTTCGCAATATGCCTTCCTTCGCAAGAAGGAAGATGACGTATTGCTCGTTGTCGTCAACTTCTCCCGGCCTATTGTCCATGTCTCCATCACGATACCGGCCCATGCTTTCGACTTCCTCGGTCTTCCGGAGCGCGATGTGCTTGCTTCTGATCTGCTGACAGGAGAGAAGCTGGAGTTGGGATTGAAGAAAGACGGTGCTGTGGAGATGACGGTGCCACCTTACGGTGCAAAGATTTTGAAATTCAGCATAAAGATGAAAGACAACGCCTACATGCTCAATGAGCACAACAAAGATGAGTTCCCGCCGGCCCATACGGCAGAGCATCTGCTCAACCAACTCATGGTACGTATGTTTGGCTGTCAGCGCTCTACAAATGCTCACATTGAGCGGAAGAAGAGCAAGATGAGCTATGTCCTCGACCATAAGCCCACACGTAGGGAAGAAAAGGCCATTGAGGACGAGATGAACCGTCTGATAGAGGCTGATATGCCTGTCACCTACGAGACGGTGGACCGTAACCATATTCCTGAAGGTGTGAGCCTGGAAAGACTTCCGAACGATGCCTCTGAGATGATACGCCTGGTGCGTATCGGCGATTACGACGTTTGCCCATGTATCGGCAAACACGTCAGGTCGACATCACAGATTGGTAGGTTTGTGTTGCTTGGCACCAACTGGGACGAGCCAACGCATACGTTCAGAATCCGCTTCAAGGTGATACCATAATAGAAGTATAAAAAAGACAGAAGTCCGGAAGTTCAAAACTTCCGGACTTCCGTTATTATTGTCCCTCTCTCTCTTCCTTCATATCGATGAATTCTCCGTTGGCGTCGTAGAATTCATATTGTAGGAAGGCGAGTTTCTGTGAGGCAATGACATGTACGCCGAATCCGTATTTCATCTGCCATTTCCGCTTCAGGCTTACAATGCCTTGGTTGATATAGGCAGCAACATACGGATGTACGTAAAGATAGAATTTGCGGATGCCTATCTTGTTTACGAGTTGGTCAATCTTTCTCTCAAGCTGGTCGGTGAACAGAATGCTGGACTTGATTTTTCCCGTGCCATTGCAGGTCGGGCATGTCTCCTCCACGTTGACGTCCATAGCCGGACGTACTCTTTGACGTGTTATCTGCATCAGTCCAAACTTGCTCAGTGGCAGAATGTTGTGGCGGGCACGGTCTTTCTGCATGTCCTTACACATGCGCTCGTAGAGCATCTGGCGGTCCTCGGCTAAGTTCATGTCTATGAAGTCGACCACGATGATTCCTCCCATATCACGTAGACGAAGCTGGCGTGCAAGCTCGTCGGCAGCACCTAAGTTGGTGTCTAAGGCCGTAGCTTCCTGGCCGTTTTGATTCTTTGAGCGGTTGCCGCTGTTCACATCCACGACATGCATGGCCTCGGTGTGCTCAATGATGAGGTAGGCGCCATGGGCGTAGTTCACCGTCTTGCCAAAGCTGGACTTAATCTGCTTGGTAACATTGAAGTTGTCAAAGATAGGCACCTTTCCGGAATAGAGCTTAACGATTCCTGCCTTCTCAGGGGCTATGAGTGAAACATAATCCTTGACTTCCTTGCAGATGTCAGCGTCGTTGACGAAGATGTTTTCGTAGGTGGGGTTGAAGAGGTCGCGAAGCATGGCTACGGCTCTTCCCGTCTCTTCATAGACGAGTTGAGGCCTGCGTTGTGTGGTTTGGGCTTTTTTAAGGGCGCTGATCCATCTGTCGAAAAGAATCTTCAGCTCGGCGTCGAGCTCTGCTACCCTTTTCCCTTCAGCTACGGTTCTCACGATGACACCGCAGTTCTTGGGCTTGATGCTCTGGATGAGCTGTTTCAGTCGGGACCTCTCTTCTCCACTCTTAATCTTGGATGATACCGATACCTTGTCTCCAAAGGGGATGAGGACAAGGAAACGCCCGGCAAAGCTCAGCTCGGCGGTCAATCTCGGGCCTTTCGTAGAGATAGGCTCTTTGACAATCTGCACGAGGACTTCCTGTCCCACCTTCAGTGTCTGCTGTACGCTTCCGTCTTTCTGCAAGTCGGGCAGCCGTGAGGCTTTGTCGAGGGGAAAGAGTCGCTTGCGGTCACTCTCCACTTGCTTGAGGTACTTGGCGTAGGAGTTGAATTGACTTCCCAAATCAAGATAATGCAAGAAAGCATCACGCTCATAACCAACATCCACGAAACAGGCGTTGAGGCCCGGCATGAGCTTCTTCACCTTGGCGACGTAGATGTTACCGACAGAGAAATTTGCCGTGCGGGACTCATTCTGGTATTCCACCAGGCGCTTGTCCTCAAGCAGAGCGATGGAAATCTCTTTCGGTTTGACGTCGATAATTACTTCACTTGTCATTTCTGATGGTGTTTAACTTGTTGTCTCTCCGACAACAAATGTTCGTTCTGATATAAGAAAAAAGGGGCACACCCTTTAAGGGCACGCCCCTTCTCAGAACTGTCGTTAGGGCTTACTTGCTCTTATGACGGTTCTTGCGCAGTCTCTTCTTACGCTTATGCGTAGCCATCTTGTGGCCTTTCTTTTTCTTACCGTTTGGCATAATAGTTAATATTAAAGTTGTTGTTTAAATGCTTTTCTTATTCGCCCTTCATCTCGTCGATGAAGACCTTTGCAGGCTTGAAGGCCGGGATGTCGTGAGCCTCGATGGTGATGGTAGTGTTTTTACCGATGTCGCGGGCTGTCTTGGCAGCGCGGTGCTTGATGATAAAACTACCGAAGCCACGGAGATACACATTCTCTTTCTTCTGGAGCATGCTGCTCTTTACGGTCTCCATGAAAGCTTCTACAACCACAGAGACCTCTCTCTTTTGCAAGCCGGTCTGCTCGGTAATCTCATTGATGATATCTGCTTTTGTCATCTTTGGTGAATATCGTTTTATTATATCTTGTTTATTGACAATGATTTATTGTCGTCTGTTTCGGGTTGCAAAATTACAAATTATATCTGTGATAAGGAAAGAATAATTGTTTTTTTTTCTAATTATAAGGATTTCTTTGGGTAGAAAGGGCCTTCACAAGCCTTTTGTCACGCTTAGTGTGAGCTTCAAGAGGGTTTATCATCCCCGCTTTATGGCTCTTTGGTGGCTGCTGCTTAAAGGTTGGGCAGGCTGTCCTCGATTCGCTTCTGAATAATCTTGGTGAGAATCTTACCTCTATGCGTCTGCTTCGAGATGTCGTCGCGGATGGTATTTAAGTCGTTGAACATCTCGCAGGCCACCGTCTGCAGGGCATTGGGCTGCCGCGAGCTTTTGTCACCCTCGCCATTGATGACAATCTTGATGCCCTCGTGCTCGACATGTACGTCGATATCTGCACCGGTCATTACGGGCTCGCCGTCGTAGTGGATAGGTCCCTCCTTGGCACGGTGGATATGGAGGCGCTTGGTGCGGAAAGTCTTGATACGGGAGCTCTTGTCGAGGGTCTTGCCAAACATGTCGATAGCAATCTGCGGAGCTTCCAAGATGTCGAAAGGCTCCATGATGACCACATCCATGAGGCCGTCGTGCATGTTGGCCTGGGGAGCGATATATGCATTGTTGCCATACTGAGAGGCATTGGCACACGTGATGAGGAAGGCTTTGTAGTGGTTGATGCCTTCGTCGTCTTCCACCTCGTAGGTCTCGGGCTGGTAGTTGAGGCCCTTCTCTAAGATTTGTTGTACATAGGTGATAGGGCCGCGCTTGCCTGCCTCGGCAAACTTGAAACTGATAAAGGCATCGAAGCCCATGCCGCAGGTGCAGAAAAACTCATGCCCATTGATAACGCAGTAGTCGAGATCGCGTATCTGGCAGGCATTGAGGATGTCTATGCTCTTCTTAACATGCAGGGGGATAAGCAGATGACGAGCCAGCCCGTTGCCGGATCCGCATGGGATGATGCCTAAGGCGGTGTTGGTATGCACGATACCTCGCGCCACCTCATTGACGGTACCGTCGCCGCCTATGGCGACGACGACATCGTAGCCGTCGGCGGCAGCCTGACGGGATAGCTCTGTGGCTTGACCGGCACGCTCGGTGTTGACAATCTGGTAGGAGAATTTCTCCTTGTCCAGATATTTGTCTATGGCCTCGGGGATACGCGCCTTGCTGACGGTGCCGGATATGGGGTTGATGATGAAAAGGATTTTCTTCATGGCCGTTAAGCTTGGAAAAGAGTCTTATCTCGCAAAAATAGCTTATTTTTATTGAAAAACGTGCCCTATCCTTTGATTTTTTCATTCTTTTAGACTTTTATTGCTCGTTTTATGCAGAAAGAGTCAACTTTTTAGTAACTTTGCAGCCTAAATATTAAAACTGTAGCGTTTATCTACACCTATTTTATAAAGATGGGACAGTTAACAGAAAGATACAAGAATTACCGTGTACCTCAGCAGTACATGGAAGAAGGTGTATACCCTTATTTCAGAGAGATAACCAGTAAGCAGGGCCCGGAAGTTATCATGAATGGTCGTAAGATCCTGATGTTCGGCAGTAATGCTTACACGGGTCTTACCAACGACCAGCGTGTCATTGATGCTGGCAAGGCCGCTCTCGACAAGTATGGCTCCGGTTGTGCCGGCAGTCGTTTCCTCAATGGTACGCTTGATATTCACGTCCAGCTTGAGAAAGAACTGGCTGCCTACGAGCACAAGGACGATGCGCTCTGCTTCTCAACAGGCTTCTCCGTCAACTCTGGCGTCATCCCCGCTATCGTCGGTCGTGGTGACTACCTTATCTGCGACGACCGTGATCATGCGTCTATCGTGGATGGCCGTCGTCTGAGCTTTGCCACACAGCTTCATTACAAGCATAACGACATGGCAGATTTGGAGCGCATCCTGGAGAAGCTTCCTCATGATGCTATCAAGCTGATTGTTGTCGATGGTGTGTTCTCTATGGAGGGCGACCTGGCAAAACTTCCTGATATTGTGGAGCTTAAGCATAAGTACAATTGCTCCATCATGGTCGACGAGGCTCACGGCCTTGGTGTCTTCGGTGAAGGCGGTCGCGGTGTCTGCCACCACTTCGGTCTTCAGGACGACATCGACCTTATCATGGGTACCTTCTCGAAGAGTTTGGCTTCTATCGGTGGCTTCATTGCTTCCGACTGGGATACCATCAACTATCTGCGCCACAACGCGCGTACCTATATCTTCTCTGCCAGCGATACGCCGGCAGCAACGGCATGTGCCATTGAGGCGCTGCATATCATTCAGAATGAGCCCGAGCGTCGCCAGCATCTGTGGGATGTCACCAACTACGCATTGAAGCGTTTCAGTGAGGAAGGTTTTGAGATTGGTGAGACGGAGAGCCCTATTATCCCGCTCTATGTCCACGATGCTACGAAGACTTTCCTTGTGACGAAGTTAGCTTTCGATGCAGGTGTGTTCATCAACCCCGTTATTCCACCGGCATGTGCTCCACAGGATACCCTCGTTCGCTTTGCCCTGATGGCAACACACACCAAGGAGCAGGTAGAGCGCGGTGTGCAGGCGCTGACAAAGATTTTTAAGGAGCAGAACATCATCAAGTAAATACACATATTTATATATGCAAAAGGGCAGGTCGTCTCAACGGCCTGCCCTTTTGCTTTCTTGTTTTTAAGGTATACTGAAAAAAAACAGGCCATCAGCTCCTTGGGAGCTGACGACCGTAACCATTCAATTTAGGCCGTCCTATAATCAAACAAAAAATCCCGAGGTTATTCTCGGGATTTTTTGTATTGGTATGGCAGAAGTTGCATGATCTCATCTTCATCCATATTGTCTTTTAGCTTGCCAAGGATATCAGTTAACCACTCAAGAGGATTCAGCTGCACGACATCGCAGGACTCAAGCAGCGAGTAGAATACGGCATTGTCCTCAGCCCCCTTGTCATCATGGCTGAAGAGATAGTTCTTTCTGCCCATGACAGAAGGACGTTGTCCACGCTCTACATCATTGTTGTCTAAGTGGTACCTTCCGTCAAGGGCATAGTTTCTCATCCTGGGCCAGAGCTTGTAAGCGTAGTCCAGGGCTTTCCCCAACAGGTCTGATGGTGTGGTAGTCGTGCTGGCGGCTTTCATCCAAGCCTCCATAGCATCCATGATTGGCAAGCCCTTCTCCTTGCGGGCTTTTGCCACTTCTTCGTACGGGGCCTTGCGCTCTCTAAGATTTTCCTCCTGGGTATAGAGCAGTTCAATGTATTCAATGGCTTTTGATGCCACGCCGGGGCACGCCCGTTCGGCCTCTACGAACTTGCGACGAATGTGGGCCATGCACCCCAACAGGGTTACGCCATCCTGTTTCTCAAAATAATCATAGACTTTGTAGCCGTCTGTCTGTATGGCTCCTCGATAGTCCTTTAGCTGGGCCCTTGGTATCTCTCCTCCCCGGGAGCCTTGCAAGTAGTAGAAATAAAGACCGTGGGAAGCCGGGCGGGCATCCCTGAACTGCCATGCATAGCCATGTCTGCATTTGCCTTTCCTGTCAGCTATCCTCCACGGCACCTCGTCTATTTGGAGATAGTAGCTATTTCTGATGTCTTCCCCTAAGCTCTCGTACAAAGGATAAAGTTTATCGGCCACTGCGTGAACCCAATTGTTGACGGTTGACACAGGGAGTACGACACCCATTTCCTTGAGCATCTTGACTTGGCGGTATTCCGGCAGATGGTGCTCGTACTTGTCTATGATGATCTGGGCAAGGACATCCGCTCCGACGTGATTGCCGCCTATGACGGAAACGGGGGCGGAAGCCTGGACTATCTTCGGGTGGGCCGCATTCTTGTCCGTTTTGCGGCGAAGAATGGGACGCTCTGTACATTCCACCCAAAACTTTGCGGGATCGCGGTGCAGCGTACGGGTTACATCTTTGCCGATCACGTCATAATCATCAGGATTGATATCCTTTGGCATTTCCGTGTGCCACCGCTCCTCAAGACCTGCATATTTGTACACTGAAGGTCTTTGAGACTTGGCCGGCTTGCGGCTGCGCCGGATCTGGGCTTCTTTGTTAATTTGCTCCTTGGCTTTCTCTATAGCCTTATCTTTCTCGTCACACGCTTTCTTGAAAAAGTCATCGAACAACGTAGGCCCGTCGGAAGAATCAACTTTCGGAGCCTTGTCACTTTTGGAACCAAAAAGCATACGCTCAAGATAAGCTATACGCTCGTCTTTGCGGCTGTTTTCGGTTCGCAGCTTCTCGTTTTCCTGTAGGAGTTCCTCGTATGTCGGTTGCTTTTTCATACTACAAAGGTACTGAATTTTAGCGAGTTAGCCAAACTTTTGAGACACTTTTCCCCTTCTTTTTTATATTATCTTCACCACTGTTTTCGCTGACTTGAAAGCGCTTCCTTCGTCTGGCACCTGGAGAGATTCCCTCTATGAAAAGAACCAACTCGTCCCATCGAATTTGTCGGAATCCGACTTGCTGGCATGACGGGAACAGCCGGGGAGAAAGCCTGCCCGTCTCAAGACGCTTGTAATACATCACATAACCTCCTCGTTCCCAATGAAGAAGTTTCATAACTTTGCGTGTCTTCCCTACAAAGACGTAGACCTTTCCATTTGTAGGTTCCGTTGGAAACCACGGCTGCTTCCGTTTGCCGTTGGCGTCCAAATAGCTCAGGACCATATAATAGTAGTCGTTTTTGATTTGCAGGTGTCCCGCTATCATTCATCCATACCTCCTTTTGCTGACAGCGTATGAACGGGCACCCTTTCGGACCGTAACCATTATACGGCCTACTCAGATGCCCGTCCAATGTGTCGTTTCAGTTCAAATCCGTGTCACGCTGCCGGCTGGGGATTGCCCGCCGAGAGAGCGTAGCGGATCACGTTGATTTTCGGAATGCGGTAGGCGTTTCCGATTTTCATGCCGGGGATATACCCGTCGCCAATCAGCTCGTAGGCCAGATGGCGGCTGATTTTCAGCATGGACTGGACCTGGGCAACGTTCACAATGTCGGGGTAATCCGTGAACATCACCTCATACATGGTCTGCAGCTCAGTCTTCGTCACTGAAACCACCTCCTCCGTCGTCGCGCATAAAGCTGTTGAGCCTTCTTTCGACCATGTGAAGCACATAATGGACCTCGCTTTGGCTCAGATTAAAGGACAATACATGTCCTTCTTCGTCAGTGAGATTGATGGTCATTCGTTCGTTGCTGACATCAATATCAGCGTAGTATTTCTTTAGGAATCTGTCGAAGAGGATATCCACCATTTCACAGCCGTCTTTGGAAAACACGTCAATCATATCATCCAGATAGTCCATTCTTCCTTCGTCCAAATCGAATTCAATGATTTCTTTTATGATTTCTTTCATTGTAAAATCTCCTTTCACCGGGCGTCCCGGCCTTTGCGCTGCCGCGCCAAGTGTTTGTTGTAAAAATCCATGGCCTTGACAAGTGTCTCGGTCATCTGCTTC
>ERZ773148.1431-NODE-1431-length-19813-cov-80.723403_pt1 | contig 19813 bp, 15 predicted proteins | sample MGYA00580846_ERZ773148 | MGnify/ENA primary metagenome ERZ773148 (study PRJEB29015, sample SAMEA2737879) | human gut metagenome | biome: human gut; feature: human-associated habitat; material: faeces | place: China | collected 2012 ... | reverse complement strand
TTCAATGACCTTTGTCTTAGCGGAGAACTGTGGATATATCTGGCTGATTTGAATGAGCAGGCACAGACCCGGCTGGAAGTTATTGTTGAACAGATGAAAGCCGCTGAGGGCGTGACAGAGGACTTGAAAGCAGCAGACCAAATGGCATGGGTAGGTGCTATGAACGGTATCCGTAATCGGGCGGAGGAAATTGTTCTTAGATAACTGATTTATGATGAGGTTACGGTATGAAGATTTTAGAAGAATTTTGATACGGCAACATCGAGCAGACAGAGTATGACACGCCGCCGACCAAAGAGTACAAAGAGCTGCTTCAACTGATCTGCCGCAATGAGGAAAAGCTGCAAGCCACTTTTACAGACGAGCAAAAAGGCCTGTTCTCCCGATATGTGGATTGTGTGCGAGAGTTTCAAGCTATGGCGGATTGCCTGCTGTTCCAGAGCAGTTTTAGGCTGGGAGCCAGGATGATGGTTGAGGTTATGGAAGATAAGTAATCGAATACATAATTCAGTGCCCATCGGTTTTCTTTGACCGATGGGCACTGCTCTCTTTATTGTAGGGCCTTATTAATTTTTTCAATAAGCTTTTCTGCCTGTGTAATCTCATCTGTCTTGAGATCATTAAGCTCGTGTTCTCGAGACCAGCGAATAAACGCTTTGGATAGCTTGTACTTAGAAAAATCCTTCTTTGCAACACTTTCAAGAATATTTACAACAGGGCGCTTTACTTGTGTTTGGGCAAGGGAGATGGCATCCCATCCGCATTCTTCTTTTGCAATGGTCAGCAAGGTTTCTCTGAGAATATCTTCGATTTCAGGTGCAGCTACTTGCCCAGCATACGAGTCTTTTGTTCTCAGAATTCTCTTGCTTCCTAAAGCATTTACCAAGGTATCTTGTTTAGCAGCCAGTTCCCCTTCAGCATCAGAGTCTAAAAGTGCCGCTATCTTCAGATTTTGAGCACGGAGTATCGTTGCAAAATATACAACTTTGCTGGCACAATTGGCCGGTATTAACGCAATCTGCTCATTGATTCCGTTTTTTCCTGCGGCCATTAGCAAATTAGAAAGTCTTTCAAGAACCAAATTCTTCTTGTGGAAGAACATACTTTGAGCCAAATCATATCCCAGGGCTTCTTGAAGGGGAATAATGGCGTCGTCATCCGTTGCTGTAAGGGACAAATGAACTTTCGTTCCGGTAGTTCTATCCACCATTTCAACAACACGCACCTTATCTAATTCATTTGTGCCTACAAGGAAAGGTGAATGAGTCGTATAAATTGTCTGATTCTTTGTGCTGAGTTTAGAAAGTGTTTCACGGAACTCAGCTTGCTTCAACGCATGTAGACTTTGCCCCGGCTCATCTAACAAAAGGATTACATTTTTGTGCTTGTCCGATGCCTCCGCAAAGAATACCACATAAAAGGAAACCATCCACTGGAAACCCTCTGAGCGTTGATCCAATTCCACTTCCACACCAAGTTCATCTTCGACAACAACCTTTAAGTATTGACCGTCCACTTTAATTCTCAGCTTATTTGCATCTCGGCTATCTTGTGTCGGATTCCACACTTCTCTTATTGCATTAGTTAGGCGAATTGTGGCGGCGTTCAGTTTGTAGTCGCGTTCATCAAGTTGAGCCTTGTATTGCTAATACTGCTTTGGGTCATTAAGGTTATTAAATCTTGATGTGTCGCCCGCATCAGCCAATTCCTTAGGAGTGAAACCTAGAAACTTAAGTAAGCAAATATTGCCATAGTCATATTGAGAGTCATCTAAGGAATTGTTTGCAATGCGGTCTGCTAGCTTTCTCAAATGTAATACGGGCCTAATCCTAAAATAGTTGCTGAATAGAATAAACTTGGGCAACATTTTCTTGCAGACTGTCAATACAGATGCTCGGTCTATTGGTCTATCTAATTGCGCTTCGATTCTTTCATATCGAGTATTTTCTTTGGCATTATCATCATCCAGATATTTCAGATGTTTTTTCAGCCATGCTTGGAACTGTTTTGCTTTTTCGGGCGTGATGATTGAGGACTTGGTGAGCCCTTTTACAATAGTGTCATATTCGGTTTGTATTCCGTCTACTAAACTATCTGCACTTCCTTCGGAACGAGCTGTTTCTTGAAAATGAACAATCATCTTCAAAAGGTCTTTTTCTAACTCTGAGAAAGCCAGTCTTTCCGAGGCGTTATCTAATCTATGCCAGGTTGAATTGTCCAAATGCCTGCCATATACATAAGTGATATTTCTATAATCCTCTGGAACTTCTTCAACATCATCGCTTTCTAGAGAAAAATAGCCTTCTACAACGGTGAACGTTTTGGGGTCAACCCCGCCTTTTTCGATATCCTCATCGTATTTTGCGCGAGGATAATCTCTTAGTGGATTAAACAATTCAATGTCCTTAGGTGGATTGAGCTTTTGCAATGCCTGCAAAATGGCTGTTTTGCCAGCTTCATTAGGTCCGACCAAAATGGTTTTCCCGTTTTCAACCTCGAACTATCCAGAATCGATAACGCTTCGATAACCTTGAACTCGTGCTTTTGTAAGTCTCATTATTTGCACCCCTTTACTAATTAGTTTTTTCTGAGTCGAATGTATTTGATCGCCAGTTTGATTTATTTGTCGAGTATTCTAAACAAATCAGTGTTTCCGATATATCCGAACCGCTTCCCATAATTTCCAATATAGGATGTTGCATAAGATAAGAGTTGTGGGTAGACATCCGCTTCGGTAGGAACAATGCGCATTTCATAATCATATTCAGAAAGCCTTGTTATTAGGGCAAGATCATTTTCCTTGGCTTTCTTTGTATACCTGAAAGCACCTGTTCCTAACCTAAAATCAAGGTTGTTGTCTGCTTCAAATGTCACTCTGGATTTTTGCACCAAATCTAAATCAATATAATTCATATTGATGATACACGAAAAGGTGTCCTTTTGACCTCGTTTGTTCTTTATAGTCAAAGCGGGAAAAAAGTCGAATGTGCCCTTGCTCAACCAAAAATACTGCGTTCCCAAACCAGCCTTGCTTCCCGGGTCGGCTTGAATACGTACAGTGTCCGAATGGCTCAAAGTGATTACCATTGTGACTTCTTGAGATTCATCGATCTTGGTTGTACCGTGAACCTCGTCGTATAGCAATGTCCACGCAGGATCTTTTTTGCCAGATACATCTGCAGCACTGATTTGATGAATGTCCCATTTTTGCGAAGAAATGCTGTCAACAAACTCTGTCCAAGAGAAATTCATTTCTTGGATATGTTCTTTTTCAACTCTAATTGCAACTTCTGCATTTTGTGACATGCCAGGACCAGTAAAATTGCCAGATGTCACTACCAGTTCTTCATCGTCAGATGTTTGATAACCATAACATTTTGCGTGCAAGAGACGCTTTCGATTAACAACATTAACCTCTGCACCGCATTCTAAGAGAGCTTCTACAACTTGGATGCTACTCAATCTCTGTGTCGTGCTGCCGCTAATGTATGCAACTATCTTTCCGCCACTTTGGATATGACGAGTAAAATAGGGATAAAACCGGACACCGCCGTTGTAATTAGCAAATCCAGAAACAATGTAAAGGGTGCCTGCACCAACAGTGTGGTCTTTTATCCACATATTGTCGAGAAGCTTAAGCAATGTAGAAGTATCACCGGTACGGTATACTCCAGGTTGCAATAAAAATTCCATACGCTCCCTCCTTATACATTCCTTAAAATGATTAAGGTTTCTCTGTTAATAGCATTTTTTGCGTTTAAGCCGTATCGCTTATAGGTTTGCAATGTAAACAATTCTTCTACACACCAGCCACAGTTCTGAGCCAAAATCGAAAGAAGATAAGGAATATCAATGTTATATTCTGTTCCGCCCAAAGTCGTTTTATTGTGACCTACGACTAAGCCGTACAAACCATTTGTTTTTATCATTGGCCTTACATTGATAAACATAGCTTTCATTTCTGCAAAGTATTTATAGACAAGCGTCGGAACCGCTTGCTTTCTAAAGCCATCTTTTTCGTTCAGAGAATCATTCATAGAGCAGACAAGAGAATATATCTCCTCCGGTAATCCCCTGGAGTTTTTAGTAATCTCATTTGCCCATACATTTTTTTCACTTTTAAGCAACTCACGACTGCCGATGAGGCTTGCCTCCAATTTCCCAATTTCAGCAGCATTGCATAGTCCGAGCCAAACTAAGCTAATTCGCTGTGTGTCAATATACGGCAAAGCAGTTACATATGGCGGGCTTGTAATTGCAGCGTCAAACTGAATTTTTTTGAAAGGGTTATCATGTTTGATGTCGCAATTCGCTGCATGATTATTTGGAAAAAAATATTTATTTTCAATAGATTGCACTTGCTCAATCTTTTTCATAAACTTACAAGCATTTTGAAAAAATGCGTCTGAAAACTTTATCTCAGGAAATGGAGATTTTCGACGCCTAATTCGCAAGTCTGAAGGCTCTTGGTAGGAATAGTCACGAATGAGATCGCTGGCAATTACGAGGAAAAAATCTCGGATTGCTGGTTCATCATTTTCAACCTCTTGACGGATAGATTCCAATATACACAAAGTTTCTCTCGGAATCCAACTGTACAAATAATTAAGCCGCTCATCTCCTTCTGTGAAGTCGATTGCAACGGGCTGAGCCAACACCCTCTTTAATTCTTGCAAGCGAGAAGATGCTTTTACCATATCCATCTTCAGTGCAGTAACCTTGGTATTTGAAATAAAGCAAGCTAAAGGATTTATATCTGTTCCGTAGGCTTCAATTCCTGCATGAGCACATTCTACAAGTGTTGTCCCACTTCCATTGAATGGATCCAGTACAGCTTGCCCTCTCTGAACACCAAAAACATTAGCGATCGCATGAACAATTTGAGGATTGAACTTCCCCTTGTACTCATGCAATCCATGAGTAGAATACCGTGTGTGCTGTTTGACAACTCGCATTGTATTGTCCTGCTCGTACAACCCTTGGTGTGTAGGGGAACGGACTCCATCCAGTATATATGCACAGTAGTATGTGAGTTCCTTCAAGTTATCCGCACTTATTGTTTCACCTGAAATGATTGTGCTGTGTTTTGTGTCGGAAAGTATTTCAACATCTGGCAGCAACACTTTCAATTCCCTTATTTGCAGTTCTTTTTCATATTCCATATATGAGTATGGGAACTTTAGTAATTCTATCTGCATTTTATATTAGTCCTTCCTGAAAACGAGAATATTCTCCGTTTTTATCTTTCCATACTTGAGGTTAAAGGATTTTTTGGTCGATGCAATTTCCCGTTCAATATTTGCTACACAAACCATTCCGTGTTCGCTGGCGATGTTGCAAATAAGTTCCGCATTATTGATTACTTTCCATTTAATCACAGACCGGCCAACAACAAAGCAGACATGACCTCCAGAGATAAGAACATCGGACAGCAGGCTGAAAACACGATTCATTTGTGTCTTGAAATCTTCTTCAGTTTGTCCGTTTTTTTTCTGATAATGTGGACGGGCACCTATTTCAAAAGTCCGCACTTGAATTGGATCAAATCCAAGCCACCACATTCTGTATTTATGATATAACCAATACTCGTAAGCATTAGGGTACGGTGGAGAAGTAATAGCCAGACCGACACTCTTGTTAAAATCTGAAGATGTTACAGTAAGAATATCTTGGTTAATTATCTTATTGGATGCACTATCTACACAAATCTCTTTTTTTGCATCATGGATTTTTTTACAAGCACTCAGAAAAGCATTGAAAACATCATCCGCTGTATAATTGTTGTCAACAGCCGCATAACGAGTGTCACTTTCTTGATTTGATACTCGAACAATAATGCTGGATAGTGCCAGTTTTAATGCGTTCCTCATAGCAGCGTCACTTTCTTCTTCGATGTGATTTAAGATAGAAGATAACGCTTTCTGAATATCTGACTTAAACCAATGGTCAAGGTTGGGAATCGAAGGTATCTCTACAGGCCCACTGAATGTTTCTTTGGCATCTTTATAAATTTCCTTGGCCGTGCATAAATATTTTTCGGGTAAAGGCTGTGTTTTGACGCTTGAAATCAGGCAAGCAATCGGGTTCAAGTCGATACCAACAGCATCAAATCCTGCTCGCTGAGCTTCAACAAGAGTTGTTCCACTCCCGCAAAAAGGATCTAAGACGACAGAGCCTTTAGCACACCCTAATGCCGATATGAGTTCTCTTGGAATGTCTGGAATAAACCTAGCTGGATATGGATGAATGTTTGCCAAGGCGTCCTGGGAGACATCCTGGAAATTCCAGTCAATCGTTTTTAGCTTTGTATATCTGGAATCAAATATCGTGGTATTTGACATAGCATAACTCCTAATCTGTATCTCTTATGGATTGAGCTGTTTCAACGCCAATCCAATCAGTCGGTCTGCTTGATCAGCCATAAACAGCGGAATGTTAAGCACATCATCGTCTAGCTTCAGATTATCAAGCGAGAACCGAACACGGAGCTTTACGTTATCCGAGAACAATTCTTTGAATTTTCTGAGGCTCTTGCTTGCTAAATTCGCTTCGGATTTTACTTCAACAGGGAAAATATCATTATCTCGCTGAATCAGGAAATCCACTTCATAGGGAGGATTATTCTGTGACCAATAACGAGGTAGCACCTCAAACTGCGTAATCAAAGTTTGTAATACATAGTTTTCGGTTAAGGCTCCCTTGTACTCGGTGAACAGGCGGTTCCCTTCGCCAAAAGCCGTAGGAGCCAGCTGCGCCAGACGGCGAAGCAGCCCTACGTCCACCAAATAGAGTTTGAACGCAGACAGATCATCATAAGCTGCTACAGGAAGACCGGGAGCGCTGCTGCGGTAGATCTTATGCACCAGGCGGGCATCTACCAGCCATTGCAGAGCATCCTCATATTCACGAGCTCTTGCGCCTTCTTTGACAACCTTATAGATAAATTTTTTGTTCTCTCTTGCCAACTGAGAGGGGATGGATTTCCAGATCATGGAGATTTTCGGGAACTCACTGATGTTAGGATGCTTTGCGAAATCACGTTCATAAGCACCAATAATACCAGACAAAGCTTCCTGCATAGCGGAAACATCGCGAGCTTCCGTCCACATCTTTACGGATTCAGGCATTCCGCCAGTAACATAGTACATCTTCAATTTCTCATATAGAGGATTGAAGAACGCATCAAGGATAGGCTCAATTGAATCTAAACATTCCAGATATGCAGCGAGGTTTTCATCACCATTGGCGATTAGAAATTCCGAGAAAGTCATAGGATCAATTTGCATGAAGTTGACCTTGCCGACAGGAAAAGAAGACGGTTTGGCCAAGGCGATGCCCAGCAGAGAACCGGCGCAGACAATATGATACTGCGGAGCGTTCTCGCAGAAATATTTCATAGAATTGATGACCTTGGGACAATCCTGCACCTCGTCAAAAATGATGAGGGTCTTTTCCGGCACGATTTTCTGACCGCTGGCCAGCATCAGGTTCTGCAGGATGCGGTCAACGTCTTTGGTGGTTTCAAAGAACTGCTTGTATTCCTCGTTTTCATCAAAGTTGAAATATGCGGTATTTTCATAGTAATGCTTGCCGAACTCTTTCAGAATCCAAGTCTTGCCCACCTGACGGACACCTTTCAAAATCAAGGGCTTTCGGTAGGGAGAATTCTTCCAGTCTAGCAACTTTTTCAAAATAAAACGTTCCATAGATTCACTCCTCACACTTTTATTGGAGTTGTGGTGTTAAAAAATCACAACAATATTATATGCTGCAATCAAAAAATTACAAGACCTTTTCGCGAAATTATGTTGACATTATGGTACAATCATCACATTTTTATGCATATTTACAGTTCTAAACATCACAAAGAACTTTTCTGTATTAGGTAGCAGAGCCGAGCGGTCATGTCAACGGTCAAGATGAACGGGCTTCGCCCGCCGTTGACATGGACACTCAACTCCGCTGTATGTAGACAAGAGGCGACAGCAAAAGTGCTGCCGCCCCTGTTCATAAAAAAGATACAATTTGCTGGCAGGAATTTCATCAAAAATCTTGACAGCAGGTGTCGGAATTTGTATAATGATTTAAAATGGTTGAAGACCGCTAACAACTAAATAATTTGTTCTACCGTATATATTTTAGAGGTCGGATTTATCTGACACGGTATCGGCGCACCGGAAGTGCCGAACTGTTCCATCACGCCCTTTGTTCTGTTGGCAGGAGCTGTATGGGAACAGAACTCGACTTTGATTTGTAAAGCCGATTACATAGAACATCACTTTGAAGCGAGAGCGCAGCTCCCGCCGACTGTTGCTCCGTTTGCCATGATAAGGAAGATACCCGTGAAGGAGACGGCAAAACCCAGGAAGAAACGGCGGGAAAAGCCTTCCCCTTTCAGCAGGAAATGGGCCAGAAGGGCTGTGAAGAAAGGCACCACGGCCACGATAATTCCCACATTGGAGGCGAAAGTGTAAGTCAGGGCGATATTTTCCAGCAGGAAATACAGGGTAACCCCGGTCAATCCCGCTCCGGCGAACAGGAGTTCCTTTTTCCAGCCGGAGAATGGAAGAACCCGCGGTTTCAGGCACCAGAGAAAGGCATATCCTATTACAAAGCGCGTGAAGAGTACCGTGACGGGTGTGAAGTCCCGCAAGAGCACCTTGGTGGAGACGAAAGTCGTTCCCCAGATGAGGATGGTCATGAGGGCGGCGGCATGTCCCAGGGTGCGCTGGCGGGAACTCATTGAATTATGGTGTGGGGGAAGGGGGCGTTTCCAGCGTCAGGCCCAGGATTTCCGCCGGTTCCGGATTTTTGTTCCAGACAGCATGGAGAACGCCGCCGGGAACGAGCTGGGATTCGTACTTGTGAACCGTTCTTTCTTCTCCGTCAAGCATGACGGAGACTGTTCCACGGGTGACAATGAATAAGTGGGCGTGGGCATGGCGGTGCGGAGAAAGAGGGCCTCCGCCGCCGGGGTTTATTTTGGCGAAGGCGCCGCCTTTCAGGGTTCCCTGCCCGTCCATAGACAGGTCCCTGGCCATGAAGCCCGTATGATTGGGGATGGGGGAAAAGGAGTCCATTCGTTTATTTGCGTGCCAGGTCGTATCCGTCCTTGCGGTCTTTGATGATCCAGCCCAGCGCTGCCACTTCCGCCCTCAGGCGGTCGGCTTCCGTCCAGTCCCGGTTCTGCTTGGCCTGCCAGCGCTGATCCGCCAGGGTGCGGACTTCTTCCGGGGCTTTCTCCTGTCCCTCCTCCGGCAGAATAATGCCGAAGGCGGCCAGAATAAAATGGAAGGCATTCCGCAGGCGGGTCGCCTCCTCCGGTGAAAGGGAGGGGATATCCGCCTTCTTGATGGCGCTGAAAACATGGCCCAGGGCTTCCGGAGTGTTCAGGTCATCGTTCAGGCTGTCCCATGCCGGCTGGAAAATTCCCAATTCCGGGAATGCCGCGCAGAATTCCTCATAGGAGGGAACGGAATCCGTTCCGGAGGCGTTCCTGAGCTGTATATCAAATTTGGACAGGCGGTTCAGCGCGGCTTTAGCGTCTTCCAGAGAGGAAAGGGTGAAATTCAACGGACGGCGGTAATAACCCCCCGCCAGCACGTACCGGACCGCAGACGGTTTGTGGCCCAGTTTGTCCAAATCCGCCAGCGTGTACATGTTGCCCAGGGATTTGGACATCTTGCCGCCGTCCACCAGCAGGTGCGTGATGTGGAACCACAGGCGCGCGAAGCCTCCGCCGCAGGCGCAGCGGGACTGGGCCACTTCGTTTTCATGGTGGGGGAATACCAGATCCACGCCTCCGGAGTGGAGATCAAAGTCATTGCCGAAGTATTTATGGATCATGGCGGAGCATTCCAGATGCCATCCGGGGCGGCCTTCTCCCCAGGGAGAGGGCCAGAAGTTGTCGCCGTCTTCCGGCCTGCGGCTCTTCCATAGCACGAAGTCTGCCACGGAATCCTTTTCATATTCGTCCGCGTTGGACCGGGTATTGGCGGTTTTTCCTAAATCCAGTTCACGTTCGTCCAGGTGGGAAAGCCTTCCGTATTCCGGGAAGGAAGAAATTCTGAAATACACGGAACCGTCTTCCGATACATAGGCATGGCCCTTTTCCACCAGTGTTTGAACCATCCGTATTTGTTCGGGAATATGGCCCACGGCGGAGGGTTCCGCATGGGGAGGCAGGCAATTAAGGGCGGCACAGTCCCGGTGGAACAGATCCGCCCAGCCTGCGGTGAATTCCGCCAGAGAAACGCCAGCCTTTTGAGAATCCCGGATAGTTTTGTCATCCACATCCGTCAGATTGCGGATATGCGTGGTGGGCACCCCCCCCAGTTCCAGGACGCGGCGGAAGACGTCCTGCATCACGAAAGTGCGGAAATTGCCGATGTGGGCCGGGCCGTACACCGTGGGTCCGCAACAGTAAAAGCGCAGTGTTTTTCCATCCATGGGAGAAATGTCCTGGGCCGTTCTGGTGCGGGTATCGTAAAGGTGTAACATGGCGGAACGATTAGAAGGGAAGAGGGCTTCCCGGTCAAGCGGGAAAAGAAAGCCGGGGATCCGCGGTTGTCCGCGTCCCCGGCTTTGAAGAAATCAGAGGATGGCGAGAGAAAGGGAAACGCTATTTGTCCGCGTTTTGCTGGCCCTTTTTATAATTCTCGTTAATACGTTCGATTTCCTCCTGGGTGATGAATTTTTCCCGGTAGGGTTTGTTTTCCACAGTGCGTTCCAGAGTATAGCCGAAACGCTTCTGGAAATGTTTCTTGTGGGTTTCCATTTTCTTTTCAAACTCTTCCAGGCTTGGACGGTTCTTGTGGCTGCCCCACGCGGTTTCGGAAACAGCCATGGCGCGGGGGTAGGTCATGTACATCAGCAATTCGCCGGAGGGAATCCATTCCGCCCACATGCAGAGGTTGATTCCCTTGATGTGCTTGACATCATTCTTGTCCCGTCCGTTGCGGGGATCGAAGTTGTAGCAGTCTTTCAGCAGGATGGGAGCTCCGCCGGGCCGGGCGCGCACGTCGTCCGCCGGGAATTTCATCTGGGTACGCGCCAGATAATACTTGAACTGGGGGGTGACGATGAGGTCGATGCCCTGTTCCTTCGTCTTATCAATGCAACGCGGGAATTCTCCCGGCAGCCAGGACATGACGGTTTCCCCCTTGTGGTAATAGCTCTTGTTGATGTCATACCACAGGATGGGCTTTTTCCGGTGCTTGGCGAGCATGGCCGTCAGGCTTTTCGTGAAATCGCTCATCTGGGCTTCCACATTATCCCCCTGGCCCTTTTTGGCTCGGGCGGCCTGGCAGTCCGGGCACTTCTTCCAGTCCCCCATGGGGCATTCGTCACCGCCGATGTGGATGTACGGGAAAGGGAATATCTGCTGGACGGTATTGAAGGTATCCTTAAGAAACTTTTTAGTGGCCGGTTTCTGCGGGCAAATCAGCTTGGAGGAAACACCGCCGTGCGTCCATACCTGGGCCCGTTTGGTGTTGCAGCAGAATTCGGGATAGGACGCGGCCAGGGCCATGTTATGACCCGGCATTTCCACTTCCGGCAGTACCTGGATACCGCGCGCTTTGCAGTAGGCTACCAGGTCCTGGAGCTCCTTCTTGGTATACATGCCTTCATTGGCCAGCAGGGAGTTGTTCTGGCTTTCCGGAGCGGAGGGGCGGACGGCGCCGATGGTGCGGAGCTTGTCGTAGCCCGGCACGGGGAGACGCCAGCCCTGGTCTTCCGTCAGATGGAGATGCAGGACGTTGTATTTGTAATAATGCATGGCGTCCACAAAATTGTAGATCTCCTTCATGGGATAGTGGTAGCGGCCTACGTCTACCATCATGCCGCGCCAGCCGAAGTCGGGGGAATCCTGGATGCTGCCGCAGGGAAGGCCCTCAGGAGTATCCGAAAGCTGGTCCTGGAGCTGGAACAGGGTCGCCATGGCCATGGCCTTCCCGTTGGGCGTGGTATAACGGAGTTCCACGCCGCCGGGCGTCAGTTTCATGGCATACCCTTCATTGCCCAGTCCGGCGACTTTTTGCTCATGGATGATTTTGAGGTTTTTGGTAGTTCCGGAAGTTGTCGTCACGTTGACGGGCTCCGGAATAATGTTGTAGGGATTGGTTCCGGCCCAGCAGAGGGAACCCAGGAACGCTGCGGCTAGCAAAATTGATTTCATGCGGCGCGTATGGTAATGGTTGTTGTTTGTGTGAGGATTTAAACCCTGTCCCTCCGTCGTCAATGGCGTGTTCCGGACAACCGTGTTTCGGGAGGAACGGTGAATGGCGGCGTCAATCTCTGGAGGGAGCGCAGTCCCACTGCGGCTTGACGGCCAGTTTGCCGGTGGCCCCGGGGAAGCCTTCCGGTACCTGGTAGTCTTTGCGGAGCTTGCCGTACAGGGTTTTGAGTTCTTTCACGGTTTCCGCATATTCCGGTTTGTTGATGACGTTGTGCATTTGGGCCGGGTCCTTCTGGTTGTCAAAAAGCATCCATTCGTCGCTGGTCCAGATATAGGACAGCGTGTAGCGGTCCGTGCGCAGGCCGTCATGGCGCGGAGCGTTGTGTTCACCCGGATTTTCGTAAAAAGCGTAGTAAAGAGAACGGTTTTTGAAATCCTGATGTTCTCCGGTCTTGAACAGGGGAGTGAGGCTGCGGCCCTGGAAGGTATTCATATTTTCCTTGGTATTTACCCCGGCTACGTCGCAGAAAGTGGGAGCATAATCCAGTTCCTGCACCATGGCGGAGGAGCGCACGCCCGGCCTGATGTGGCCCGGCCATCTCATGATGAGGGGCATGCGGAAGGATTCTTCAAAAATCCAGCGCTTGTCGTACAGGCCGTGTTCGCCCATGTAGAATCCCTGGTCTCCGCAGTAGAGCACCAGCGTATTCCTGTCCAGGCCGTTCTGTTTCAGATAGTCCATGATCTGGCCGACGCTTTCGTCCACGGAAAGAACGGTGCCCAGATAGTCTTCCATATAATGGCGCCAGCGGCGCAGCAAAATGTCGCGCTGCGTTTTGATTTTCCCGTTTTTAATATCTTTGACAAGCTGTACAGTACGGGCCTTGTGATAGTTGTACCAGGCTTCCTTCTGCTGCGGGTCCATGCGCACCCATTCCGGCATTTCCCAGTCATACTGAGTATGCAGGGTCTTGGATTCCGGGCAGGAAAGCATTTTCTGGATGTCTTCCGGGACCACCTCCTTGATCAGGTGCTCGTCAGACCATACGTTGAAATGGTTGAGCAGGGTTTGTTCCGTCATTTTCAGGAATTCCGGGCGGTCTGCAAAATCGTCTTCCAGATTGGCGGGCGGGTCAATGGCGTCCGCATACTGTTTGGCGCGGCCCAGATTCTGAATGGAGGGGCACCAGCAACGGTGGGGTGCCTTGTGGCCCACGACGAGCATGAAGGGTTTGTCCTTGTCCCTCTGGTCCAGCCATTTGAGGCTTTTTTGCGTGACCAGTTCCGTGGCATAGCCGGGTTCCGTTTTCACCACGCGTTTGCCGTCCTTGCCGGGAGTGATGAAATCCGGATTGAAATAGTTGCCCTGGCCGGGGAAAATTTCCCAGTAATCGAATCCGGTGGGGTCGGATTCATATTTGGACGTATCTCCCTTGGCGCCCGGCGGAATGGCTTCCAGGTGCCACTTGCCGACAATGGCTGTCTGGTAACCGGCCTTTTGGAGCATTTTCGGGAAAGTGGGCTGGGAACCGTCAAAGGGAGCCGCATGTTCGTTGAAGAGGTACCCGTTCATATGGGAGTGGCGGCCAGTGTAAATACAAGCCCGCGAAGGTCCGCACAGGGAGTTGGCGCAGTAGCTCCGGTCAAAGACCATGCCTTCGTCCGCCAGTTTGCGGAAGTTTGGATAAGGCATGGGAGAATCCTTTTCACAGGTGCCCAGGGTCTGGTAGGAATGGTCGTCGGTGACAATGACCACGATGTTGGGGCGCTGGTCCGGCGTCTGCTTTTGAGGCTGGTCCGCGGAAGCGGACAGGGGACAGGCCGCAAGCATCAGGGCGATGGCGGCATGACGGTTCATTGTTAAAATCATGAATTAAACAGGCAATGGTTGGAGAGGGGGAAGCGGCGGAATTTGTCCGCAAGGGCATTCCTGCCGGTACGGAAAAGACCACATCCCCGAAAGAAAAAATGCTGGAAGAGAGTTTTAGGGAAAATAAAACATCAGTTTCATATTTCAATACAAAAATGGGGATGGAGCGGAAGCCCATGAATAAACCGTTCCGCAGCCGGACGGCAGGGGAAAAGCCGTTCAGGTGCCACGTGGGCCGGAGCGCTTGTTCCGACCGTTGTTTTCATGGGATTCTTTCTGCTCCAGGAGCCATGTTCTGTCTTCAAGGCTGAGCCTTTTCAGGGATGTTCTGCTCTGGTGTCCGTCCAGCTCCTGAAGCCAGAGGGTCTGGGTCTTTTCCGAATAACGGGAAAGCTTGGCGAAGACGGTATTTCCGTTGACTCCTGTCCAGACCCGGTAGCCTTTGGGAATCAGCGTTTTTTTAAACTCTTCATATTGTTGCTTCGCCAGTTTGACGCTGTTCTTGATCTGGTCAAAGTAAAGGGCGTTTTGTCCGGTGTAGTAACCGCGCAGCGTATCCACTTTGGAGCCGTCCGGAGACATGACCAGAAGCACGGGCGTTCCTCTCACGCCAAACAGGGAGGGAGCCTTTTTCACATACTCCAGCATCTTCTGGCGCTTCCTGTAAACAGGTTCGCTTTCAAATTTTTCCGCCTGGTCGTAACAGACGCGGACGACATTCTTTTTTGCCCAGTCTTCAAATTCCTTCGTATGGAGAAGTTCGGTTCCAAGTTTTTTGCTGGGAGGGCTGCCCACGGAATGGTGGAACCAGATGAGAATGGGTTTTCCGGAACTCTGGGCTTCCCGGAGGGCGGTGGGATAGCTTTGAATCCAGCGTTCGTTTTCCTTACGCTGGGCGAAAGCCTCTTCCAGCCCGGGGATGGGGGCGTCCGGGTCATGAGCGTCCGTGTAATAGATGGCCCCACTGTCTGCCTTGGTCATTTCCTCCTGTGTGGTGGCGGTAAGATGGGTGGCCTGTTGCTGATTCGGAGTAGTGCTCAACAGCCCCGTCGGAACATTGGCGATGGAATTGGCCTTATTGTCCTGCATGTATTCCGAAAGGCTTTTTTTTACCTTCGGTTCTTCCTGTTCCGGAGAGGTCCCTACGCAGGAGCAGAGGGCGGCGGAAGCAAGAAAGAGCATGGACAGCCTTGGCAGACTCATGACTGACCTGATAGCATAACAGGAAAAAATGCGCAACCGGGAATTGTTCAACGTCCGCGGCGGTTTCAGTATTTCCTGGCTTCCTGTTCCTTCTGCTTCCGGTCCCGTATGGCGATATCCAGGGGATGCATGTAGCGGTCGTTGATGTGGCTCACCCTGCCGGAGCGCAGCTTCTTTTCGTACCGTTTGCCCCGGTTTCCCCTGAACAGGAATTCGGACCCCGGAACGCGGCCCACGGTCCGGTAGATCAGCTCGTCGATTTCCTCCTCTTCCCGGTAGCCGGCCAGCCTGATGTAGCATTCCTCCTCCCGGGGATGGTTGGGGAAGTAGTGCAGGAGGTGTTTCATGGCCCATATTCAAACGGAAAAATGTATAAATCCGGGAAGGGAACGGAAGACCCCGTTTGGATGCCTTGAGGGAAGAAAATGGGTTAATCCCCCGTTTTCAGCACCTTGATGAACGCTTCCTGCGGAATGTTGATTTTTCCGATGGCCTTCATGCGCTTTTTGCCTTCCTTCTGCTTTTCCAGAAGTTTGCGCTTGCGGGTGACGTCCCCGCCGTAGCATTTGGCCGTCACGTCCTTGCGCATGGGGGAGATGCTTTCCCGGGCAATGATTTTTCCGCCAATGCAGGCCTGAATGGCGACGGTGAAGAGCTGGCGGGGAATGACGTTTTTCAGGCGTTCCGCCAGTTCCCTGCCGCGGGAGGCTGCCTTGTCCTGGTGAACAATCATGGAGAAGGCATCCACCGGTTCCCCGGCGATGAGCATGTCCATTTTAATGAGCTTGGCGGCCTGATAGCCGGCGTATTCATAATCCATGGAGCCGTAGCCTCGCGTCATGGATTTGAGCTTGTCGTTGAAATCCACCAGAATTTCCGCCAGAGGAACGGTGCAGGTGAGCATTACGCGCATATCGTCAATGGTCTCCGTATTGTCCACGCTGCCGCGTTTTTCCAGGACAAGCTGCATGATATCCCCGATGTATTCCCCAGGAAGCATAATGAACACCTTGACGATAGGTTCCCGGATTTCCTGAATTTCCTGCGGTTCCGGGAGCAGGCTGGGATTGTCCACATTGATTTCCTCTCCATTGGTCTTGGTGACCTCATAAATCACGGAGGGGTAGGTGGAGATGATATCCATGTTGAATTCCCGGCGCAGACGCTCCTGGATGATTTCCATATGGAGCAGGCCAAGGAAGCCGCAACGGAACCCGAAGCCCAGAGCTACGGAAGATTCCGCCTGGAAGGAGAAAGCGGCGTCATTAATCTGAAGCTTCGCCATGGCCGCTTTCAGGGCTTCAAAATCGGAGGAATCCACCGGATAAATGCCGGAAAAGACCATGGGGCGGATTTCCTTGAAACCGGGCAGGGGGGATGGGCAGGGGCGCATGTAATCCGTATACGTGTCCCCGATTTTGACATCCGCCGCGGATTTCATGTTGGCGATGATGTAGCCTACGTCGCCGGCTTCCAGGGAATCCGTTCGGGTCATTTTGGGGGTGAAGATACCCACTTCCTTCACTTCATACACTTCGTCCGTTGCGAAAAGTTTGACTTTCATGCCGCGGTGCACGCTGCCGGAAATGACGCGCACATAGGAGACTACGCCGCGGTAGGCGTCGTAAACGGAATCGAACACCAGGGCGCGCAGAAGGCCGTCCTGTTCCGTTTCAGGCGGAGGGATGCGCTGAACAACGGCTTCCAGAATATCATCAATGCCGATGCCCATCTTGGCGGAGGCATGGATGGCTTCCTCATGGGGGATGCAGACGATGTCCTCCAGCTGGCGGTATACTTTGGGCAGGTTGGCGCTGGGAAGGTCAATCTTATTGATGACGGGGATAATGGCCAGGTTCAGATCCATGGCCAGGTGCATGTTGGCAAGTGTCTGGGCTTCCACTCCCTGGGCCGCGTCCACAATAAGAAGGGCTCCCTCGCATGCCGCCAGGGAACGGGACACTTCATAGGAGAAATCCACATGGCCCGGCGTATCCAGAAGATTGAGCTTGTAAGTCTTTCCGTCCCCGGCCTTGTAGAAAATGGTAACGGGGTGGGACTTGATGGTGATGCCCTTTTCCCGCTCCAGATCCATGGCGTCCAGAAGCTGATCCTGCTTCTCCCGTTCGGAAATGGTATTCGTCTTTTCCAGCAGCCGGTCGGAAAGGGTGGTCTTTCCGTGGTCGATGTGAGCGATAATGGAGAAATTGCGAGTCAGTTCAATGGACATGGTGGTCTCTACCCTTCTAACATGAGTGCCCTGTGCGCGGGGAGGGTAACATAGCCCATGCGGCGGTCAAGACTTGAACATGACTGCCTCCCGTTCCCTGCCGCGTCGGCTTCATTCGCTCCGGGAAAACCGTCATTCATGACAGGGGCTGCGCCGGGAGATTGAACGTGAGGGAAGAAGGAAGGCTCTCAACTGGTACAGGCACGCGAACCTTTTCCCGTGCGGCCATTTCTTACCCAGCCAGCATATGAAATCTTTTTTAGCAGCCATTTTAAGCCTATTTATTCCCGGCCTCGGCCAGTTGTACAAGGGCCACTTTGTCCAGGCCATTCTCTGGTTCCTGGTGGTAGGTGCGGCTTACGGCCTCCTGTATTGGTTCATCTTTGCACTCGTTCCTATTGTCCTGCATATCATTTGTATTTTGCAGGCCTATTTCATGGACAATGAATGATGCCTGCCGTTTCGGCTTCACGGCCAGGATGGCCGAAAGAGCAGAGCATCCTGCGCACCGGCAGCGGCATTCATTCCCTGAGGTTGCGGAAGGAATGCGCCGTTCATAGCGGCGTCATTCTTCTTGATACCGGTATTTGCAATGTTAACGGGTTTGTTGGTGCCAGTGGAATCCGCGGATTCTTTTTTAACGGACTTCGATTTGTTTACAGGGGAAACGTCAGCACAACTGTTTTGAATTTGTTAATGACCCCGTCTGTCTTGAAAAATCGGATCGGATGGGAGACGTTGATTCTTCAACAAATAGGATTTTGAATCCGAATTTATCGATAAAATATTTATTGTTAAAAAATTACAATAAATAATATATCAAAAATTATAGATAGAATATCGGTAAGAACAAAATATTGATTTCTATAATTTTCTTACCACCAATTTTTTTTATTGATACCGGATTCAAAATCCGCTATCTCCGTTTTATAGTTACTAACATTAGTAAACGATGAAAAAAATACTGGGAACCACAATTGTATTGCTGGGGGCTGCCGCTCTTTCCGCAACGGCCGCAACCGTCCAGATTGATCTGTCAGGGTATGATTCAGGAAGCGATGTTAATTCTTCCTTCCAAGCCTACCGTGGCGATCCTTCCGCCATGGCGAATCACTTGAATGAGTGGTTGGCGAATTCTTCCGGATGGTGCGGATCTAAAGCCAATACATCTTCTGAAACCTCAAGTTATTTTAAAAGCGCTGTTGGGAACGAAGACGGTTCTGTAACGGTGACCTATACCAATAGGCAGGGATATGGCGGTTCCGGCGTAGGCCTCAAAGTTTCCCTGGATGCTGCGGGGTATTCTGCTGATGCTTTTTCTTCTCTGACATTCACAGTGGATTTGGCTACCTCCACCGGCGGCACTTATCGGGTTTATCTGGCCTACCAGACGGAAAATGGCTGGCAGGCGGTAGAGTCGCAGGCGACGTCCGGCACGATTACTGTGACGGCAGATCTTTCCGGAAACAAACTGACTTCTGAAAACGTTTATGTATTCGTTGAGTCAAATCAGGGAAGGGGTAATGATTCTACATTCACGGCTTCCATGACGGGAGAATTGGCTTCAGTGCCGGAACCTGCCACGGCTTCCCTGGGACTGCTGGGACTGGTCGCACTGATGATGCGCCGTCGCCGGTCTTAAGGCATCCTGCCGGCAGACAAATTAATCATAGGACGGTCTCCGCATGGAGGCCGTCTTTTTTATTTTTACTGGAGGGGGATAACAGAATGCAATGTACCGGGAATCGAGTATTCCCGGCTATGGAAAGAAAAACTGCCCGGAAAATTATTTTTCGCCATGCTTCAGGTTTATTCTTCCAAATAGAGAGGCCGGGATGTTTTTGTTCTTCATCCGGATGTTATCTTTGTTTCTGGAAATTTTTTTACAGAGCAGGTTTCCTCTGGAAATGAATGAGAAATTGTTTCCTAATTGATCATCTGCCGGATACAATGGTTTCCGCAACAGAAATGTTGATATCTTGGCCGTTTGTTCTTGTAAAACGTCATTTGAATTAATCATCCTTTTTGGAAACAGGCCAAAGGAATAATCTTCCGATAAACAAAAACTCAGAGCCGTTCCGGAATTATTCCGGAACGGCTCTGGAGGGCCAGGAGGAAGGCTTTTCGGGGGTAGGAGGGGTGCCCTCTCCTTGGGTTTTCCTTCTTTTAGAAGTCGTAGCGGTAGCCGACGCTTCCGTTGACCGAGCTGGACCCGTCACGGATGTCCGCGTTCCCGTTCACGTAGATGGTTCCCTTCGTTCCCACCGGCACGCTTAACCCCGCTCCCAGCTGCAGCGCCGTCGTTCCCGTTTTCGCCCCTCTCACGCTTTGC
>ERZ773148.1425-NODE-1425-length-19857-cov-5.901929_pt1 | contig 19857 bp, 14 predicted proteins | sample MGYA00580846_ERZ773148 | MGnify/ENA primary metagenome ERZ773148 (study PRJEB29015, sample SAMEA2737879) | human gut metagenome | biome: human gut; feature: human-associated habitat; material: faeces | place: China | collected 2012 ... | reverse complement strand
TAATAATTGTTGATATGGCAAAAAAAACAGTCGCAGCTAAGAAGAGAAATGTGAAAGTGGATGCTAATGGACAATTGCACGTTCATTCTTCATTCAACAATATCATTGTCTCTCTTGCAAACAGTGAAGGTCAGATCATCTCTTGGTCTTCAGCAGGTAAGATGGGATTCAGAGGTTCGAAGAAGAATACCCCGTATGCAGCACAGATGGCAGCACAAGACTGCGCCAAGGTTGCGTATGACCTGGGTCTTAGAAAGGTAAAAGCTTATGTGAAAGGTCCTGGTAATGGCCGTGAGTCCGCTATCAGAACCGTGCATGGTGCTGGTATTGAAGTTACTGAAATCATTGACGTAACACCGCTTCCGCACAACGGTTGTCGTCCTCCCAAAAGAAGAAGAGTATAATACAGATAACCTAATAGAATGATGTAACTTGAATTGGTTAATAATGGATTGCATTTCCTTTCTGTAATTCGCGGCTGCTACAATTTAAGTTCATTAGTAAACCAATTAAATCAAAGAAGTAAAAATGGCTAGATATACTGGACCAAAATCAAGAATTGCACGTAAATTCGGTGAGGCTATTTTCGGTGCTGATAAAGTTTTGTCTAAGAGAAACTATCCTCCCGGACAGCATGGTAACTCCAGAAGAAGAAAGACTTCTGAGTATGGTGTCATGTTGGCTGAAAAGCAAAAGGCCAAATACACTTACGGTGTGTTGGAAAGACAATTTAGAAACTTGTTCGAGAAAGCCGCCAGTGCCAACGGTATTACCGGTGAGATCCTGTTGCAGTCTCTCGAATCTCGTCTCGACAATATCGTCTATCGTTTGGGTATCGCTCCTAGCCGTGCCGCAGCACGTCAGCTGGTAGGTCACAGACACATTGTGGTAGACGGTGAAGTTGTTAATATCCCTTCGTACGCCGTTAAACCGGGTCAAATTGTAGGTGTTCGCGAGAAATCTAAATCTTTGGAAGTAATTGCCAACTCTCTGGCTGGCTTCAACCACAGCAAGTATCCCTGGTTGGAGTGGGACGAAAACACAAAGGCTGGCAGATATTTGCACATCCCTGAAAGAGCAGATATTCCCGAAAACATTAAAGAACAATTGATCGTTGAGTTGTACTCTAAATAATAATTAGTTTCATGGCGATATTAGCATTTCAAAAACCTGATAAAGTATTAATGTTGGAGGCGGATTCCAAATATGGAAAATTTGAGTTTCGTCCGCTTGAGCCCGGCTTTGGTATTACCGTCGGTAATGCCTTGCGCCGTATCCTCCTTTCCTCTCTCGAGGGGTTTGCCATCAATACCATCCGCATTGCGGGGGTTGAGCATGAGTTTGCAGCCGTTCCGGGAGTGAAAGAGGATGTGACCAATATTATCCTGAATCTGAAGCAAGTCAGATTTAAACAAATAGTAGAGGAATTCGAGAACGAAAAAGTAAGTATTACTATCGAGAATTCAAATGAATTTAAGGCAGGTGATATAGGTAAGTATTTGACTGGATTTGAAGTGTTAAATCCTGAATTAGTTATTTGCCATTTAGATTCAAAAGCAACCATGCAGATCGATTTGACCATTAACAAAGGTCGTGGATACGTCCCCGCTGACGAAAACCGCGAATACTGCACCGATGTTAATGTAATTCCTATCGATTCAATTTATACTCCGATCCGTAATGTCAAATATCAGATTGAGCCTTTCCGCGTTGAGCAGAAGACTGACTATGACAAGCTGATTCTTGAAATTACGACGGACGGTTCCATTCACCCGAAGGATGCACTGAAAGAAGCTGCAAAAATCTTGATCTATCACTTCATGCTCTTCTCCGATGAGAAGATTACGTTGGAGAACTCCGACGCCGACGGCAATGAAGAGTTTGATGAGGAAGTATTGCACATGCGTCAGCTGTTGAAGACCAAACTTGTTGACATGGATCTCTCTGTCCGCGCCTTGAACTGCTTGAAGGCTGCCGATGTTGAGACACTGGGTGACTTGGTTCAATTCAACAAGACCGACCTCTTGAAGTTCAGAAACTTTGGTAAGAAATCGCTTACGGAGCTTGATGATTTGCTCGAAAGTCTGAATCTGTCGTTTGGAACTGACATTTCTAAATATAAATTAGACAAAGAATAAACAATGAGACACAATAAGAAATTCAACCATTTGGGTCGTACTGCTTCTCACAGAAGCGCAATGTTGTCAAACATGGCCATTTCTCTGATCAAGCACAAAAGAATCACTACGACTCTTGCAAAGGCTAAAGCGCTGAAGAAGTACGTTGAGCCTTTGATCACCAAGTCTAAGAACGATACGACCAACTCTCGCCGTGTCGTATTTAGCTACTTGCAAGATAAATATGCCGTAACAGAGTTGTTCAAGGAAATCTCTGTGAAAGTGGCTGACCGTCCGGGTGGTTACACCCGCATCATCAAGTTGGGTCGTCGTGCCGGTGACAATGCAGAAATCTGCTTCATCGAACTGGTTGACTACAACGAGAACATGGCAAAAGACAAGGCTGCCAAGAAGACGCGTACCCGTCGTTCGAAGAAGGGTGGTGCTGCTGCAGCTGCTGAAGCCCCTGCAACTGAAGCAACAGCTACCGTGGATACTCCGGCTGAAGAAGCCCCGAAAGCTGAATAATATAGAAACACTATATATGAAAAGAGGACAGTCTCCTGGTGAGGCTGTCCTTTTTTCATAGACATCCCTGGAGTCTCCGTCCGGACCTTACAGGGGCGTGTATGATTCCTGTTTCCCCTGTCCGTGTGTACAAGTCTGATGGGGGGGGGTAAAATGCAAAGAGGATGCGCCACTGCTGTGACCCATCCTCTTGCTTATTTCAATGAATGCTGTAATTTCTAAAGAAAGCAGGCTTGCTCTGGCATTTTAAGAGCTTCCTGTCCTTACACTATTCCCAGTGAGAAAATTCTCACTAGGAAAACTTTGAATCTCGTTTACTTCTTAACGTTCGTTTGTACCACTGCGATAACGCTCAATACAGCGAACACGGCTACAATAGCAACCAAAATAGAAAGTTGTGCTGTCATAATTAAAATAATTAAATCTTTTTACCTTTACTAATTATCCTATCTACTTGTTATCCTTCGTAACTCATTTCTGAATTACGCTGCAAAGATAGGGGGTTTTTTGCTCGTGTCAAGGGAAAACATGCTTTAAAACATAAAAACGGCCTTTTTCTTGATGTAGGTCAATGAAGCCCCCGTTTTTGTAATGAGCATGAAATGTAAGGATAATTGTAGATTATGGGACCGGCTCTGTGCCACTGAATGCTTGTCCGATATGGTAGGTTGGCAGGGGAATATATACCTTATTATATGTTATGACAGGGAGGGTGTAAGTTGAAAACGTGAGCCGCAGGAATGCTCCGATGCGAGGAGGCTCGTAACTGTTTTTGTGACAGCTGAATGTTTTTTAGGGTAAATAATCTTCCGAATAGGAAAAAATGTTACTTTTGCACTCACGACATAAATGCTAAACAGACGGATTATCTTTGAATCTGTCAGATTTTAGCCTCGGAAAGAAGATACCTGAAAGCGATGCAGGGTATAAATAGGCTAAACGATAAATATACAAAGAAAAGAACCTACTATAAAATTGTACATTGATGAAAAGAATGTTATGCTCAAAGGCTTGCATGCTTTTGACTGTAGCGGCATTGGCTTCCGGCGTTAGGGGCGCCGAGACCACATTAGGGGTGCCGGCTGACATCATGCAGGTGAGCGAAGAACAGGAACCGGGCATCCGGTTCACCCATCAGTCATGGGCAGAGATTGTTGCAAAGGCGAAAGCCGAGAACAAGCTTATCTTTATTGATTTCTACACGCAATGGTGTGGTCCCTGCCTGAACATGGCACAGACCGTGTTTACATTGCCGGACGTCGGTGCGTTCTACAACGAGCACTTTGTCTGCGCGAAGATTGACGCGGAGCACGGGGAAGGAGTCGAACTTGCCCGAAAGTATGGCGTAAGGAGCTATCCGACCTATGCCTTCGTGGATCCTGCTACCGGGGAGATGGTACACCGGAGCAGCAGCCGTCAGACGGGGGAGCAGTTCATCCGCACGGGACGTAGCGCGTTGACGCTCGAATTACGCTCTTTCTACCTGGAACAACAGTATGCTGCAGGCAACCGTGAACGGGCTTTCCTGCTTGACTACATCCGTTACGAACACTCCATCTATGCGCACAGGAATGTGACGGCTGCCTTTGACGAACTGATGAAGGGGGAAGCCAAGCTGTCGGATGACGATGTATGGCCCGTCTTTGTGGAGGTTATCACAGGCATGACGCCTTACCTGAAAGACCTGTCGGACCATTATGCCGATTACTGTGCCTTGCTCGGCAAGGAGGCGGTCGATGCCAAACTGGCGAAAGAGACGACCTACGGTGACCTTGCCGTCATTGAGGCATTGTGTGACTTCGAAGGGAAGGCATTCAATTGCGAGCTGATTCGCGTCAACGATGCCATCCGTCAGAAGAACTATGACGACGCCATCCGGCGCATCGATGCACTGATAGCGGATCCGCAGGTCGACCAGCAGACGCTGATCGGGCGGTTGAAGTACATGGTGCGCTTGAGCTACGGTAGCGAGGAACTGCCTGACGTGTGGTTCAACAAGTGTGTGGAATACCTCCGCTACATCGCCTACAACCAGAGTGACCGCGACGATGCCTTCATCCACCAGGAATATGCCGACGCCCTGGAGAAGCTCCTGAAGCGTCTGCCGGCAGGAGCCAATGTGCCGTCTGCCTTGCTGGCTGAACCTGCACAAGGCAAGAAGACCTACTCGATGCGCCCCGATGCGCTGAAGCCGAAGCCTGCGGCAAAGCGGAAATGAATCAAGAAAAACAATCATAATCAAAAACAAGAACCTGTATGAACAGCTTTAGAAAACCCGTGGGGGGGGGTAAGATTTTTGCGCTCTTCTCCATGTTGGCACTGACAGTGCCGATGCCGGGTGAAGCGTCTCTGCATGAGCCTGTAGCGGCAGGCATGGAGGCGACCCAGCAGACGATGACCCTCACTGGAGTGGTCCGTGATGAAAATGGTGACCCGGTGCCCGGGGCCAGTGTTTATGTGAAAGGAAACAATAAGATAGGAACGGTGACCGACATCGACGGACGCTTCTCGTTGAAGGTGGCTCCGGGGCAAATCCTGGTGGTGTCGTTCATCGGCTATGAAACCATCGAGGAACCGGTCAGACCGGGACGTACCTTCCTGGAACTCTCCCTGCATGCCGACGACACCCAGCTGAGCGAAGTCGTGGTGACCGGTTACCAGACCATCTCCAAGGAGCGTGCCGCCGGTTCATTCTCTGTCATTACTCCCGAAGACATGCAGGGGAAACTGCAGACCAACATCCTGGACCGTATGGAAGGTATGGTGGCAGGTTTGCAGCATACGCCCGGCAGCACGCCGCAGATCCGTGGTGTCTCTACCCTCAGAGGAGAGAAGACTCCGCTTTATGTGGTCGACGGCATTCCCTTTGAAGGCGACATCGAAGCCCTCAACCCATCAGACATTGTCAATGTGACCGTCCTGAAGGATGCGACCGCAGCCTCCATCTACGGTGCCCGTTCGGCAAACGGCGTCATCGTCATCACGACCCGCTCGGGACAAGACGGACGCACCCGTGTCAGCTACAACGGAAGCATCAAGTTCGAGCCGTTGCCCGACCGCGACTACCTGAATCTCACGTCGAGTGCCGAGCTGGTCGACCTGCAGGAGACCCTTTTCGGACTCAAGCACAACAGTGTGAACGACATCCTGACGGAGCGCAGCTCGTACAACGAGGTCTATACGTTGCTCTATAAGAAGGAGCAGGGCGTCATCAGCGAGGCGGACTTCAATGCCGAGATGGACCGTTACCGCAGCCTCGACCGCTATGGTCAGCTGAAGAGCCTGCTGCGCAAGGCGGACATCACCCACCAGCACAACCTGTCCTTCAGCGGAGGGTCGGACATCTACAAGTATGCCTTCTCCGCCAACTACGAGGAGAACCTGCCTTACGATAAGGAACAGTCGACCCAGCGCATCGGCGTCAACCTGAAGAACCAGTTCGACTTTTTCAAGTGGATGCGTGTGAACGTCGGCCTGCTCACCAGCAATGTGGACCGGAGCTATGACAACGGCTTCTCGGCGTACAGCAACCTCTATTCCGGTCCTTCCTACCGCATGCTGTACAACGAGGACGGCACCCCGGCGCAATGGTACATGGGCAAGAGCCAGTATGAGCTGGACCGCCTGAACGGGCTGGGCCTGCAGGACGAGACCTACATCCCCGTCAACGAGATGGACAAGGCACACTATAACTATGAGTCCAAGTACTACAACATCAACCTCGGCATGAAGCTCACGTTCATGGAGGGACTGGACCTCGACGTGCTCTACCAGACGGAGAACACCAACGTCTATACCAAGCAGTACTACTCGAAGGACTACTACGATGTGAAGTCGGAAATCAACGATGCCACCGTCATCGAGGACAACGGGGCCATCACCCACTACTTCCCCGTCGGCGGACGGATGAACGAGAATTGGCAGAAGAAGAAGTCATACACCTTCCGTATGCAGCTCAACTTCAACAAGGACTTCACCGGCGGACGCCACAGCATACAGGCGTTGCTCGGTGCGGAACGGCGGAAAGTCGTGACGCAGGCGACGTCGCTCAACAAGGTGGGCTATGACGACATGACCCTGGCTTATACGCTGATGGACGAGATCGAGGCGGCAAACGGCATCAATGGGACGCAGTCGGTGTCAGGCAACTACTATTACTATGACTCGGCGAGCGACTCGTTCTCTTACGTGGACCGCCGTTACGTCTCCTTCTATGCCAATGCCTCCTACACCTTTGACCGTCGGCTGACAGGAACGGCGAGCGTCCGCATCGACCAGTCGAACCTCTTCGGCATGGACCCGAAGTACAAGTACCGTCCCTTGTGGTCGGCAGGTGCACAGTATGTGGCACTGGAGAACTGGAACGTGATTGACCGCCTGGCGCTGCGTGCGACTTACGGTATCAACGGAAACACCACCACCGTGACCAGTCCCTATATGATTGCTTCGGTCAGCAGCCGTCCGAACTCCTACACCAACGAGACATACGCCGTCATCAGCACACCGCCCAACCCGAACCTGCGCTGGGAGAAGACCAAGGTGTTCAACCTGGCAGTGGACTTCAGCCTGTTCAAACACCGGTTGAACGGTACGTTGGAGTTCTACAACAAGAAGACTTCCGACCTGCTCGGCAACCGGCAGACCGACCCCACCACCGGATGGCCGTCGCTGCTGCTCAACTACGGCGAGATGTACAACCGCGGTGTGGAACTGACCCTGGAAAGCAGGAACTTCGTCGGGCGCGACTTCTCCTGGACCACCAACTTCACCTTCAGCTACAACAAGAACAAGCTGACCCGTGTGGAGGCGAGCGGTTCCTCGGCCATGGACTACTATTACAGCCTGCAGAACCGCGAAGGCAAGCCGATGAATGCCATGTGGGTCATCCGTTATGCCGGACTGGACGAAGAGGGATACCCGACAGCCTACAAGGCAGACGGCACCATCGTGAAGTCCTACAGCGAGCTGGAACCGGAAGACCTGAAGTATGCCGGGACGGCAGACCCTCCCTACTCGGCAGCCTTGCAGAACCGCCTGTCGTATAAAGGCTTTGACCTTGACTTCATGTTTGTCTACTATGGCGGACATGTCCTGCGTGACGTGGCAGCCGGTTACCTGTGGAACCGTTACCCCGTGCTGAACTATGCAGGCGTGGTGGACCGCGGAAGGCTGAAGTTCTGGCAACAGCCGGGCGACGAGAAGGACCCCGACATGGCTCCGGCATTCCTCTATGGCACGAGCCACACCTACTCGGAGTACCTGTGGTCGGCTGCCGACAAGCATGTGCAGAAAGGCGACTACATCAAGCTCCGCGACGTGACCCTCTCATACACCTTCCCCAAGGTGCTCGTCAACAAGTTCTATGCCGAGAACCTGCGTGTGAGCCTCCAGGTGCAGAACCTCTTCTACTGGGCTGCCAACAAGCGCCACCTCGACCCCGAGGTGTGGAGCGGACGGACACTGTCGCCCTCGCGCGGCTACCGCATCCCGCCGACATGGACCCTCGGCTTATCGCTAAACTTCTAAACGAACAGACAAATGATGAAACAGACTATAATGAAATACCTGGCATGTGCCGGCATGGTGTGCTCGCTGGCGGCATGCGACGACTGGCTGGGCAACCAGCCCAAGGGCGAGATGATCCCCGAGACACTCAGTGACTATCAGATGTTGCTCAACGGTCAGTCTCTTTACCGTTCGCTCGACGTGTATCCCTTGTTCTTCACCGACGACATCCGTCTCACCGGACGGGGCGAGATCCAGAATACGAACGCTTCGACCGGGGCGGTGACCAACTATACTTCTTTCGACTACATGGACAAGAGCCAGGAGATGCGCAACGCCTATTCGTTTGCCGAGGGCGACATCTTCCTGCCTAGTGACGACGACGCCATCTGGAACGACGGTTATGAACACATCTTCACCTACAATGCCATCATCAACAACGTACTTGCCACGACCGACGGCAAGGATACGGACCGGAAGCGCGTGTGGGGCGAGGCGCTGGTAGGGCGTGCCTTCGAATACCTGAACCTGGTCAATCTCTACGGCAACCATTATGACGCCGAGACTGCCGACACGGACTATGGCGTGCCTCTGGTGTTGAGCGAGGTGATGACGGGCGAACAATATCCGCGTGCCAGCGTGGCGGAGGTCTACCGTCAGATAGAGGAAGACCTGAATGAGGCGGTGCCCTGTCTCGCCAAGGTGGTGAACCATCCGTTCGCTCCCAGCCAGAGTGTAGGCCAGGCGTTCCTCTCACGGATGTACCTCTACATGGGCCGCTATGAGGAGGCACTGACGAATGCCAATGCCGCGCTGGAGTCCAACTCTTACCTCATCGACCTGACGGAATATGAGGTACTCGACCACGGCACGTTCGGGCGTATCGTCCGCAGCGACAACGGCGAGGAGTATCCCGACCCGCAGGACAATGACGAGAACATCTATACCCGTACGCCGAACAACACTTCCTACCTCTTCGCCGTAGTGGCGGCTTCCGACGACTTGTTGGAGACCTTCCGCAAGGACCTGACGGAGGGGCAGGCAGACATGCGTAAGGAGCTGTACTACTGCACCGACTCGTGCGACCGTACCATCAACGGCGGACGTCCTGACTACTTCCGCGGCTTTACGACCTACATGCCGTATGTCGACATGAACGTGGGTCTGGGGACGCCGGAAATCTACCTCATCGCAGCCGAATGTGAAGCCCGTGTAGGCGATGTTGACCGTGCTCTGGAGCGTCTGAACACCCTGCGTGACAAGCGTATCCGCAACAATGTGCACTATGCCACACCGACGTCGCTGTCGCGTGAAGAGGTGCTCCGCCTGGTCATCGACGAGCGCCGTCGTGAGTTCGCTTTCGTGGGCCTCTACCGTCTCATCGACCTGAAGCGGATGAACCGCGAGTCCTGGTTTGCGAAGACCATCACCCACACTGCTGGAAACGATGGTTCCTGGACGCTTCCACCCAATGACCCGCGTTACATCTTCCCCGTACCGGAACGCGTCATCAGCTTCAACCCCATGCCGGAGTATGACCGCTGACGTCTGAGGAAGACCGAAGGCGATAGATGCACAAAGGCGTAAAGTCACCGGACCGGATGTATGTCCGTTCCGTGTCTTTACGCCTTTGGTATGTTTCAAAGCCTCTGACTGTCGAGTTCCCTTCCGTTTTCCAGACTTTATCGCGGCAAACACAGGTGTTCGATTCACCAAACACAAGTGTTTGACTTGACAAACATAGTAGTTTGATGGACCAAAGTATTATACTTAGGCACCCTAAGTATAATACTTAGGTGGTCTAAGTATAATACCTTTCTAAGCTAAGTATGATACTTTGATAGGCTGAGTATGATATTTACCTATATCAAACGAATTAGTTTGTCAGGTCAAACGCTTGTGTTTGTCCGTTCGAAGGCTTGTGTTTGCTTGGTCAAATGCAAATATCCGGAGTGTGTGACAGAATTATGGTATAGCTTCATCTCGGAAGAAGAAGATGGGCAAGGAGTATTTGGCAGAACGCCTTGCTGTGGCTACCATAGCTCTGGTTCTGTCAATAACTGCGACAGCTTGTCGCAGAATTCTATCATACTCTGATACTTGTATTTATATCATGATTTCAGGAATAGATGAAATAATCGTCAATAAATAGAGGTATTCGGTAAATGTTCAAAAATATAAGATGGCATGTGTAGCTGAAGCTTTTCCTTTCATAAGACAAGCAGATGCCAGTCCGTTTGTTCCAAAGAAAAGGGATACGTTGTCTGGCGACTGGACGTATCCCTTTTCAACTCATGACCTAAAAGATTTACGGAAGTGAGAATAGAAAGTGTGCTAAAAAAGTAGTATGAGTGGTTGGAGAGATATATCTATTAGCTTCTTATTCTCACTTGTCTTATTGGTTGGATTACCTATTGAAAACTGTTGCCTCGCGGCAAGAGATTATTTTATTTTCTCATAAACATAAAGTTCATGAATCTCTTTCGTATAGCCTTCGTCAGTAAAGGGTCCTTTGGGCATACCTAAAAGAATCTGTACGCCTCTGTTATTCAATACGACAAGATCATCATTAGTCGGGTCGATTGATAAGCCTTCAATTTCTCCTGCACGTTTGAAATCAACCATCTCACGGAACAATGTGACTTTGCCTCCTTTAGCACCAGCGGCTTCTCCATTCTTGACGCCAGTGAAGGGAACGTCACTGATATCAGCAGCATAAATATTATCTGCAATGTGGAACGTCGATTCACCATCGTCAGCAGTAAACAGCATCGTATTGTCTGTGATGTAGATTCCTTGACACCAATACGGAGTAGGACGGCATTGCATCTTTGTATAATACTTACCTGTTTCAAGGCTGTAGCAGTATACATAACGGCTGTCAACCCAGTCGGACATCCAAACCATATTACGTACTCTATCAACTGCAAGTCCTGAAACTTCCTTTTGCCCAGAAGCCGGGTCGAAGGAAAGTGAACGTTTGAAAGTCAAAGTCTTAGCATCGTAAATAGCTACCTGAATGTTTTTTCCGACACCATCTTCAAACCATTCGATACCACAATACAATTCGCCGTTCCAGACATCAATATCACCAAAGTGGTTAGATTGCAATTTTAAGCCCTTGAACGGTTCATCGTTTTTCATGACTAAATTACCCTCTTTATCATACTTATAGAGAACTTTACTGTCTGATACATAGTAGTAGTCCTTATCAATTGCGATGCCTTGTCTTCCAGCGACGGGAATGACTTTTTTCAGACGGTATTCAGAACCTAAATGTTGCGCATTCATATTGATGCCTAAAAGCAACATTGCCAATACAATCATTATCTTTCTCATAACACTCCAATATTTTAGTTAATAACTTAGATTCAAAATTTTGTTATTAGAAATTAGCTACACACATTACTTGCACTTGATGTCCGGTACCCGTGTGTGCCATTTCGGATTTCTTGATATCATTGGTGTAAGTATTCAGGCTGTAATTGGCTTGTACTTTAAAATTCTTCACAGGCTGATATGTTACACCCATTAGATAGGTATCTTTATTCATTCGATCCAAGATTTTTGCATTGTCACGATACATTTCGTAACGCAATACCGGGAGGAATTTGCCTACATGATACCCCGCTAAAACATAGAATCCGTGTTCTTTTACATTAGCTTTGCTTGAGCGCATCCATCCCCATTCGCTGCGTAGTGTTAAACCTGTAGGATCATTATACCAAGCTCCAGCAATGACACGATTCATTTCTGCGTTATCGTGTAATACAGCTCCAGTTGCATCTTTCTGCGTGTATTTTCCATATTGGTAGGAACCCATAATCCGGAGATTCTTAATTGGACGGAATGTCAAACGACCAACGAAATCCTTTGATTTATTATCATCAGCAATTGTGGGTAAAGAACCGTTTGTATAGGATAGGTTATAGCTTAGATAGTTGAAGCCTTCTGCTTCGTTAGGTAAGAAATCACCATAAGCCATGATTCCTAAATCACGTCCATAATCAATGTATCCCGGAGCTGTAATGGCATTACGGCAGACCATTCTGTAACACAGACTGGAAAAATCTACAGTTTCCAACGTGGCAGGTGAGATATCATAGTTTTCAAATCCTACAGGCAGGTAGTATTGACCGACCCGAAGGTGTAATTCAGGCAACAGGTGAGCTGTTGCAAAAGCATCCATTACCGTGAAAGTGGCTTTTCCACGGGCATCTTTGGATGAAGAGAACAGTTCAAATTGGGCACGGATATCAAACATGTCTGAAATTTTGCTATCCAAAATGAAACGAAAGCGTTTTGCTTGAAACGTAGATACATTGTCATCTTTTCCAGTAACATCTTTTGATTGGAAAAAGTACCCGGTTTGTACATAGCCCGAAATCTTGGGCATTTTCTTTAAGAGCTCTTCAAAGTTGTTTGATGGTTTACTGTCAATTTCACCACTCACATTTTCAACTTCGTTTCGTTCCACTGTGTTACCCGATTCTGCAAAGGTCACACTTGGCATTACCGCACATACACAGCTTAGCAGTAATGTAGAAAAATGACTTTTTTTCATGGATTATAATTATGCTTAGGTTTATAATACTCCTACTTTAGTTTTTTGGATTGGATATGTTGGTACGGATACCCCAATCTGCCGTATGGAATTTGATATCTTGATTTACCGTGTCATTACATTTAACAATGATTGCTCCTTCTTTTTCCCAGTATTGTTTTACTGTATAACCGTTCATCGGACCATCCTCCTTCCCTCTTATGGTCTGATTATCCGGGTTTACAACAATTTTTAATCCGCAAGATTGGTTTAGCATGTCCATGTCTCCACGACTGTTGCCGCCAACTATTAGTGGTCTAGTTTTGATGAAAGTAGGTATAACATTGGCCTTACCGTCATCTTGAGGAATGGGCATGATAATTTCATCAGTCAATTTGCCATCAACGACAACAGATTTTACACCTAAAACATTGCATTCAGGTATGCCAAGTTCTTCACACAAGAATCTTTGATAGAGTAATTCCGGAGATGCTGTTAAAATCCAAACTTCAAAACCATACTCTTTCAAATTGGCTATTAGTTGTTTCATTTCAGGATAGAACTTATTGGAATAGGAAGATTGATAACATTCATATCCCAAGTCCTCAATTTCAGTAGGTGTCATTCCTGAAAGGAAATGTACGCGGTTTTCAACATAGGCCTTTCCAACATTATTGCCATCTTTTACCATGCCTTCAAGAATGGCCATTTTTTTCTTGGATAATTTATCCGTTTTGCCTTTATAATGTAAGTCAGCATATCGATATAGGGCTTCATCTGCCAAGTAATAAGGAGCTTGCCCGATAACCGTGCCATCACCGTCAAATACGGCAACTTTACGAGTATTCATAGTAATTGTCGTATTTAAGAAAGCTTCAATGCGATTGTTTATGTCTTCAGACCACCCGGTTATGTAGCGGTATGTTTGAGCATAAGAACTTATGGTGAAAGCAAAGAATGTGATGAAATAAGCAAAGAATTTAGTTCTCATAATGATGTATTTCAGAGATTTATTTACCTTTAACCAGATATTGTTCTTCTTTATAGGTGAAACTGATAAAGAGGAAGGCGAGGGTACAAGCTGCCAGCATCAGGATGAAATACCAGTTCCATCCGAAGTGGTCGACAACGAAGCCGACGCAGATGTTTGCCAAGAGAGCTGTTCCGAAGAAGTAGCCGAAGAAACCGGTCAGACCGGCTGCTGTTCCTGCTGCATTCTTCGGAGCCAAGTCAAGCGCATGTACGCCGATGAGCATCACCGGACCGTAAATCAGGAAGCCGATGGCAATCAGACAGATGGTGTCGAGCATCGGGTGACCTGCCGGGGTGAACCAGTAGATGAGGATGAAGGCGGCTACCAGCACCATGTAAATCATCGTGGTGATGGCGCGGCGTCCCTTGAAGACCTTGTCGCTCAACCAGCCGCAGAGAATCGTACCCGGGATGGCAGCAAACTCATAGGCAAAGTAAGCCCAACCGATGTCTTTCAGATTATAGCCTTTGACGTTCTGCAGGTAGGTCGGTGCCCAGTCCAGACAGCCATAGCGCACCATGTAGATGAAAGCGTTGGCAAAGGCGATGAACCAGAGTGTCTTGTTGTTCAGCACGTACTTGAAGAAGATTTCCTTCGTGGTGAGCACTTCCTCGCTCTTGGCGCTGTAGTTCTTCGGGTAGTCGTTGCGGTACTTCTCGATGGAGGGCAATCCGCATGACTGCGGCGTGTCACGAATCAGTGCATACGCGATGAGGGCGATGATGATGGCAACGATTCCGGGGAACCAGAACGTGCCTTCCTGCCAGCCGCCGAACCAGATGAGTCCGTAGGCAGCCATCGGCCCGACCAAGGCTCCGCCGACGTTGTGTGCACAGTTCCAGATGGACATCTTCGTGCCGCGCTCCTTGATGGAGAACCAGTGGGTCATGACGCGTCCGCAGGGAGGCCAGCCCATGCCTTGGAACCAGCCGATGCAGAATTGGAGGATGAACATCATGGCGAGTGAGGAGACACCGAGGGTGGTGCCCATCAGCAGGGTAGCACCGGCAGAGAGGAGCAGTCCCAACGGAAGGAACTTGCGTGCATCGCTGCGGTCGGACACACTGCCCATGAGGAACTTGGAGAACGCATAGGCGATGGCGTTGGCTGAAATGGCGATGCCGAGGGCGGCATGTTCGTAGCCCATTTCTTCCAATTGGGGCATAGCCATCGTGAAGTTCTTGCGTACGAGGTAGTAGCCGGCATAGCCGACGAAGATTCCGATGAATACTTGCCATCGCAGTGCCTTGTAAGTCGAGTCGATTTGCTCTTTGGGCAACTCGGGCTTGTGAGGAGGAGGAGTTAGAAATGACATGGTATTAATGAGTTTATAGAGTGTTGAATGAATATTCGTCTGATGGTTCTTGTGTTGGGAAAGCACCTTACCGGTTTGCCTGAATCGTGGCTTCCACATCGAGTGCCTCGGCCAGGATGGACACCGGGTGCATCACCGGGACGGAAGTCGACATCTCGATCTGCCACTTGCACGTCTCGCAGTCTGTTGCCACGTAGTCGAGTCCCAGCGATTCGATTTGGCGGAAGAGTGGGGCACCGATGCCTTGCGACGTCCGGTAGTTCTCTTTCTTGAATCCATAGGTTCCGGCAATACCGCAGCATTGTGAGTCGAGCATCACGAAGTCGACTCCCGGAATCATCCGCAGCAGCGACGTGGAGTAGATGGCCCATCCCAGCTTCTCCATGTGGCAGGCGGTGTGGTAGGCAACGCGCTTCTTGTAGTCCTTGCGGAAGACCAGCTTGAGCTTGCCCTCGTCGATGAGGCGGAAGAGAAAGCGGGTCGCCAGCTCCACACGGCCGCGCACGTCGGCATTGTCGATATGGAGCAGGTGGGGATATTCGTCGCGCAGCGTGAAGATGCATGTCGAGGAGGTCCCGATGACGGGCATGTCCTGTTCCACTACCGAGCGGCGGATGGAGGCTATGTTGTGCTTGCCCTGACGGGTTGCCTGGTTGATGAGGCCGTTCGATATCAGTGCCACGCCGCAGCACTTCTCTTTCTCCAGCAGGTGTACACCGTATCCGGCGGCATTCATGACCTTCACCAGGTCTTTGCCCAACTGTGGGTAGTTGTAGTTGGCATAGCAGCCGTGGAAGTAGCTCACGTGCTTGCGGAAGTTCTGCTGTTGTTCGGCAGCATGCTTGCGGTACCAGCTCTCGAACGTCTGCCGGGCATAGCTCGGGAACACGCGCCGGTGGTCAATCTTCAGGACAGAGTCCATCACTGCCTTTACCGGTTTCAGCTTCAGTGTCATGTTCACCAGCGGAGCCAGCGGAGTCGACATGCGGCCCACGAAGTCGGTGTTGGCAAGCAGCATGTCCCGCAGCTTGGGTGTGTCGGTGTTGTGCTTGATGCGTGCCGACTGGATGATGTCGCCGATGCGTACGCCCGACGGGCATGCCACCTCGCAGCGCTTGCAGTTCAGACAGTATTTCAGTGACTTCTCGAAGAAGTCGGGGTCCTTCAGGCGAAGCCGTTCTCCATCCGGTCCGGCATGTTTGGGACCGGGGAAGTCTTCATTGAGCGGTACGACCGGGCAATAGACGGTGCACACGGTACACTTGATGCACTGCTCGAAGTTGTTTTCGCTGATGTTATATTGTTGCAAGTTCATGTCTTCCTCATTTATCGTTCAGTAAACTGTCTGCCACATGCAGGGCGCTCATGATGGATACGCCTCCGCCACAGCCTTCGTGCAGGGCATTGTGACCCGAGAGCACGGAACCCACGGCATGCAGGTTCGTCAGTTCGACCCCCTTGCGCAGGGCGCGGAAGCTGTCGGTGGTCATCACACCGAAAGTCATGTAACGCTGCGGAGCGAACACGTCGGCGTCGTACCATTTCGAACGGTCGGCATCATAGAAGACGTCCAGGTCGAAAATCGGTTCGTAGACAGAGTCGGGGCGTGCGATGATGCCGCGGCTGAAGAAGCTGCCCGTGGCAAGGATATAGTGGTCGGCAGTAAGCCGTATGTCGGCGTGGTTGGTGGTGTAGACGGCTTTGACCTCGTTGTTTTCGATGTCGGCGCGGTCTACCGTGTCTCCCAGCATGAATGTTCCTCCCAGATGGACGAAGTGCTTCGTCAGCTGTTGTTGCATTCGGATGCCCGGCACCGAGGGAGGCATGGTGGCAAGCGGACACAGCGGTTTGCCCAGTTGTTCCTTGAGGTACTCCAGCGGAGCGGGGGATGAGAGTCCGAAGACTGCCGGCATCACCACGGCATCAGCCTCTCCGCAATACGGTTTCAGTTCACGGAGCAGCTCGTCGATGTGTCCGGTGGAGTCGAATGTGCGTGCAATGTTGGCAGAGCGCATTTCCGTCGGGTTGGAACGCAGCTTCTCGATGAAGGGTAGCGTCACTTGTACCGGAGTACAGGACACACCTGCTTTCTCAAATTCATCGGCAATGAACTTCGTGTAGAAGTCCAGAAAACCGGGGAGGTTGACGAGGACCACCCGGTGCCACGGCAGGCGCGAAGGTTCGTCGAAGGTGACGAATTCATCCAGCGTCAGCCAGGTCTTTTTCATCGTCCCCATGGGGGTGAAGTGGTAGTGGTTGCGTGTGGCGGAGCCTGTAAGACCGATGCCGGCACGCTTCATCATTTCCGGGAATTCCCGGTCATAACGGGCTATGTTGTCTGCACCGATGCGTGCGTAGGGGTGTGGTGATTCCAGGCGGCTCATGGCTTCCAGCGGATGTTCCACCGGAGTTCCGTCAGGCAGTGTCGCGAGCAGGTCGAACGAGCCGGATGAGAAATGCAGGGCACTTTGTCCCGTAGATACCATGGCACATTTGTGTCCCCCTTCTTGCAGGCGGATGCCACAGACCAGTCCGGCGAGTCCGCCACCTATGATGATAGTATCGAACTTCATGGTTTTACCTCCTTCTTATTGTTTCCCAACTGACAAACCCCTTCGTAGACCCATGCCGAGAACTGGCTCTCGCGCAGGCTTTCACCCCATGCGATCGGTGACATGCCTTTCCAGCGTTCATTGAGGAAGCCCACCAGTTCGTGCTTGGCCTTTTCGGTACAATTGTGCGCCTTTGCCAACAGTCCGGCAGCCCGGCAGGCACAGAGCTCACCTTGGCATGTTCCCATGCCGATACGGGTACGGCGGCGCAACGAAGCCAGGTCGGTTGCATCCAGTGCGCGGAGTGCATAGTTGGCTTCACCCACGCTGACGCCTTCGCATTCACACAAGAGGCTGTTGTCGTAGGCGTCATGCAGGTCCATTTGTCCGGCGAGTTCTCCGTGACGGCTTTCGGCGGCACGGTAGACGTTTCCGGCAGGGCGGCGTCTCTCTTCTTCCTTCGTGAGGCGGGAGCCGGGCAACGCTTCGTCAGCAGTTCGGCAGACGGCATTCACGCCCAGTTTCTTGCATACGAGGTCTGTCGCCCATTCAGCCATCAGTCGGTAGGTGACCAGTTTGCCTCCGGTGATGGTCAGGAAGCCTTCCAGTCCGTCGCGTGAAGCGTGGTCGAGCAGGACGATGCCCCGGCTGATGTTTCGTCCCGTCGGGTCATTGTCAGCAGCGACCAGCGGACGGACGCCGGCATAGGCACGCAGGATGCGTGTGTCTGCAAGGGCAGGTGCAAGCTTCTCGCCTTCGGTCAGCAGAAGGTCCACCTCGTCGGCGGTGACATGCATGTGGTCTATTTCTTCGTAGGGTATGCGGGTTGAGGTTGTTCCGATGACGGTGATGGTGTCACCCGGAACGAGGATGTCGGCATCGGCAGCCTTGCGGCAACGGTTCAGCACCATGTTGTTCACGCGGTGTCCGAAGATGAGCAAGGCGCCTTTGGCAGGATACATGTTCACGGTTACTCCTGCCAGTCCGGCGATGTGGTGCCCCCAGATTCCGGAGGCGTTGACCACGATGGCTGCACGGAATTCCGTGCGTTCTTTTGTCTTGGAGTTATAGGTCTGCACGCCGACGATGCGGTCCTGTTCGCGGATGAATCCGGTCACTTCCTGATAGGTCAGGGTGACGGCACCGTGTGCACGTGCATCCAGGATGTTGGCAATGGTCAGGCGGAAAGGGTCAATGGAGCCGTCGGGTACCTTGACAGCACCGGTCAGCGATGGGTTGACCGACGGTTCGAGACGAATCGCCTCTTTCGGGTCGATTGCTTCGGCTTCAATGCCCGCCTTACGGCAACTCTCCACGAATTTGTCCTGATAGGAGAGGTCGTCTTCGGGAAGGGAAATGAACAGTCCGCCGTTTTCCTCCACACAGTGGGAGGCAATGCGGCGTAAGATTCTGTTTTCACGGATGCACTCAGCAGCCGACTCTCCGTCGTTCACCGCATAGCGTGCTCCGCTGTGCAGCAGTCCGTGGTTGCGTCCCGTGGCTCCGTTGGTGTAGTCAAATCGTTCCAGCAACAGGACACGGAGGCCGCGCATCGCACAGTCACGTGCCGTTCCTGCTCCGGTGGCACCACCGCCAATCACGATGACATCGAATTCTGTTCCATTACCTGTTTTTCCCATAATCATTGCTTTCTATGATTTGTTGGTTTCTGTTTGTTCTCTTGTGTTGTTTCTATTTCGAAAGCAAAAGTAGAGATTATTTCTTTAAAACAAAACTTTCTACCTTCTTTTTCGAAAGTGTATATTTTACAAATATTTTCTTTTTTATTGGCGAATATGTGAGGTAATTTATTGTTTAATAATGGAATAAGTAGAAATTGATTAAAGCAGAATATGTTTTAAAACATAATTTCACAAGTGATATTTCGAAATGTTTTTTCTTTCGTTGTTTTGCTGGGATGCTCTTTCGAGCTTTTATGAAAGTAAGGTTGCGAAACGGGGAAGCTGTTTGGGGATGGGTGCATGCAAAAAACAGAAGGTGTGCCAACAATCCATTTCCGGGAACAGATTGTTGGCACACCTTCTCAATGTGTCTGGGTTTGCAAGTCCGAAGTTAGAGTTGTTCGATGTCTTCTTTGCTAAGTTGGGTATATTTCATAATAACTTCAGTAGGTACTCCATCGGCCTTCATTTGGCGGGCTATGGAAATCTTCTCTTCAGCTCTACCTTCGGCTCTACCCTCGGCTTTACCTTCGGCTCTACCTTTCTCCCTTCCGTTTGCTTCCGCAAAGCTCATGACGGCAA
>ERZ773148.1414-NODE-1414-length-19946-cov-21.474385_pt1 | contig 19946 bp, 20 predicted proteins | sample MGYA00580846_ERZ773148 | MGnify/ENA primary metagenome ERZ773148 (study PRJEB29015, sample SAMEA2737879) | human gut metagenome | biome: human gut; feature: human-associated habitat; material: faeces | place: China | collected 2012 ... | reverse complement strand
CAACTAGGATTTAATTAATGTTCTTTTATTGTCTACTTTCTATTGACAAGTTCAACTAACTATCTATTTCCTTTAATAATTTCTTAGTAAAATGAGCTGATACAAAATCAAATTCTTTATCACTATCTAGTCCAATATAATACTCTTCACCATCTTCTATAACAGTCTTTCTAAAACATATCTTAGAATTATCATTTACATTAGTAAACAAAGTATATTCAGTACCATTAATAACATCTTCTCTAACAATAGCATACTCAATACCATCATCTAAAACTATAGTATCCATATTATCTTCCTCCTTTGGAATTTCCTAAATTTCTATTAACAACTTGATTAACGATTTCATTAAACTCAGCAGTATCACCATTTTTTGCTTTTTCAGCAGCATCAGTAATAGTAGCCCATGCTAAGTTACTTGATTCATCATGATTATTTACTCCCATAACAGAACAAAAGTCACCGCCTCCTTCATAAATTTGTTTAAATTTATAATTGCCATCTTTACATCTAACAGTTATTTCTTTAGAAAAACAGCTTACTTCACTATCATCAGATTTAAATGATGAATTATTCTTTCTTTCATTATTTATTTCACTATAATTTTTAGCACCTGCAATAGCGGAAGTATACAATTCATATGTGGCTAGCCCATCAACACTACTATCAATAACAAGTTCAAGTCCAGAATAGTCGTTACCAGAGTTTAAACAAAACTCACCATCTTCAAAATAACCATATCCAGCATCAACTAGTTCTGATTCAATAGATGGGGAAAAAGCTTCTTTACTATGATAATTATTAATTTGTCCTTGAACAAAAGGAACTACCTTCGATAATATTGCCAAACTAAGTATTACACTAGCAATACTCATAGTTATATCCTTTCTTACTTGATTTTTTTTAGCTATTTTAGCACTGCTTCTAGAAGCTTTTCTCGCAGCTATCTCTGCTTCCATTTCTTCCTTTCTTTTTACCTCATCAGCATGTTTGTTAACAATTTTAAGTACATCATCCATATTATTATCAAATTGAGATTTATTCTCCATATCTTACCTCCTAAAATAAATATATATTATTTTTAGCCTAAAGTCAATAAAACTTGACATTTTTTACAATATTACCAATAAAAAAGTAATAGATTACTCCATTACTTTAATATTAATTTATTATCTTGAAAATCTATAGTGATAGTACTACCAAATTTAACTTTATCATTAATGATAGCATTAGCAATTAAGGTTTCAACATTTCTTTGAACAAATCTCTTAATAGGTCTTGCACCATATTTCTCGTCATATGCTGAGTCAATAATATATCTTCTAGCAGACTCTGTTACTACTAAATGTAAATTCTTATCTTTAAGTCTATTTTCAGTATCACTAATAATTTTATCTAGAATATCATTAACAACTTCTTTAGATAAAGAATTAAAGACTATTATTTCATCAATACGATTTATAAATTCAGGTTTAAAAGTACTCTTAAGTTCATTCATAACTAATTCATTACTATTAGAAGTATTTTCTAGAATATATTCACTACCTAAGTTAGAAGTCATAATAATGATAGTATTTTTAAAGTCTACAGTTCTACCTTGACCATCAGTAATTCTACCATCATCAAGTATTTGAAGTAAAACATTAAATATATCCTTATGAGCCTTTTCTATTTCATCAAATAAGATAATAGAGTAGGGATTTCTTCTTACTGCTTCAGTAAGTTGCCCTCCTTCATCATATCCAACATATCCTGGAGGAGCCCCAATTAATCTAGCAACAGAATGGCTCTCCATATATTCCGACATATCAATTCTAATCATATGTCTTTCATCATCAAATAACTCATAAGCAAGAGTTCTAGCAACTTCAGTCTTGCCAACACCAGTAGGACCTAAAAAGATAAATGAACCAATAGGTCTATTAGGATCTTTAATACCTGCTCTTGCACGAATAATAGCTTCAGATACTAAGTGAATAGCATTATCTTGTCCTTTAACTCTTTTCTTCATATTTTCTTCTAAGTGAAGTAATTTTTCTCTTTCACCACCAACTAATTTTGATATAGGAATATTAGTCCATTTAGATATAATAGCTGCTACTGATTCCTCATCAACAGTATCAGATAATATCTCTGATTTATTAATTTTTTCTAGTTCGGCAAGTTCTTTCTCTAATCTAGGAATAGTACCATGTCTAAGTTTAGCAGCAGCTTCTAAGTCATAATTATTTTCAGCCTTCTCTAAAGCAAAGTTAGCAGAATCAATCTCTTCTTTCTTTTTACTAATCTTAGTATTAACAGACTTTTCTTCTTCCCATCTATTTTTTAAATCCTTTTCTTTTTCTTTAAGACTAAATAACTCCTTATCAATATTCTCAATTCTATTCTTAGAAATATCATCTTTCTCTTTCTTTAGAGCTTCTTTTTCAATTTCTAGTCTCATAATATTTCTTTCTAAGTTATCTAGTTCAGTAGGAACAGATTCCATTTGTACCTTAATAGTAGCAGCAGCTTCATCAATTAAGTCAATAGCTTTATCAGGTAAGAATCTATCAGTAATATATCTATCAGATAATGTAGCAGCGGCTACCAAAGCTTTATCTTTGATATTTACACCATGGAATACTTCAAATTTAGGCTTTAATCCTCTAAGAATAGTAATAGTATCTAAAACAGTAGGTTCTTTTACAAGTACTTTTTGAAATCTTCTTTCTAGAGCAGCATCTTTTTCAATATATTTACGATACTCATTTAAAGTAGTAGCACCAATACAATGAACTTCACCACGAGCTAGCATTGGTTTTAACATATTACCAGCATCCATAGCCCCTTCTAGAGCACCAGCTCCTACTATCATATGTATTTCATCAATAAACATAATGATTTCTCCATCAGAATCTTTTACTTCTTTTAGAACAGCTTTTAATCTTTCTTCAAATTCACCACGATATTTAGCTCCTGCTACTAAGGCACCCATATCTAATTCCCAAATACTTTTATTTTTCAAACTATTAGGAACATCCCCTTTAATTATTCTAGTAGCTAGTCCTTCCACAATAGCAGTTTTACCAACACCAGGTTCACCAATTAATACAGGATTATTTTTAGTTTTTCTAGATAATATTCTAGTTATACTTCTTATTTCATCATCACGACCAATAACAGGATCTATTTTTCCATCTTTAGCGGCCTTAGTAATATCACGACCATATTTTTCTAATGGTTTTTGTAGATTTTCTTCATATGGATTATTCATATTCATATTTATCATCCTCCTTTTTATACATCTATATTATACCACTATTTTAGCAATTGTCAATAGAGATTGCTAAAATAAATTTATTTCTTTTTCTTATCTTTTTTAATGCCTCGGGGTCTTAAGTAAACTTAAGTTTTCTGAGGTATTTTTATAAAAAGAAAGGCCACTAAATGATTAAGATAATCAATTTTAATATTATTAAATGCTATGATATGATGTAGAAAAAAGCAAAATAATTAGATGGGGGAGTATCTTTAAAGCCGAAACCATCGAAGAAATAGTTGCAGCATATCGTAATGAAAGAAATGAGAGAGCATTGAAAACGTTCTAATAGAAGAAGGTAAAGAAGAAAATACTATATCTATTATAAAGAGTATGCTAAGTGAAAAAATAGATTATAATACTATTTCAAAAGTAACTGGTAAAACAAATGAAGAAATAAAAAAATAGAAAATAATATGTAATTAAATAACAGCAGTACAGCAAAGTACTGCTGTTATTTAGGTATTTTTAAACATAAAATTGCAAAAAAATTAAATAGTGAATAAAAAATATATACTTTTTTTTTATTTTTTGTTATAATTAAATTGTATCATTTTAGGGAGAGTCGATATCGTGAAGAAAATATATACTGCTATTGACATTGGATCTGATACAATTAAATTCGTAGTAGGAGAATACTTTAAAAATAAATTAAATATTCTAGCTACTTATGAACAAAAAGCAAAAGGAATAAGAAAAGGTTTAATTGTTGATCCCAATTTAGCTATTAACTCTATTAAAGATGGAATTAAAGAAATAAATAATAATTTAGGCATTGATATAAAAAAAGTAATAGTAGGAGTACCTAGTTATAATGCTAAGTTTATGTTTGTTACTAGTGAAATAGAAATAACTGGCGATGTTATAACAACAGATGATGTAAATAATCTTATAAAAGCTTCAGTATATTCTAAAGTAGAACAAGACTATGAACTTATAACCGTATTACCATTAACTTTCTTAATAGATGGAGAAAAAGAAACTAAGGTTGTAGGTAAAGCTGGTAATAAACTAGAAATAAAAGGAATTATGATTTCTGCTCCAAAGAAGAATGTCTATTCAGTCCTATCAGTTATGGAAGGAGCTGGATTAGAAGTAGTAGATATTACTGTATCAGCTTTAGGAGATTATTATGAAGTAAGAAATAATAATTTAGATAAGAACATAGGAGCTATTATTAATTTAGGACACGAAACTACTAATGTGTCAGTATTCAGTAGAGGTAAACTTATGAATACCGAAACAATTCAATTAGGAGGAATTAATGTTGATAAAGACTTAGCCTATATGTTTAATATAAATGTATTTGATGCAAGAGAAATAAAAGAAAAATTTGCATCTAGTCATAAAAGATTCATAGCATTAAATGATGTATATGAGGTTAAAAATACTGCTGGTGAAGTAATTAAATTAAACCAAATAGAAGTAACTGAGATAGTTATGGATAGATTAGCAGAGTTACTTAGATTAGCCCAGAAACAAATATTACTATTGACAAAACAAAATATTTCTTATATAGTAATAACTGGAGGATTAACCGAAATAAGGGCATTTAAAAATTTAGTCTATGAAATTTTAGGAAAAGATGTTATAATATATACAGAAGATACTCTTGGAGCAAGAAATAATAAATATACAACTTCAATTGGAATGATAAAATACTTTATAGATAAGATGGAAGTTAGAGGAAAAGAGTATTCGATGATAGATGAGCAAGATGAAGAGTTACTAATAAATCCAAATAATAAGAATTCAAAGGGGAAAGCTAGTATTACCAAAATATTTGGAAACTTTATTGGAACTAAGGAGGATTAAAAATGAATAATATGTTTGGTTTAGAAATGGATCAGTTAGCAAAAATAAAAGTAATTGGAGTAGGTGGGGGCGGTTGTAACGCTGTAAACAGAATGATAGAATCAGGTCTTAAAGGCGTTGAGTTTATAGTAGCTAATACTGACCTTCAAGTTTTAAATAATTCTCTAGCTCCAATCAAACTACAAATAGGTAGAGAATTAACAGATGGCTTAGGAGCAGGAGCAAATCCAGAAATAGGTAGAGAAGCTGCCCTTGAATCAAAAGGAGAAATAGAAGAAGCAATAAAAGGTGCTGACATGGTCTTCATTACATGTGGTATGGGTGGAGGAACAGGTACTGGTGCTGCTCCAGTAATAGCTGAAATAAGTCAAGATTTAGGAGCATTAACCGTAGGTATTGTTACCAAACCATTTAGTTTCGAAGGTAAAAAGAGAATGAATCAAGCTGTATCAGGACTTGATGAATTAAAGAAACATGTCGATACTTTAATCGTAATACCTAATGATAGATTAAGAGAATTAATAGATAAGAGTACACCAATGCTTGAAGCATTTAGAGAAGTAGATAACGTACTACATAGAGGAGTACAATCAATATCTGACTTAATTGCAGTATCAGGTTTAGTTAACCTTGACTTTGCTGATGTAAAAGCAATTATGAAAGATAGAGGTAATGCATTAATAGGTATAGGTGTAGGTTCTGGAGAAAACAGAGCAACGGACGCTGCTAAACAAGCTGTATCTTCACCACTTCTTGAAACATCAATAAATGGTGCAACAGATGCTATAATAAATGTAACTGGTGGTGCTTCACTTACATTATTTGAAGTAGAAGAAGCTGCTGAAGTAATTAGAACCGCTGCTAATACAGATATTAACACAATATTTGGAGCAGTAATTAATGAAAACCTAAATGATGAAGTAATCGTTACAGTAATAGCAACTGGTTTTGAAAATCAAAGCGAACCACTATACCATAGTTTCAATTCTACTAGAAGAGAAGACATCTTTAGAGAAGGAACTAGTGATATAGATATCGATAACGATTTAGATATTCCACCATTCTTAAGAGATAGAGATAATTATTAAAGAAGATACTAGGTTATCTTCTTTTACTTTACATTTAAATTAACATATAGTAAACTTAGTAGACATTTTATAAATATATTGATATAATTATACTAGGAGTGTAAGATATGAAAGAATTAGAAACAATTGAAGGTATTGGACCTAAAACAAAAGAATTACTTAATAAAATAAAAATATATACAGTAGAAGATCTACTTAATTACTATCCATATCGTTATGATATAATAAAAAGAAGTGATTTAAGTAATCTATCTGATGGAGATAAAATAATAATAGATGGTATAGTTGAAGGACAACCCACTACTATATATATAAATAAAAGTCTAAAAAAAATGATCTTTAGAATTAGTACCAAAACAATGATACTTAATATAACATTATATAATAGAGCTCATTTATATTCAGATCTAAAATCAGGTAAAGAAATAACAATTATAGGTAAATATAATAAACTAAAGAATACAGTAATAGTATCAGATATAAGATTCGGTTTATTACCACCATCTGCTAAAATAGAACCTATTTATTATACTACAGAAGGATTAACAGTAAAACAAATAAGTAAATTTGAAACTATAGCTTTAGAAAATGATTATGATGTAATAGACTTAGTACCTAGATATATAGAAGAAAAATATAATTTAATGAATAAAAAATCCGCTATTAAGAATATTCATGTACCAGAAGATATCTTATTACTAAAAAAAGCAAGACAAAGAATTAAGTATGAAGAATTATTTATGTATGTACTTAAAATTAATTATTTAAAGAATAAAATCAATAATGATAATTTAGCAATAGAAAGAAATATAGATAAAGATAAATTAGATAAATTTATTAAAAGTTTACCATTTGAACTAACTTTAGATCAAGATAAAGCAGTTAATGATATAATTAATGATTTATCTATAAAAAAGAGAATGAATAGATTACTACAAGGAGATGTAGGTTCAGGTAAAACAGTAATTTCTTTAATAGCAGTATATGCTAACTATTTATCTAAGTATCAATCAGCTCTAATGGCTCCTACTGAGATACTAGCAGTACAACATTACGAAGAAGCAAAGAAAATATTTAGTAAATACAAACTTAATATAGCACTATTAACTTCAAGTACCAGTAATAAAGACAAAAAGACTATCTATGAAGAATTAGAAAATGGTAAGATAGATTTAATTATTGGTACACAAGCACTAATTCAAGAGAATGTCAAGTATAAGAAGTTAGGCCTAGTAATAACAGATGAACAACATCGTTTTGGCGTTAACCAAAGAGATACTTTTAAAAGTAAAGGAATAAGTCCTGATGTTCTTTCAATGAGTGCAACGCCAATACCAAGAACATATGCCTTAACAATTTATGGTGACACCGATGTATCTTCAATTAAGAGTAAACCTAAAGGTAGAAAAGAAATCATTACAGTATTTAAAAAAGAAAAAGATATTACTGATGTTCTAGAAATGATGAAAAAAGAACTAGAACTTAACCATCAAATATATGTCGTAGCTCCAATGATTGATACCGAAAGTGATAGTGAAAAAGAAAGCGTATATGATTTAGAAGAAAAAATGAATAAAGCTTTTGGTAAGATTAGTAAGATAGGTATCATTCATGGTAAATTAGATCCTAAAGATAAAGATAAAGTAATGAAAGACTTTGAAAAAAATAAAATTAATATCCTAATATCTACTACTGTTATTGAAGTAGGAGTTAATGTTCCAAATGCTTCAATGATCGTAATCTTTAATGCTAATATGTTTGGTTTATCTACTTTACATCAATTAAGAGGAAGAGTAGGTAGAGGAGATACACAAAGCTATTGTGTACTAGTAGCTAAAGAATCAGAAGAAAGACTTAGATTCTTAGAAAACACTAGTGATGGCTTTGAAATTAGTGAATATGATTTCCAAACAAGAGGTGAAGGCGATTTATTTGGAACAAGACAAAGTGGAGAATTAGGTCTTAAAATGGCTAATATTAAGAGAGACTTCAAGATGCTACTTAAAGCAAAAGAAGATGCTGACGAATTTATAAATATGCTTTTAACATTTGAAACCAATCCAGAATTTGGGCCAATACTAGAAGAACTTAAAAAGGTTGACACTCTAGACTAGTTTACATATTTAATAAAAAAAGTGTAAACCAAATAAAAAACTATTGTATTTTATAAAAAAATATATTATGATTAATATGTCATAGAGATATGACCACACTCTACGAAGTAAAATGTAGGTGTGATAACCAAAACCCCCTGAAGGAGCTCTAAACCGGGCTCCGCTTTTATTTTTAGTTCTAAATTAAATGAAGTGTTTTTTTGTATTATGATATAATTATTAGTAGTATTGTCAGGAACTAGTAGCAAGTTTCGGTAGGAAACAGTTTTTTGAAATTTTTTGCTCTTTATTTGCATTGTTGTTATATTTCCAATTAAATATAAATATTGAAATTTCATTGGAGGTGATGCCTATAGTTATACAAAGTCTAACAATATATTTTGCTGTTTCTGGCAATGCTACTAATATCACATATTTAATAAAGAAAAAGAATAGATAATAGGAGAATATTATGCAAAATTTATTTGATGATTGTTTAAAAAAGGCTTATCTGAATATGATTCAAAATATTTATCAACATATCAATATGTAATGTTATTGTCAAAAAATAATGTTATTAAATCTTATTTTTCTAATGTTGATTATATTTACTTTATTGAGTATCCAGTATCTGATAAAGAGTATAATTCACCGTTAGGAGTTCTAGAAAGTGAAATATCACTTACTGGTAGTGATGCGGGAGTAATGTATGAAAATATCAATGGACAATTTCATGCAATAGCTTTTATTGATTTAAAAAAATAATCATAGAGTATAGAAAAAAATTTTAGAAAGAGTTAATAAATATATATAATAGATATTATGTGGTATAATTATCTTAGGTGATAGATATGCAGTCTTATAATTTAGAATATTTAAATGAAGTTGAATTTAAGAAAAGAGAAAGAAATTTGAAAGAATATAGTAATTATACTTATGAAAAGTTAGTTTTTAATGTTTTTCCGGAGTTAATGAAAGGTAATTTTAAAGGCAAAATAGTATCTTATGATACTAAAAGGAAGATTACTAAGTATGAATTGAAATTACCTATTGATTCTGATTCTACACTATCTGATATGAATGAAAATTTTACTTTGCACTACATGGTATATGAAAATAAAGATTTGGTAATTTTAGACACGATAACACCAGAAACATATCAAATAGGGTTAAATTCCTATAAGGGCGTTGCTATTAATAAAGCCAATACAGAACGAGTGTATAGAGTTAATTTATTAAATAGTTTAAATCCTATAACTATAACAACCGAACTGAAATCATCAAGCCAAGTTAAAAATACAGAAACTATTAAAAAAAATAATAAAGTAAATAAAAGAGAAAAAGAATATATATTTATATCTATAATTTTAGTTTTAATGATTTGTGTATCTTTTTCTTATTTTCTTTATTTTTTCTCTAAAGTACAACGTTAAAACATTATATCAAAATTAGATGTAAATTATATAATAAGCGTTAAATAATCAACGGAGACACTATTTTTCATTAGACTAAGAGAAGAATATTCTCTTTTTTTGTTACATTCATTATTTTTATGATATAATTATTATAGTTTATTTTTGAGGTGATTTATATATGGAAAGATATAAAGAAATAGAAAGAAGTATTATAAAAAAATATCGTAAAGAGATATGGAGTAAATTTATAAAGGCAGTTAAAGAATATGAACTAATAAAAGAAAATGATAAAGTAATGGTATGTATATCAGGAGGTAAAGATTCATTTTTACTTGCAAAATGTATACAAGAATTAGAAAGACATGGTAAAGTACCATTTACTGCTGAATATGTTGTAATGAATCCTGGATATAGTGAAAAACATAAAGATAATATATTAGAGAATGCTAAGATATTAAATGTACCAATAAGAGTATTTGAAAGTGATATCTTTGAAGTAGTAGATAAAATTAGTTATGATAGTCCCTGCTATATGTGTGCTAAGATGAGAAGAGGATATTTATATAGTAAAGCTAAAGAGTTAGGTTGTAATAAAATAGCTTTAGGACATCATTTTAATGATGTTATTGAAACAACACTATTATCAATGTTTTATGGCTCTGAAGTAAAAACAATGATGCCTAAACTACATAGTGATAACTTTCCTGGTATAGAATTAATTAGACCATTATATATGGTTGAAGAAGCTTCAATAATATCATGGAAGAATAGTAATAATTTAACTTTTATAAATTGTGCTTGCAAATTTACTGAAAGAAATTATAATACTAATGATGGTACTAGTAAGAGAAAAGAAATAAAAGAATTAATTAAAGAATTAAAAAAGAATAATCCTAGTATTGATCGTAATATCTTTACTAGTATGAATAATGTTAATTTAAATTGTATTCTAGGTACTAAGACTAATGGTGTATATAAGAGTTTTCTAGAAGATTATGATAAGGAAATAGAACATGAAAAAGAATGAAGAAAAAACTAATGTAATTAGAATATTAGAACAAAATAAAATAAATTTTAAAGTATATAACTATATTAATAGTACTGCGATCAGTGGTACTGAAGTAGCAGACTATCTAGGTGAAGATTATAATATAGTATTTAAAACATTAGTAACCATTGGTAAATCAGGTAATCATTATGTATTCTTAGTACCAGTAAATAAAGAATTAGACTTAAAAAAAGCCGCCGTAGTAGTAGAAGAAAAGAGTATCGAGATGATTAAATCTAAAGATTTACTTCCCCTTACCGGATATATTCATGGAGGATGTTCACCAGTAGGTATGAAGAAATATTTTCCAACTGTTATTGATAAAAGTGCAAAAAATCAAGAAAGAATAATCTTTAGTGGAGGTAAAATCGGTTATCAAATAGATACTACACTAGAAGAATTAGCTAAAGTAATAAATTATACATTAGAAGATATAACTAAAGATAAGATTTAATAGTAGTCTTATCTTTTCTATTGTATAGATATTAATTTTATTGTATAATTATCTTAGATAGTAAGGAAGTGATACTATGAATAAAATAGATAATAATACTATTTTAGATAAGTATAAAGAAATATCTAAATTAAATATAGAAGAAGTATATACTAAATATAATACTAGTAATAGTGGTTTATCTAATAGTGAAGTAAATAAAAGAATAAAAGAGTATGGTAAAAATATAGTTATAAAAGAAAAAAATAGAAGTATCTTATATTTCATAATTAATGCATTTAAAGACGAATTTATATTAATATTATTATTCCTAGCTATAATAAACTTTTGTCTAGGAGATAAATTAGGATCATTAGTAATAATTTTAATTGCTATTGTTAGTGCCTTAATTAGAGTATGTGAAGATTATTCAGTATATAAATTTAATAAGAAATTAAAAAGTAAAATAGTTAGTACATGCTCAGTAATTAGAAACAATAAAGAAGTAACTATTAAAACAGAAGAAGTCTGTGTAGGAGATATTTTAGTATTAAATGCTGGTAGTATTGTAGCAGCAGATTCTATAATAGTTGATAGTAAAGATTTATTTGTTAACGAATCAGTATTTACTGGAGAATCTATACCAGTAGAAAAAAAGATAACTAGTAATAAAAATATAGATAGTATTTTTGATATAGAAAATATTATCTATATGGGTAGTTCTATAATTAGTGGTAAAGCATTAGCGGTCGCTACTAATACAGGAATAAATACTTATCTAGGTTATATGGGTAAAGATTTAACCAAGCAAAAAGAATTAACTAATTTTGATAAAGGAATGAAGAACATTACTAATATGTTAATTAAATATATGATTTTTATTTGTTTAATTGTCTTAGTAATAGATGGTATAATAAAAAATAATTTTAATGAAGCCATTTTATTTGCTCTTTCAGTAGCAGTAGGTATTACTCCTAGTATGTTACCAATGATTGTAAATGTAAATTTAACTAAAGGTAGTAAAAATCTAGCTAAGAAAAAAGTATTAGTAAAGAGAATAGAAGCAATACAAAATTTAGGAGCAATGGATATCCTATGTACTGATAAGACTGGTACTTTAACAGAAAACAAAATAGTATTACAAAAGTATATTGATGTTCTAGGTAATGAAAATTTAAATGTTTTAGAATATGCTTATTTAAATAGCTATTATAGTACTGGTATGAAGAATATCGTTGATAGAGCAATACTTATATATGGTAGTAAACATAATTTAGATAATATATTACCTAAGTATAATAAAATAGATGAAATACCTTTTGACTATAATAGAAAAATTATGAGTATCCTAGTAAAGAATAACAATGAATATCGAATGATTACCAAAGGAGCTATGGAAGAGATATTAAAAAGATGTAATAAAGTACAAATAAATGGTAAAAATAAAGAATTAACAAAAGAACTTACTAATAAAGTAATATCTAAAGCTAAAGAGATGGCCGAAGAAGGTATGCAAGTAATAGCACTAGCTTCAAAAAAAGAAAATAATAAAGTTTTAGTATTAAATGAAAAAGAAGAAAATGATATGACCTTTATTGGTTTTGTAGCTTTCTTAGATTCTCCTAAAAAAGATGTTAAAAATGTTATAGAAAAGCTAAATAAATATAATGTTAAAGTAAAAATATTAACTGGAGATAATCCTTATTCTACCAAGAGTGTATGCCTACTAGCGGGTATAAATAGTGAAAAAATATATCTAGGTAGTGATATTGATAAATTAAGTGACAAATCCTTATCTAAAGTAGTAGAAAAAGTAGATGTCTTTGCAAGATTAAATCCTATTCAGAAAGAAAGAATTGTCCGAATATTAAGAGAAAATAACCATGTAGTAGGTTATATGGGTGATGGTATAAATGATGCTCCATCCTTAAAAGAAAGCGATATTGGACTATCAGTTAATGGTGCTACGGATATTGCTAAAGAATCTAGTGATATGATTCTTTTAGAAAAAAGTTTAAAAGTAATATGTGATGGAGTAATTGAAGGTAGAAAAGTATATGGTAATATAATTAAATATATGAAAATGGCTTTAAGCGCAGACTTTGGAGATGTCTTTAGTATTATGATAGCTAGTATCTTTTTACCATTCTTACCACTATTACCAATTCAAATGTTATTTCAAGATTTTATTTATGATTTCTCCCAGATAGGTATACCATATGATAATGTAGATGATGAATTTATTAAATCTCCTAAAAAATGGAATACTAATGGTATATCTAAATATATGATAGTTATGGGTATTACTAGTTCTATTATTGATGTAATTGCTTTTATAATCTTTTGGTATGTATTAGGATATAATAGTATAGAAAAAGCTAGTTATTTTCAAACAGCTTGGTTTATTACATCTCTAATCACAGAATTAATGATTATTTATAATGTTAGAACTTCTAAACATATTTATGAAAAATCAAATATATCTCCTGTACTAGCAGGTTTAACAATCTTTTCTGGTATCTTAACTATTATCACACCACTAGTAATGCATAAAATTACTAACTTTCATTTTGAAATATTACCATTTAACTTCTATATATATTTAATATTATTATTAGTATTATATTTTACTATTGTATCTATAGTTAAAAGAATATATATTAAGAAAAATCATGAATGGTTATAGCTTCTATTATATAATAGAAGTTTTTTCATATACTTAAATAGGTGATAATATGAATAATACTTTCTATGCTTTTTTACTTACCGTATTAGCGGGCTTATCCACAATGCTTGGTACTATCTTTATCTTTATTAAAAAGAAAGATAATAATAAAATAGTTTTATCTTCTTTATCTTTTGCCGCAGGAGTAATGATTTGTGTATCAATAACAGATCTAATACCCGAATCTATTAATTTATTAAGAGATAATATAAATAATATCAGTACTATTATTATATCCTTTTTAGGAATTCTCCTTGGTATTATAATATCTATGTTAATAGATTACTACTTACCAGATAAACCATCCATTAGTAGTGATAAAAAGCTATATAAAGTAGGATTTATATCAATGATAGCAATTATTTTACATAATATACCTGAAGGTATAGCAACATTTGTAGCAACAAATAGTGATATTACTCTAGGTATATCACTTGCTATAGCGATAGCTATGCATAATATACCTGAAGGAATAAGTATCTCAGTACCAATATATTATAGTACAAATAATAAAAAGAAAGCCCTTTTATATACAGGAGTATCAGCTTTATCTGAACCATTTGGAGCTTTTCTTGCTTATATCTTTTTAAAAAATATTATGAATGATTTAATACTAGGTATCTTATTTTCCCTAATAGCGGGCATTATGCTCCAGATATCCTTCTGTGAACTACTGCCAACCGCCAGAAGATATAATAACACTAAATATTTAATAATCTTCTTCTTAATAGGAGTTCTCTTCATGTTAATGAAGTTTATTTTATAGAAATAATATCTTCAAAAGAATTATCTTCATTTTTAGTAACTATTATAATTTTATTTTCATTTATTAGTCTTCTAATTAGATAAAACACTAATAGATCTATTAAATGATAATCCTTCATAATTTCAATAGTTAATTTACTAATTTTAGTACTTCCTAATTTTTTTAATTTAATTAAAATATAATCATTTAGATAGTCATAAGAGACAGACTTAACATTATTATCTTCTAATAGTCTTATATCACTATTTTCATTTACAATATCAAGCCATTTACTACTATAACTGTTTATTTCATTTTTATTTAATTTATGTTCTAAATCTTTTAGTTTATTTAATTCAGGAGCATTCATACAGGTAGGTGAGTAGCAGTCTTTATTATACTCGTCAGAGAATACGACATATATATTACAATCTTTATTTTGTAAATAATTACATATATATAACATAAGTAAATAAGAATTAATTTCATAATGACTAGTCCATATTCTAATATCTTTATTATTTTGAATATAACTCTTTAATTTATCAATTGATTCTTTAAAAGAATACTTTATTTCTTTATGATATATATCTTTAGGTAAAATAACTTCCATTTCTTTAGTAGTGGATAAATCTATTAATGAAAAGGGAATATCAAACATAAGGATATTATCTTTTAAATAATCACATTCTTTCATTGTATGATAGGTACTAAGACCACTGATAATATTTAATTTATTCATAATAACTTCCTTTCTAATAATCTTATTATAGCATAGAAATTAAAAAAAGATATAAAAAGGTAATGACAAGTTGTCTTTTTTTTGATATAATTTTATATAGAGTAGGAGGATAACATGAAAGAGACCTTAATATGTAGTTTAGAAAAACATAATATATATTATTTAAGTGATGCTAATGTTAGCTTTTATATATTAGTTCCTTATAAAGAATATGATAATACCAATATATCAATTAGATTAAAAAGTAATTATGATAGTTATGATTTAACAAAAAATTCATTAGAAGTAGTTACTAATGAACTTATTAATTATTATAAGAATTTAGATAACTATAACATAACATTAATATTACCAGTATTTTATAATAATATTTTAGATAGAATTAGAGTAGTAGAAGACCTAGAAATGTATCAGATAGTAGATAGATATTTAGGAGTTATTTTTAATAATGCTTATATGTTTTTAACTAAGAATAATGTAAAAGTAAATAATAGTATCTATGTTATTAATAACGATTCATTTAAGAAATTCACTAATTGGTTTGTATCTAGATATAACAATAGAATTGAATATAAAACAATCCTAGATTTAGTAAAAGATAATGGTTCATATAGTAATTATAATGTTATAGAAACTCCTAATATGAATTTTGTAGTAGGTAAGAATACAGAACCTACAATTGAAAAAACAGTAGAAATGGAACTAGAAACATTTGATAACTTAGCTAAAAAGACTATTGAAGAAGAAAAGAAAAAAGAACCTCGTAAGAGAGAAGAAACACTCGTAGGTTCTAGTGGCTTTGTTTCTTATATCTTACTAGGAGCTATATCTTTTATAGTATTTATTGGATTACTATATCTATTTGTTAAATAAATTATTATTTTTATGACCTTAGGCATAAAAATACCACGGAAAATTTAAGTTTACTTAAAGTTGAAGTGGCAATAAAAAAAGTACTTATTATCTAAGTACAAATGATAGTACAGTAGTTAAAGAGAAAGCCACTGCTAAGAAAAGCATAATGTAAGCAAATATTCTATTACTTAGATTTTGCTTTTTTTTCTTTTTACTCATAATCTATACACCTCTGATATAATTGTATCAAATATTAGTCATATTTTCAATATCTATTAATATAATTTAATGGTGATAATATGAATAAAAAATTAAATAGAGGACTAGCTATAATCATACCAGATAAAAAAGTAAATACTTTTATAATGTTTATGATAATATTAGGAATAATATCAGGATCATTATTTCTAGTAGTATTAAAAGATACCGATCACAACCTAGTAATAGAAAAGATTAATACATTCTTCACTAATATAAATACCAATAACATAAATAATATAGAAGCCTTTAAGAATGCTTTTATTGAAAATATAATATTTGTAATCTTAGTATGGATACTAGGAATGTCTATTATTGGAATAATTATAAATATATTTATGATATATTTAAAAGGTTTTATAATAGGTTTTTCGTTATCTTCTTTCTTCTTAGTATATAAATATAAAGGCCTGTTAGCGGCCCTTATCTATGCTTTTCCTACTAGTATAATAAATATATTAGTATGTCTTCTATTAGGAGTATACTCAGTACTATTTACAATAAACTTATGGAAAATAATCTTTTTAAAAGAAAAAGATTTTAATATGAAGAGATTTATAAAGAAATACTTCTTATTACTAATATTATGTATAATATTAATACTAATATCATCATTAACAGAAAGCTTCCTAGTACCATCATTATTAAAATTAGTAATAAAACTATTTATTTAAATAATAAAATGTGATATAATGACTACTAGTGAGGTGATTAACCATGAAAACAGTAGTCATTGGTATGTCAGGAGGAGTAGATTCCTCAGTAGCGGCTATCCTATTAAAGAAAGCCGGTTATAATGTCATAGGCTTATTTATGCGTAATTGGGATAGTACTATTAATAACGATTATCTAGGTAATCCAAATTTAAATAATAATATATGTCCTCAAGAACAAGATTATAATGATGCCTTAGAAGTATGTAGGAAGATAAATATTCCATTACATAGAGTAGATTTTGTTAAAGAATACTGGGATTTCGTCTTTACTTATTTCTTAGAAGAACTAAAAAAAGGTAGAACTCCTAATCCAGATGTTATGTGTAATAAATATATAAAGTTTGATTTATTTGTTAAAGAAGCAAAAAAACTAGGAGCAGATTATATTGCTACTGGTCATTATGCTAGATTAATTGATGGTAAACTAGCTAAAGCAGTAGATAAGAATAAAGATCAATCATACTTCTTAGCATATGTTAATAAAGATATTTTTAAAGATGTTTTATTCCCTCTAGGTGAAATAGAAAAACCAGAAGTTAGAAAGATTGCTAGAGAATATGGTTTAGTTACCGCTAGTAAAAAAGATTCTACTGGTATATGTTTTATTGGAGAAAGAAATTTTACTCAGTTTCTAGAAAATTATTTACCCAATATTCCTGGTGATATAGTTAATATTGATACAGGTGAAATACTTGGTAAACACATTGGCCTTATGTATTATACCATTGGTCAAAGAAGAGGATTAAATATTGGTGGTACTAAAGATAGAACTTTTGTTGTAAAAAAAGATTTAGATAAAAATATATTATATGTAGCAGTAGGAGATGATAATAAGTATTTATATTCTAGTACTGCTATTATAGAAGAATTTAATTATTTAACTGATAAAAGACCTAGTAAATGTACTTGTAAATTTAGATATCGTCAATCAGATATAGATATTAATGTAAAATACTTAGATAATAATAATTTATTACTTAGTTATAAAGGATCCAAGGCAGTTACTCCTGGACAATTCTGTGTTCTATATGATAAAGATATATGTCTAGGTGGAGGTATAATTAAAGAAGTAAAATAATAATTAAGGCACTGTAAGCTATAATCTTACAGTGTTATTTTTAGCTTGTAATCTAAAAATAATATGTCATCCACATCTATTATATATAAGCAAATAATATCTTATAAATAAAGAAAAAAATAAAAAAGCACTAGTAATTTTACATATAGTATGATATAATTGTAAATGTAAAGTTATAAATAATTATAAACAATAGGAGGATGACTAACAATGAATGTTGTCGAGAAAGTTAATTTAATATTAAAAAAAGCTAATATTTCCAAAGTAAACCTATCAAAGTATTTAGGAGTATCAAGACAGATGGTTTACAATTATTTTGATGGTGACGATTTATCAAAACTTCCAAACGAGAAGTGTCAACTACTATTTAATTTACTTGACGTCACATCAGAAAAAGAAATATTAGACATAAACATAACAAATGATTATCTTCAAAGAGTAGGGAGTAAAATATTTGATACAAAGAAGAGTACACCAAAAAAAGAAGAATCAATTGACTTAGCAGGTTTAAAAAAAGACGAAATAATGTTAATTGGTGAAATTAGCCAAATGCTTAAGAATATACTTATTGAGAATAAAGGTAGAGAAGGGGAGGCCTATAATACTGTTGAGTATGTCCATCACTTTATTGAAAACTTAAGTACTACTAAAGAATTAAAATACATTCTAGGATATTTTTCTAAGAATTTTGGTTATACTGATCCCAATAAATTTGCTTTCGATGAAAATAATCAATATATATTAGAAAGTATTATGTACTCTGCTATGACATTATATAGTAATGGGGGAGCTTCTCGTACTAAACTTACCGAATCACATCGTAGATGGGAAGCTATGTTAAATAGCAAAAAAGAAGAAAAATTAACTAGAACACAAGAATTAAATACTGCTAAAATAAGAGCCTTAAGAGAACTAGGATATGATGAAATAGATAAAAGTAATGCTAGTGAAGTATTAGACAAAATAGCAGAAATTATGGCTCAAAAATTTTAATTTAAGTCCCCTACTTTAATTTTTACTAAAAATAGGGAAGAACTATAATAATATATTTAATGATTATTTAAATAAATTTATTAATAGTAGATGATGAAGTATCCATCTCAAATTAAATAAGAACGTATATAATTAATTAACTGTATAATAATATAAATAATTATATAGTTAATTTTTTTATAAAATAAATTTATATTTAAAATAATAACTATAATAATATTATATGTAATATAAAAAGATAAATACTATCTAAAACCTTATTTTATATGGTAATTTAAGGTTAACAACTATATTACTTTTAGTTAAATATCTTACTTCCTATAATTAATATTATGTTAACTTCTACAAAAAAGAGAATATGAGTATAATATAATTAATTTAGTAAATACTATTATTGGAGGTAATTAAAATGAGTAAGAAAAACAAAGATAATAAGACTAAGACTAAATCTAATAATTTTGATTGTCATTGTAATGATGTTAATTTAGATACTGATATGTCTTGTGATTGTCATAAAGATAATTGTCATTGTACTAAGAAGAATAGTACTAATAATTTTGAAGAAAAAGGAGAATAGGGTTACCTATGAAGTTGTAAAATAAAAGTAGACATAAAAGGAATGTGTCTACTTTTTTGATATA
>ERZ773148.1408-NODE-1408-length-20050-cov-14.316729_pt1 | contig 20050 bp, 18 predicted proteins | sample MGYA00580846_ERZ773148 | MGnify/ENA primary metagenome ERZ773148 (study PRJEB29015, sample SAMEA2737879) | human gut metagenome | biome: human gut; feature: human-associated habitat; material: faeces | place: China | collected 2012 ... | reverse complement strand
AAGCTTCCAGTTGCTGCTCCTGCGTGAATCACGCCTCGCCTTGGATGTTTTTCTCATAAAAGCGCATGAGCAGTTTGATCATCGTTGTTTTTCCGGCTCCTGTAGGACCGACGATTGCGATTTTCTGACCTTCTTTTACATTTGCAGAGAAATCGTTAATGATGATCTTTTCCGGATTGTATCCGAAATGAACATTTTCAAACTGTACATTTCCGTGAAGTCCTTCTACCGAAACAGGGTGTTCAACCGTCTGATCTTCTTCCTTTTCTTCGAGGAATTCAAACACCCGCTCCGATGATGCCGCCGCAAGCTGAAGCATGTTTGTCACCTGAGCAACTTGTTGGATCGGCTGTGTAAAGTTTCTCACATACTGAATAAATGACTGGATATCTCCGACTTCTATTGTCTTTTTAATCGCCAGAAAACCTCCGAGTATCGCTACTCCTACATAACCTAAGTTCCCTACAAACTGCATGACCGGCATCATCATTCCAGAGAAAAACTGGGATTTCCATGCAGATTCATACAATTTATCATTTGTCCGGTCAAATTCACGGATCACATCGTCTTCTTTGTTAAATGCCTTGATCACGTTGTGTCCGCTGTACACTTCCTCGACCTGACCGTTTACATTTCCGAGATATTCCTGCTGTCCGCTGAAATATTTCTGCGAATGTTTCATAACGAATGAGATCAGGCCAACGGAAATCGGCAGGATCAACAGCGCCACAACCGTCATAAGCGGACTGATCGAAAGCATCATAACGAGAACTCCTATCAGAGTCGTCACAGAAGTAATAAGCTGCGTCGCGCTTTGGTTCAAACTCTGTCCGAGAGTATCTACATCATTTGTCACACGGGAGAGCACCTCTCCGACAGGCTTCGTATCAAAATAATCCATCGGCATCCGATTGACCTTTTCCGTAATATCTTTTCTCAATCGGTACGTCGTTTTCTGTGAGATTCCGGTCATAATCATTCCCTGAATAAAGGAACAAAGCGCGCTGACTACATACAGACCGAGAGTAATAAGAAGGATCTGTCCGATTTTTCCGAAATCCATTCCCGATCCGCCCGATACTTTACTGACAAGCCCGTTAAAAATCTCTGTTGTAGCCTTACCTAATATTTTCGGTCCGACAATGTTAAATACCGTTCCGCATACTGCGAAAACAGCGACAAAAAGCATCTGCACTTTATATACGCTCATATATTTTACAAGTTTTTTAAGCGAGCCTTTAAAATCCTTTGCTTTTGCTCCTCCTCGCATTCCTCCATGAGGACCTTTCATTCCGTGCCTAGACATCGCTTCTCACCTCCTGTTCCGCTGTTTTTGCACTGATTGCTTCTTTTCTTTCTTCTGTTTTTATCGTTTCACTTTTTATATCTTCCGTTTTTCTGTCTTCACTTTGCATTCCATCTTGAAGTTCTTTTTCAGACAACTGGGATGCCGCAATCTGTTTGTAAACTTCACAGTTTCTAAGAAGCTCTTTATGTGTACCGATTCCTGCAATCTTTCCATCATCAAGTACAATGATCTGTTCTGCATTTAAAATCGTACTGATTCGCTGTGCCACGATCAGCACCGTACTTTCTTTCGTCCGCTTTTTCAAAGCTTTCCGTAGAGCAACGTCTGTCTTGAAGTCAAGCGCCGAAAAACTGTCGTCAAAAATAAACACTTCCGGTCGTTTTGCGATCGCCCTTGCGATTGAAAGTCTCTGTTTCTGGCCTCCGGACACATTCGATCCGCCCTGCGAAATAGGACTTTCATATTTGTTCGGCTTTGCTTCGATAAACTCTGTTGCCTGCGCTATCTGCGCAGCTTCTTTCATCTCCTGCCCGCCGCCTTCCGGATTCCCGAACATAATATTCGATGCGATATCACCTGAGAACAACAGTCCTTTCTGAGGAACATACCCAAGTTTATCTCTCAAATCATGCTGTGTCACTTCACGAATATCTGTTCCATCCAAACGGATACTTCCGTCCGTCACATCATAAAATCGGGAGATCAGGTTGGCTATGGTACTTTTACCGCCACCGGAGGGGCCGACAATGGCTGTCACCTTGCCCTGATCCGCAAAGAAAGAAACATGAGACAGGGCCTTGACCTGGGAATCGGCTTCGTAGGAAAAGCTGACATCCCGGAAAGCAATCCCATAGTTTTCGATTGCTTGCGCCGTACTCTTTTCGGGCAGGGCCGGGATACGCAGGATTTCATCCATACGCTCCACGCTGCCGTCAATCTGCGTAAAGGACTCAGAGATATACATGATTTTATTCAGGACACCGGAAATCGCATGGACAATAATCAGGTAGAAAATAAATGTCAGCGAATACTCCCTGAAATCCGTAGTGTGCATCCCGATCAGAATGCCCACCGGAATCAAAAGCAGATAAATATTGTTGATGATCGTGGTAAAAGCAGGCATACAGTTCTGCCAGCCCAATGCGTACTCCAACACAAAAGAGGTATAGTCTGTAATGGATTTGCCCAACCGCTTAAAGGAATCGGCGGTCTGATTAAATGCTTTGATCTCCGACATACCACGTACATATTCCACAGAAGCGCTGTTCATGTTCTCCTGGGCGGTCTGAAAACGGTGCATTTTTTCCTTTGCTTCTCCGTTGAAGCCCGCAAACTGCACGATAAAGGCCAGAACAATACCGACCAGACAAACCACGCCATACCGCCAGTCAATTCCAAGAAGAATGATAACCAGAACAAGCGGCGCGACCAGCGAGGCCACAAAATCCGGGAGCTGGTGAGCGATGAATTTCTCAACACTTTCAATGTTTTCATCCATGATCTTTCTCATTTTGCCGCTGCCCAGGGTCAGATGATACCCAAGGGGAATCTGCATGATGTGGTCGGCAAAGGCCACCTTCAATTCATAAAGCGTTCCAAACGCCGCAACGTGGGAACACAACAGGGCAAAAAAGTAAAATACGATGTTCCCCAAAATTCCAGCCAGGGCCAGCCATCCCCAGGTCGAGATCGTGGAAACATTCAAGAGCGACATATCCGGGTAAACAAACAGGATTTCCCGAATGATGTAGTAGATTGATAAGTACGGAACAAAAGAACAGATCGCAGCCAGCGCCGCCAAAAACCCTGCCAGGAACACCAGCCCTTTATGGCCGGAAGCCAGTTCCAGGCAGCGTGCCAGTCCGGTTTTCGCTTTCGGCTGCTTCTTGTTTTGCTGTGCCATTTCTAACCCTCCTTTTTGTCATATCCAATTTTGTCTAAGAGAAGCTCTGCGCCTCTGATTTGAAAATCATCGGTAATGCAGCCGTTCTCCAGGCGTATTGCCCGCTCACAGCAGGCAAGCGCACACTCCGCGTCATGGGTAATGACGATAATGGTGCGCCCCATTTTCGCCAGCTTGCGGATCATCCGGCTGACATTCCGCATATTCGTACCGTCCAGCCCGCTTGTCGGTTCATCCAGTACGATAATCGGCGCTTCGTGCATTAGAGCCACGCCAAGAGCCAGCCGCTGCTTTTGCCCTCCTGACAGCGTAGAGGGATGCTGTTTGATGAATGGCGTCAGTTCCAGGGCCTCCAGGATTTCTTCCGCCGCTTGTTTCCGCTCCGGGTTGACTTCTGCACCGGTAGTCAGTTCGTCAAGCAAATCCTCACCGAATAGCTGACTGTCTAAATCCTGGGGAATATACCAGACCTTTCCCAAGCGGCCTTTCGGTCTACAATGCTTTCCGAATAAAACGACTTCGCCGGATTTCTCTTTCAAAAGCCCTGCCAAGATTCGCCCTATGGTGCTTTTGCCCGTCCCGTTTGGGCCGATCAGGGCTATCGCTTCTCCCTTATGGCATTGAAAGTCAATATCCTTAGATACAATCGTTTCACCAAAAGAGTGGTTCAGTTTTTTCACTTCCAGAACAACCTCACTGGTTGCCGCAGACGGGATTTCCGTCTGCTCAATCTGATGCAGGTTAGGAGTGCGAAGCCCCAGCGCCTGGATTTCCTTATTAGTCAGAGCTTTCATCTGCTGTGCAGTAAATTCCCGCACAATTTTCCCTTTCTGCAGCCGGCCGTCAGTACGCGGTACATTTCGGACAGTCCTTTATCCAGCCCTTCGAAGTTGCGGATGCCGAACGCTACGGTTACAGCATCGAAACTCTCATCGGCAAACGAGAGAGAGGTGCAGTCCTCCCGGGCAAATGAAATCTTGTCCGAGAGGTGCGCCCGTTTTACTTTTTCGCGCCCCACATTCATCATGCCTTCCGAGATGTCGGTACCAATCAAAGCATCGGGTTGCAGTTCGCGGCATGCAAGGATGGCGAAATCACCGGTGCCGGTAGCTACGTCCATGATACGTCGGGGGTGGAAAGGAAGGAGGTATTTGATTGCCTTCCTGCGCCAGCTGCGGTCAATACCCATGGATAGGGTGTGATTCAGCTTGTCGTAGGCGGGAGCGATGTTGTCGAACATTTCTTCCACTTGTTCGCTCTTCTTACCGTCAGCGCCGTAGGGCTTGATGTGTTCTTGGGGGTAATCCATGATTTTTTTATGTGCTAATGTGCTGATACGCCAATGTGCTAATTGGCTGCGCTATTATGCCGCAAGGTCATTAGCACATTGGCATATTATCACATTAAGTAATTAGTTACATTCTTTTCAATGCGTTCGGCAATGTTGTCGGTATCTTCCTTTACGAACTTCTCGCCAGTGATGTGTTCGTACAGTTCGATGTAACGTTCGCTGATTGAAGTAACGATTTCGTCTGTCATTTCCGGTACCTGCTGTCCTTCCTTACCCTGAAAACCGTTGTCCATCAGCCATTCGCGTACAAATTCCTTGGAAAGTTGTTTCTGCGGTTCGCCTTTGGCAAAACGTTCTTCGTAGCCTTCGGAGTAGAAATAACGGCTGGAGTCCGGGGTATGGATTTCGTCCATCAGATAAATCTTGCCGTCGTGCTTACCGAATTCGTATTTGGTGTCTACCAGAATCAATCCGCGTTCCGCTGCAATCTCTGTACCGCGTTTGAAGAGAGCCATTGTGTATTTTTCCAATACGGCATATTCTTCGGGCGTGGCAAGTCCTTGTGCTAGGATTTCTTCTTTGGAGATGTCGGCATCGTGTTCGCCAATTTCGGCTTTGGTAGTCGGGGTGATGATGGGTTCGGGGAACTTCTGGTTCTCCTTCATTCCTTCGGGCAGTTTCACACCGCAGATTTCACGGACACCGCTTTTGTAAGCGCGCCATGCACTGCCGCAGAGGTAACCGCGTACAATCATTTCTACGGGGAATCCTTCACACATCACGCCTACCGTCACCATCGGGTCGGGAGTAGCCATTTTCCAGTTGGGGCAGATGTCGGTGGTGGCATCCAGAAACTTGGCTGCAATCTGGTTCAGCATTTGTCCCTTGAAAGGAATGCCTTTGGGCAATACTACGTCGAAGGCTGAGATACGGTCGGTAGCTACCATGACCAACTTCTCGCCATTGATGTTGTACACATCACGAACCTTCCCATGATAGACACTTTTCTGTCCGGGAAAGTTGAAATCTGTTTTTGTTAATGCTTTCATCTTTGTAATATTTACGATTTGAGAATTTACTGTTTCTGTTCAATCTTGCTATTGGCTTGTTCGGCCTTGCGTCTTTCGCGCTCCGCTTTCGCTTCTTTGTCAAACTTTTCGTAGGCCTCCACAATTTGGGTGACAAGCTTATGCCTTACGATGTCTTTCTTGTTCAGTTCCACGAAGCTGATGCCTTTCACTCCTTTCAGAATACGGAGTGCCTGCACCAGACCGGATGTCTGGGAGGAAGGCAAGTCAATCTGCGTCATGTCTCCCGTGACAATCATCTTGGTGTTCATTCCCATGCGGGTGAGGAACATTTTGATTTGCTGGGTGGTGGTGTTCTGCGCTTCGTCCAGAATGACGACGGCATCGTTCAGTGTGCGTCCGCGCATAAAGGCGAGGGGGGCAATCTGGATGATGTTCAGCTCCATGTACTCTTTCAGCTTGGCAGCAGGTATCATGTCCTGCAGGGCGTCATAGAGCGGTTGCAGATACGGGTCTATCTTGTCCTTCATGTCGCCGGGCAGGAAACCGAGCTTTTCTCCGGCTTCTACAGCGGGGCGGCTGAGGATGATTTTCTTGATTTCTTTGTTTTTCAGTGCCCGCACAGCAAGCGCGATGGCAGTATAAGTCTTTCCGGAACCGGCAGGACCGATGGCAAACAGCATGTCGTTCTTGGCAAAAGCCTCCACCAGTTTCAGCTGGTTCTCGCTGCGCGGGATAATCGGCTTTCCGGTTACGCTGAATACAATGACATTGCCCGATTTCTCTGCTTGCGGGGCATTGCCTTTGATGATGTCTATAATGACCTCTTCTTTCAAAGAGTTGTACTCGGCACAGTGTTTTTCCAGTTTGGTGATGTTCTCCTCGAATGCACACATTTCCTCCTCATCACCCAATACTTTGATGACATTGCCACGGGCGATGATACGAAGCTTGGGATACAGGGCTTTTATCAGTTGCATGTTGGCGTTGTTTACGCCGTAGAATATTACCGGATCAATATCTTCAAGAACAATCAGTTTTTCTATCATTGATATGCTTTAAAGTTCAATTCGTTCTTTTAGTGAAACGTTTTGCAAATGTAGTGAAACGTTTGGATACTTAAATGGTTCTATCGGGTATTTTTTTTGCAGAGGCTTCGGGTAGATTGCCGGCAATTGTTGCACGACGATGCCGTTTCCTTTTTTTGAGCATCCGATGCGTTGCCGGTTCAGCGTCTGCTCCTTCATGTTGAAGATGATATTGGGGTCGAAGTGCTGGCCGTTGACTCGTGTCTCAAAGTGGAGATGCTCGGTAGAGGCGCGTCCGGTACGTCCGGTCAGTGCGATGGGCTGTCCGGCTTTGACCGTGTCGCCACAATGTACAAGGTTTTTGAAGTTGTGGCTGTATATCGTTTCCAGTCCGAAGTCATGGCGTACGACAACGACATTGCCGTAGGCGCTGTAAGGCTTGGACATCCGTACTACGCCGTTGAAGGCACTCCGTATGGTGTCTTTGGCGCAGGTCTTGATGTCTATGCCGCTGTGGCGTCCCCGCCCCCGTCCGTAAGGGGAGATGACTTTTCCTCCGGGCAGAGGAAAGGAGTATTCCGTGTCCGGAATGTCCTCCAAAGGTAGCTCTATCAGTTCTCTTTGCGAAAACAGTCCTGGAGTGGCAACGCGGATATGGTTGGTTTCCATGGCGGAAAAGACCGCTTTTTTCCCTTGTGCCGTGGCACCAAGGGCTATGAGTAGGAGAGGGACAAGAACGCGTATTCTCATTTATTCAAAATATTGTATGGTCCCACCGGTAGAGGAAGCATATTTCTCCAACAGTCCCAATATCATTTCGGCTGCTTCTTTCAGGCCTTCCTGCCCGTTGTAGCCGTTGACAATGGCAAGGATATGGCGGGTTTCCAGTTTCATCTTGGTGCGTTCGTGGTCACTGGTCGGGGTACCGATACCGCCTATACGGTCGCGGTAGACGGGTAGCCCTTCTATGTTCAGCATGCCACGGCCTATACCCTCGAACGATTCCTCTGCACGTCCTATGCCCAGTTCAAGGTCGGTTCCTTGTATCTCGTCGGCATCAAATCCGCCGATAGAGTGACCCGTACGTAAGGAAACAAGGTTGATAAGGTCTACCAATGTATCTATCTGATAGAGTTCCAATCCGCGTAGCAGTCGTCGTCTCAGTGCTTCGGCCGAGGGACGGTAGCGGCTGGGGTCTTTGCCGCAACGTTTGTAGGCTTCACGGGTGGCGGCAATGACAGGTTGGTACTTGATGCTGTCCGTGGTTTCACGGGCTCTTAGCTCTTGGGTGAAAGTTGCGATTTCCTGCCACAACCCTTCGCTATATGCGGTATTTGTCACTTCGGCAAATACGGCCGCACCACGGAATTCGGAGCAATTCTGTTTGATTTCTTTAGAAAGTGTGATATGATACATTATAATATGCTTGAATATGTTCTTTATCTCAATTTCATTTTAACATGATTCCTGACAGTAATCTTCCGGATTTGATACCCAGCCTGCGTGCGGAGAAGAATTCTTCGTGTCGGGTGTATGTGCAGATGCCTGCCGTCTCCACTTGTGCGGAAGGTACTCCGAAGTCCAGCAGTTGCAGTCGGTTGGCAGCCCATAGGTCGATATGGTATTTGTGGGTGTCGGGTTTCCATTCGGAGATGTAATCCATCTGGAAACCGTTCTTGCGGAATGTTTCATAGACTTCGTCGCCTACCTCGAAGGCAGAAAGGGAGATGCCGGGGCCGATGCAGGCTATCACTTCTTTACCCTCTGTGCCATAGCAGGCACTCATCTTGTCGAGTGTGTGGCCGAGGATGTAATTCACAGTGCCACGCCATCCGGCATGAACAGCGGCTATCACGGCATTCTTCCGGTCGTAGAGCAGGATGGGAATGCAGTCTGCCGTAGAGATGCAGATGCAGCAGCCCGGTTCACGGGTTATCAGTGCATCAATGCCCTGCAACATGGAGTGGCGTTCTTCTGCTGTTGCATGCAGATAAGTTCCGTCAATGACAAGTGCCTTTGTCCCGTGGGTCTGAAACGGGATGACCAGTTCTTGGGGGCGTTGGGGCAGGGAAGAACATACTATTTCCTGGTTGCGGCGTACAGCTTCGGCTTCGTCTCCCGTGTAAGGTGTACAGTTGAGGGAGGCATAGTTACCTTGGCTGCATCCACCGTGGCGGGTGGTTACAAAACAAGAAATGCCGGGATATGAGGCAAGCAGCTCATATCCCAACATTTTCCTATCTTCTGTAAGAGGAATCATTTTTTATCTTCCTCCCAATCTTCTTCGTATTCAAAGTCCTCGAGGTCCTCTATGTCCTTGTCGTCATTGACGTATTCATAGCTGAGGTCCTCGTCCTCACCCTCTTCTTTCAATTCTTCCTGCAGGTGGCTGAGGTCTTTGGCGCGATGGGCAATGCTGTCCACTTTGCCTTCTATCTTATTACTTTCCTTGTTCAGCTCTTCCCAAAGGATGTCTTTCAGCGTAGAGATGCCCATGCCGGAGACAGCAGAGATGAATATATGCGGAATCCCTTCGGGCAGTGTCGGCTCTATCTCGTCCATCAGTTCCTGGTCGAGCATGTCGCATTTGGTGACGGCAAGCACTCTCTGTTTGTCCAGCATTTCGGGGTTGAAAGTGCGAAGCTCGTTCAACAGGATTTCGTATTCCTTACGGATGTCGTCACTGTCGGCAGGCACCATGAACAGCAACAATGAGTTGCGCTCGATGTGGCGCAGGAAACGCAATCCTAAGCCTTTGCCGGCACTGGCTCCTTCGATGATGCCGGGAATGTCCGCCATCACAAACGATTTGCTGTCGCGATAGGACACGATGCCCAGATTGGGTTCCAGCGTTGTAAACGGATAATTGGCGATTTTGGGCTTCGCCGCAGAAACGGATGCCAGTAAAGTGGATTTTCCTGCATTGGGGAAACCTACCAGACCGACGTCTGCCAGCAGCTTCAGTTCCATGATTACCGTCAACTCCTGCATCGGTTCGCCCGGTTGTGCAAAGCGGGGAGCCTGGCGTGTGGCGGTTTTGAAGTGCCAGTTACCCAGACCTCCGCGTCCGCCTTTCAGCAAGATGACTTCTTGTTCGTGCTCGGTGACGTCGCAGATATATTCACCCGTTTCGGCGTTGTACACCACCGTGCCGCAGGGCACTTCAATCACCTTGTCCGCTCCGTCTTTTCCGAAACTGCGGTTTTTGGAACCGGATTCTCCGTGACCTGCCAGGATGTGGCGATCGTACTTCAGATGGAGTAGCGTCCAGTAGTTGCGGTTACCCCGCAGGATGACATGGCCTCCTCGTCCTCCGTCACCTCCGTCGGGGCCTCCGTTGGGTATGTATTTCTCACGCCGCATATGCGTAGAACCTCGTCCGCCCTTTCCGGAGCGGCAATATATTTTTACGTAGTCAACAAAATTCGATTCAGCCATATTCTGTTTTATTGTTATTTCACTGCGTCAATAGCCTTGCAAACATCGGCAAAGATTTCTTCCAATACGCCGAAGCCCTGGATGTGTTGGTATTTGCCGTCCTGCTTGTACCAGTCAATCAGCGGAGCTGTCTGTGAGTGGTAAACCACCAGACGCTTCTTGATTGTCTCTTCATTGTCGTCTGCACGTCCTGATTCTTGTCCGCGCTTGATGAGGCGCTTCATCAGTTCTTCTTCGGGCACGTCGAGGTCGAGCATCACGCTGACTTCCTGTCCGCGTTCGGCGAGCATCTTCTTTAATGCTTCAGCCTGGGCGATTGTTCTGGGGAAGCCGTCGAAAATCACGCCTTTGCTATCCTTGAAGCTGTCGAATACGCTTGCCAGAATATCAATCATCAACTCATCGGGAATCAACTGGCCCTGGTCGATATAACCTTTAGCAGTCTTGCCCAGTTCTGTACCGTTTTTCATTTCAGCACGGAGCACGTCTCCGGTAGAGATGTGGTTAATGCCATACTTTTCTACAATCTTTTCACTTTGTGTTCCCTTACCTGAACCGGGAGCACCAAAAATTACAATGTTCAACATTTGCTTAGTTATTATTTAATGATTTACTATATTATGTCTGTATCAGTCTACTACAGTATAAATGTCGGGATAGTTGCGCCCGAAGCCGTCATAATCCAACCCGTAGCCCACAATGAAGTCGTTCGGAATATTCATGGCCACATATTCTATGTTTAAATCAACTTTCAGCTTATCAGGTTTCACCAGTAGGGAGGCAATATGAATCTCCCTGGGACCGCGAGTGCCGAGGGTGTCCAGTAAGCGTTGCATGGTGAGTCCCGTATCTACTATGTCCTCTACAATGACCACTGTACGGTCTGTGAGGTCTTCATTGATGCCTATTACTTCCTTGATTACCCCGGTAGAGGATACTCCTTGATAAGATGCTAATTTGACAAACGAAATTTCGCAGGGAATCGTGATTCGTTTCAGCAAATCGGCGGTAAACATGAACGAACCGTTCAGTACGCTGAGGAATAGAGGATTCTTTCCTGCCAGGTCGCGGTTGATTTCGTTCGCTACACGGGTTACTTCTTTCAGTATGTCCTGCTCCTTGATGGAGACTGTGAACATCTTGTCTTTTATTTGTATGGTATCCATAGATGGGATGTTTTTAGAAAGTTGCCGCAAAAATACGATTTTTATTCCACTCCATGCATCATCTTCTGTAATTTCTTTGAAAGCAGGAAGAGGATAAGCGATGCCGTGGCAGACATGACGACGAACACCATGAAGAAATCGTACATCGTCTCGATGCGATAACCCAGCAGCGTCTTTACTTTTCCGGCTTCGGGGTAGAGCCCGCTCAGCGTGCCTGCAAACTTATTGGCAGTGGCGGTGGAGAGGTACCATATCCCCATCATCAGCGAGGCGAAGCGGATGGGCGTGAGCTTGTTCACCATGGAGAGCCCGATGGGCGAGAGGCAGATTTCGCCCATGGTATGGATGAAGTAGAGCCCCGTCAGCCAGATGAGACTCACCTTGATGCCCGGCTGAACATCTTTCACCCCAAAGCAGATGACGAGATAGCCCAGTGAAAGCAGTAGCAGGCCGATGGCTTGCTTGGTGGGCGAGGCGGGCTCCATGCCCCGTTTGCCCAGGGCGCCCCATACGCCCGGCATGATGGCGGCAAGTATCACCACAAAGAAGGGGTTGAAGGACTGAATCCAGGAGGCGGGCATTTCCCACCCCAGGATGACGCGGTCGGTCTGCTCGGAGGCGAAAAGCGTGAGCGAGGCGCCTGCCTGCTCGTAGGCCGCCCAGAAGAAAATGACGAAGAAGGCGATGATGTAGATGACGAAGATGCGGTCGCGCTCCGTCTTGGTGAGTGAGCCTTCCAGCAGGATGCTGACGGGAAACACGATGCAGGCGGTGAAGATGCCGATGCTTATCCAATCGCTCCCGAAACACCAGTAGAAGAAACCGGCAAGCGCGATGGCGAGCAGGACGAGCAGCAGGTAGTTGCGCATGGGCCGTCCGTTGGCGTGGGCACTCTTCCGGGCGGTGTTGTCTGCCTGGGGCCGTTCCTTGTGGGCGTCGGGGATGATGCCGAGGGGCTTGCCGTCGGGGCCGATGAGGTACTTGTTCTTCTGGGTTTCGAAGAGGACGACCGTCAGCACGGTGACGATGGCGGCAATGAGGAAGCCCCATCGGAAGTCGTGAGGGTTGCCCGTCTCGCCAAAATAGCCGCAGACCAGCGGGGCGAGGAAGGAACCCACGTTGACACCCATATAGAAGATGGTGTAGGCGGAATCCAGCCGTTTGTCACCCGGCTCGTAGAGCTGCCCCACCAGGGAGGAGACGGTGGGCTTGAAGCAGCCGTTGCCCAATATAAGGAAAGTCAGTCCGCCGTACATCAGCCAATGCGAAAGCTCACGCGCCTCCAGCATCGAGGCACTGGCAAACATCAGGAACTGGCCGACTGCCATCATCATGGCCCCCCAGAAGACGGAACGGCGGATGCCCCAGTATTTGTCGGCGATGTAGCCGCCGATTAAGGGTGTCAGGTACACCAGTCCGGTGTAGCTGCCGTAGATGGAGGCGGCGTGCTCCTTGTCGAAAAGGAGTGCCTGGGTGAGGAACAGAATGAAGATGGCACGCATGCCGTAGTAGCTGAAACGCTCTGCCGTGCTGGTGGCGAAGATGAGGTAAAGACCTTTCGGGTGTCGGGATGTACTCATTGAATATGCTTTTATTGTTTTGGCTTTTATTATATGTTGAGGGTACAAAATTAGTCATTATTTTGCGTAAGTTAATGGGTATAATTAGAAACTTGCCGACAAGCTTGTGCAAACTTATCCGTAAGCCTACGCAAACTTAAAACAGAATTTCTGTTTCTGTAAATAAAGCTTTTGTTTATAGAAATAGAGCTTTTGTTTCTAAGAATAAAGGCTTTGTTCTAAGAATCCTTTGCATTGAAGACAACTTTTCCTTACAGAGCAGATATTTTTTCCCGGGGGACAAAGCAACTTGATAAAAAACGTCTTCTCTTTGTACAGTTGAAATCAAAGCCCTATCTTTGCTCTACGATTTTAAGATAATCCTATTATGAAGATATTTCCTACTACAAGCATCAAGCAACTGGATGCAGATACCATAGAGAATGAACCGATTGCCTCCATTGACTTGATGGAACGTGCCTCACGCGCATTGGCCCGTGCCATTGCCGAGCGTTGGGAGCCGGACACGCCGCTCACCGTTTTTGCCGGACCGGGGAACAACGGTGGCGATGCGCTTGCCCTGGCGCGACTGCTGGCCGGGAAGGGCTACCGGCTCGAGGTGTATCTCTTCAATACGAAAGGGACGCTTTCGCCGGACTGCGAGACGAACAAGGAGCGGCTGGCCGACGTGCCGGGCGTGGACTTCCACGAAGTGACCACTCAGTTTGTGCCTCCTGTGCTGACGGCGGACCATGTGGTGATAGACGGCCTCTTCGGCAGCGGTCTGAACAAGGCTCTGAGCGGCGGTTTTGCAGCCGTAGTGAAGTACATCAATGCTTCGCCCGCCACGGTGGTGTCCATCGATATCCCATCGGGACTGATGGGTGAGGACAACACCTACAACGTACATACGAATATCGTCCGTGCCCATCTGACACTGAGCCTGCAATTGCCGAAACTGGCATTTCTCTTTGCCGAGAACGAGCCGTATGTGGGCGAATGGCAGTTACTGGACATCGGGCTCAGTGAGGATGTCATTCATGATATGGAAACGGACTTCTGCCTGCTGGAGCATGAAGATGTGTCTGCCCTGCTGAAGCCGCGCAGCCGGTTTGCCCATAAGGGGAATTTTGGCCGCGCACTGCTGATAGCCGGTTCGCAGGGGATGGCGGGAGCTTCGGTGCTGGCTGCGCGTGCGTGCCTGCGTTCGGGTGTGGGGCTGCTGACGGTACATGTGCCGTTCTGCAACAACTTCATTGTGCAGACTTCCGTGCCCGAAGCCATGACGGAGCTGGACATCAGCGACACCTGCTTTGCCGCCGCTACTGATACGGACGATTATCAGGCCGTGGCGATAGGTCCGGGACTGGGAAAGGCGGCAGAGACCGAGGCGGCTCTGCTGGAGCAGATAGAGATATGCCAGACTCCGATGGTGGTGGATGCTGATGCCCTGAACTTGCTGGGCGAGAAGCGTAACTATATAGGGCGTCTGCCCAAAGGGAGTATTCTGACTCCGCACCCCAAGGAACTGGAGCGTCTTGTAGGCAAATGCCAGAATTCGTACGAACGCTTGATGAAGGCTCGCGAGCTGGCGAAGAGCGCCGGAGTGCATATCATCTTGAAAGGCGCTTATTCTGCCATTGTCACTCCTGCCGGGAAATGTTTTTTCAACCCTACCGGCAATCCGGGTATGGCAACGGGAGGCAGCGGTGATGTGTTGACGGGAGTGGTGCTTGCCTTGCTTGCCCAAGGTTATGAGCCGGAGAAGGCTGCCTGCCTGGCCACGTATGTGCACGGACTGGCGGGAGACATAGCCTGCAAGAAGCAGGGGGCAGTGGGGATGACGGCGGGGGATATGACTGCTTGCTTGCCGTTGGCGTGGAAGATGCTGGAAGAATAATTCTTTTCCGCTTATTTCTCTCTTGTCGTAATGTGGAAGCATCCTTGCTTCAACTCGTACTTGATGTAGCATTTATCGGCTTTCCGCAGGTCACGGAGCACTTCCGAAAGAACCAGCTTTAAGGTATCTGCGCTGACATCCTGCAAAGGGCGTCCATCTTCGTCTTCTATTTTCTGGAAGCGTTTCCAACTGACATCGAATGTCGTTCCGTAAAAATGTGCCGAGTTTGGAGAAGCATTGCCGTTGCGGCGGCGCAGGCGTTTTACATCGTCCTGGGTGCGAAGTACGGAAGTCACAATTATCTTGTTTGGATTCAGTCCTTTGGCGGTCAGTGAATCTAGGAAGTTGTGTCCGATGGTGTCCAGTAGGCTGGCGGCGCCCGGAATGAGATAAGGGATGGAATGCGTCAGTGAATCCACGGCATACAGTTCGTTTGTCGTGATAGGTTGCAGTTGCTCCTTCATCTTTTCTGCTTCCTCGCGGGAGGAAAGCACACGTATGCCGATGGCTTGGGCTACATTGAGATGTTTCTCATTCAAGTCTCCGAATGAGCGTTTGTAGCTGACAACGCCCCGAATGTTGCGCGGTTCGTTCAACTTGAGCGACATGTCTTTCTTCTTGCAGCCGGCAAAGGTGAATGTTGCGGCAGCTGCGACAATTATCAGTATAGGTAGGATTTTGGAAGAATATTTCATGATGTCTGTGAAAAATCTGCGTTAATCTGTGTAATCTGTGGTGAAAAACCTTGCAAAGATAATTCAAACCTTCTTAAATTAGCACTATCTGTGCTGAAAAAGCGAATATAGGCTGCACCTTAACATAACTTTTTCATGCGAGCATGAAAGTTCTGTATTCGGTTTGCACTATCTTTGCACACAAAAAAGACCGTGCAACGATATTTTGTATACCTGGCTTATGATGGCACCGCTTATCACGGCTGGCAAATCCAGCCGAATGGAGCGAGTGTGCAGGAGTGTTTGATGAAGGCGCTGAGTACCTTGCTGCGTCGCGAAGTGGAAGTCGTGGGAGCGGGGCGTACCGATGCCGGGGTTCATGCCTCACTGATGGTAGCTCACTTTGACAGTGATTCTCCTCTGGACACTGTTTTTATGACGGATAAGCTGAATCGTCTGCTTCCTCCCGATATTTCTGTATACCGCTTGCGGGCCGTGAAGTCCGATGCACATGCCCGCTTTGATGCTACGGCGCGTATGTATAAGTATTATGTCACTACCGCCAAGTCTCCTTTCAACCGCCAATATCGCTGCCGTCTGTTCCAAACACCGGACTTTGAACGGATGAATGAGGCTGCCCAAACCTTGTTTGATTATACGGACTTTACCAGCTTCAGCAAACTTCATACAGATGTTAAAACCAATAATTGCAAGATTATGCATGCTGCCTGGACTCGGGTAGACGATGTGACTTGGGTTTTCACCATCCAGGCCGACCGGTTCCTGCGGAACATGGTACGTGCCATTGTCGGCACTCTACTCGAAGTGGGTCGTGGAAAACTTTCTGTTGAAGGTTTCCGACGCGTCATCGAACAGAAGGACCGTTGCCAGGCAGGAACCTCCGTTCCCGGAAATGCATTGTTTCTGGTGGATGTAGCCTATCCGGAAACGACTTTTTTAGAATAAACAGAGGGATGCACTACAAAAACGTACCCCCCCTCCCTTTAATTTTTAATTTTTAATTAACTCTATGTGGTTATTGCTTGCTTTCCTTTCTGCTGCCTTGCTGGGATTTTACGATGTCTTCAAGAAGAAGTCGCTTCGTGATAATGCCGTACTGCCGGTACTTTTCTTGAACACGCTGTTTTCGAGCCTTATATTTCTTCCTTTCATTCTTGTATCTGCCTTTGCGCCGTCAGTGTTGGGAGGTACGATGTTTGATGTTCCCGTGGTGGGGTGGGAGGTGCATAAGTTTATTGTTGTCAAGTCGTTTATCGTGCTTTCTTCCTGGATATTCGGTTATTTTGGGATGAAGCATCTGCCGCTGACCATCGTGGGACCGATTAATGCGACGCGTCCCGTAATGGTGCTTGTAGGTGCTATGCTTGTGTTTGGCGAACGCTTGAACCTTTATCAATGGATTGGCGTGCTGCTTGCCATAGTCTCCTTCTTCATGCTGAGCCGTTCGGGTAAGAAAGAGGGAATCGACTTCAAGCATAACAAATGGATTCTTTTCATCGTGCTGGCTGCCGTTGCTGGAGCTGTCAGTGGGCTGTATGACAAATACCTGATGAAGCAGCTCAACCCGATGTTGGTGCAGTCGTGGTATAATGTCTACCAAGTCTTTATCATGTGTCCCATCATCCTGCTGTTGTGGTATCCCAAGCGAAAAGAAAGTACCCCGTTTCGTTGGGACTGGACCATTATCTGTATCTCCATTTTCCTTTGTGCGGCAGACTTTGTCTATTTTTATGCCCTAAGCTATGAGGACTCCATGATTTCCATTGTTTCGATGGTGCGTCGTGGTAGTGTTGTAGTTTCCTTCCTTTTCGGTGCGCTTTTCTTCCGTGAAAAGAATTTAAAAAGTAAGGCTGTCGACCTCATTTTGGTGTTGATTGGAATGTTCTTCTTATATTTGGGGAGTAAATAAACAAGTGATATATGGCAGAAGACCTATACATAAATGCTGGTAGCAAGACAGAGAAATATCGCGCTTTGCTTCCTCAACTGAAAAATCTGCTGGCAGGTGAAGATGACTTGATAGCCAATCTGGCGAATGCTTCGGCGGCGCTGAAAGAGACTTTCCATTTCTTTTGGGTAGGCTTCTATTTAGTGAAGGGTGAAGAATTGGTGTTAGGACCTTTCCAGGGACCGATAGCTTGTACGCGCATCAGGAAAGGCCGCGGTGTTTGCGGCGCGGCATGGGATAGAGCCGAGACGTTGGTTGTGCCCGATGTGGATGCATTTCCCGGACATATAGCCTGCAGCTTGCTGTCGCGTTCGGAGATCGTGGTTCCGCTGAAGCGTGAGGACGGTGAAGTGTGGGGAGTATTGGATATTGACAGTGACGATTTGGGCAGTTTTGATGAAACAGATGCCCGTTTCCTTGAAGAAATGATTAAAATGTTATGATAAGAAAACTGAGTGCTTTTTTGATTTTGGCTTTCATCGGATGGGGGTATTTGCAGGCTCAGGAAGCCAAGACGTGTTTTAAGAATATGCCGGATTCTATATGTCCGTTGCTTAGCGCCGTGAACCGTGCGGATTTTATAGACTTTCTGGAAAGTAAGATGAAAGCTGAGGTGACCAACAGCTTTGGTGGTAAATCGGAAATGACGGAACTTTCTCCAGACTATATACATGTGAAGATGACGCCCCAGAGTTCATGGCAGATGAAGCTCTTGCCTACTAACGACAGTACGAAGGTGATTTGTGTGGTTGCTACGGTTTGTGCTCCGGCTTGCGACAGCCATGTCAAGTTCTATACGACAGACTGGAAGGAGCTGGTTGCTTCGTCCTACCTGCCGGTATTGCCCGTTCTGGATGATTTTATCGCTGAGGCTGCGGATACGGTGGATATCTATGAGTATGAGGATGCTCGTCGCCAGGCCGACATGCTGCTGATGAAAGCGGACCTTTCTGCGAAGGACGCCACGTTGGCATTCACTTTTACCACGACCGATTACATGGGTAAAGAAGCGGCGGAAAAACTAAAATCGTTTGTCCGCCGTCCTATTGTTTATACTTGGAATCAAGGGAAGTTCGGGAAATCCTCTACTTCACTTTGATTCTGTCGAATCCCTCTCCATAGACTCCGATGACTGCACTTTGTGATACAAAGGCATTGGGGTCTATGTCTTTTATGAGCCGGAAAATGATGGTGGACTCCCGCTTCTTGGCAAGCACGAACAGCATTTTTATCTCTTTTCCCGTATAGAAGCCCGAGGCATTGATGACCGTTGCACCTCTGTGGGGATATACCTGGATGTGCTTGGCTATCTCCTCATATTTATCGCTGATAATAAAGAATTGTACGGACTGGCGGGCACTGTTCACCACTTGGTCGAGCACGAAGCTGCATATGTATAGAGTAACGTAGCCATACACCACCTTTTCCCAATCTTTTAGAACAAAGTAACTGGACGAGATGATGATAAGGTCACATATCAACATGACTCTGCCCAGCGTGATGTCGCGGTACTTGTTGATTACGGCGGCAATGATGTCCGTGCCGCCAGTACTGCCGTTGTTGGAAAAGGCGATGCCGATGCCGCTACCGCAGAAGGAGGCACCGATGACACAAGCCATGAAAGGCTGGTCGTGCAGGAGGACAACACCCTCAGTCAGTTTTTGGATAATGGAAAGGAAAAAGGTCAGGGTGAATACGGCAAAGATTGTCTTTACGCTGAACTTCCATCCCAACACACGTAGGGCAAGCAATAGAAGCAGGAAGTTGATGGCAAAGTACGTATATTGGACGGGAAATCCTGTGGCAAAATATACGATGGATGCAATGCCCGGTACGCCACCGGTAGTAATATCGTTGGGAAGCAGGAAGACTGTCCAGCCGATACCGTACAAGACCATGCCTAAGGCAATCATCAGATAATCCCGCAGTTCGCGCATAGTGTTCTGTCGGGAGGGAATATTTACTATTGTTTTCATTATAATTTTATGTGGTTGTGAAAATGCGGGGACAAAGATACAAAAGATATCATTTGTTTGTTTGAGTATAAGATTGATATTTATATTTTGATGTTACTATGAGTTTTAACATACAATAGCTTGCTTTGATAAAATAATTATCTATATTCGCTTTTATAATTAACGGTGATTATTGACTTAGATGACTATGAAACCACTTTACCAAGATCTGCCATTCCCAATAGACAGTCATATACATTATTATATAGAAGACTTGCCGCACTTCATTGTACCTTGGCATTATCATCCGGCCATAGAGATAATGTATATAACTAGAGGTATAGGAACTCGTTTTGTCGGGGATTGCATAGAACAGTATGAGGAGGGGGATGTATGTATGATTGGCCCTAATCTCCCTCATGAATGGCGTAATGATGATGCTTATTTTGATAAGGAGTCTGGTTTGCGTGCTACGTGTATCTGTCTGTTCTTTAAACGTGAGATATTTGATCCGAATTTTATCAGATTACCAGAAATGAATAATATTCGTGATTTGATAGAGAGATCACGGCGTGGACTGAAGTTTACCGGAAATTCGAAATTAGAGATAACCCGGTTTATAAGGAGTTCGGTGAATGATGTAGGGGTTCGGAAGGTAACGAATCTTTTAACACTTCTTGAGCTGATGGCCACATCGACTGAGTATGAGTTACTGGCCTCAGTGGGATTTACGAATTCTGTAAATTCAGAAGATTTTGAGAGATTTAATAAGGTATACAAGTTTCTCGTCAAGAACTTTGCGACTTCCATTAGGTTGGAAGAAGTTTCGA
>ERZ773148.1397-NODE-1397-length-20134-cov-3.473181_pt1 | contig 20134 bp, 10 predicted proteins | sample MGYA00580846_ERZ773148 | MGnify/ENA primary metagenome ERZ773148 (study PRJEB29015, sample SAMEA2737879) | human gut metagenome | biome: human gut; feature: human-associated habitat; material: faeces | place: China | collected 2012 ... | reverse complement strand
GTTGCACATCTTGTCCACGTGGACGATCTGGTGGCTGCCGTCGGCCATGGCAATGACCACGTTGGCCCGGTTGGGGCAGGAGTCGGCGCAGTTTTCGCAGGCGGTGGAGCACTGGAGGCAGCGCTCACCCTCGCAGGCGGTGCAGCCGCTCATCCGCAGGATACCCTTCTTGGCGATGGCGTCGGCCTTGGTGGGATAGGCCTGCTCCGGAATTTCATAAGCATGTGCCTTGCCGATGACGGCCTCTGCAAACGCAGCGGCGTCCGCAATGCCCTCGACGACGGTGGCCGGGCCGCGGTGCGCATCGCCTGCCGACCAGACGTTTTCCACGTTGGTCTGGAAGGCCGGGCCCTTGCGGCCCATTTCGATGCCGTTTTCGGCCATGAGCTTCGCGTCGACCTTCTCGCCGATGGCGGAGATCACGAGATCGCACGGAATCTCAAACGTTTCGCCGGTGGCAACGGGGCTGCGGCGGCCGGATGCATCGGGCTCGCCGAGCTTCATCTGATTGCAGACCAGCTTGCCGTCCTTCTGCTCGACGGGAGCCGCCAGCTCGACCAGCTTCACGCCCTCGTCGATGGCAAGCTTCAGCTCATGCTCATCGGCGGGCATTTCCTTCTTCGTGCGGCGGTAGACAATGGTGGAGGAGGCTGCGCCCATGCGCTTGGCGACGCGGGCAGCGTCCATGGCAGTATTGCCTGCACCGACGACGACCACATGGCCCTCGAGGCACGGCTTGACCTGCTGCTTCATTTCCTTCATCCAGCCGATGACGCCCTTGACATTGCCGGGGATGCCGAGTTCGCCCGCCTGCCATGCGCCGGTGGCCATCAGGATGTGGGTGTAGCCCAGCTTCTTGAGCTCTTCCACGCTGGGAGCTGGTGCGCCGCACTTGACTTCGACGCCAAGGCGCTCCATGAGGGCAACATCCTTGTCAAGCGCTTCGTCGGAGATGCGGAACGCGGGAATGACATAGCGCGGCACGCCGCCGAGCTTCGCTTCGCGCTCGAAGATCGTGGTTTCCACGCCGCCGCGGGCGAGGAAGTAGGCAGCCGCAATGCCGGTCGGACCGCCGCCGATGATGGCAGCTTTTTTGCCCTCCAGGCGTGCCGGACGGCGGATGTTGAGGGAGATGCTGATGACCTTTGCGCGGAAGTTCGTCGCCAGGTGCAGCTCGTCGCCCAGCGTGGTGACAAGCAGGTTGCGGGGCGACATCTTCCCGGCCGCATTGTCGCTGCCCACGCCGTGCACGGTGGCATCGTCGGTGCAGTAGGTCTTCCGTCCCGTGGAACGGAAGATGAAGTCGTTGCCTGCTATGCCGTGGATGGAGGGGACGGAGCCTGTATAGATGCACGTGTGCCCGATGGCTGTCACGGTGGGGACATAGTTCAGGTGGGCGTTCTCACAGCTGAACCCGTCGTTCAGCAGACGCTTGAAGCCGCCGTCGCCGTAGCGGTCGGCATAACGGTACAGATAGTCCCAGCGCATCTGGTCGACCACGATGCCGACGACCAGCCGGGGACGTTCCACTTGCACTGGTTCTGCCGCACCTGCCGGACAAAGGTTCAGGGCGAAGGCGGCGCACATTGTCAAAAGAGCTTTCTTCATCATTATATAATAGGTATGGTTGGTTTCGGGTGTCGCCTCCCGCGGGGACGGGCAGCCGTGCCGTCCGCTACACACCCCGTCGGTTGACACTGCAAAAGAAGGGAGTCGGAATGACATATCTGTTACAACAGTGTAAAATCGCTGTGGCAAGGCGGCGACAAGGGGGACGGACTTCATTTTGTCACCCGTCAGTAACACGCATGAAACAGGAAAGCTGCTATCTTTGCCGGTGAGAAACAAAACCGAAGGACTCATATATCCAAACACTCCAAATGCCTATGAAAAAGATACTGATGGCAGCCTTGCTGGCTGCGGGCTCATGGACAGCCTTGTCTGCCCAGACCCAAGTGATTGCACACCGCGGATACTGGGACTGTGACGGCTCGGCACAGAACTCCATCGCGGCACTCGTGAAGGCCGCCGAAGCAGGTGCCTACGGCTCGGAGTTCGATGTCTCAATCACTGCGGACGGCGTCCCCGTGGTCAACCACGACGACGACATCCAGGGACACGTCATTGAGACAACGGACTATGCCACCATCAAGGACCTGAAACTGCCCAACGGGGAGACACTTCCCACCCTGGAGCAATACCTCGCCAAAGGTAAGGAGACGCCGGGCATCCGCCTGGTCCTCGAAATCAAGCCCCACAAGCTGGAGGCAAACGAGAACCGTGCCGTGGAGGCCATCGTGGCGCTCGTCCGGAAACACGGGCTGGAGGAGCGGACGGACTACATCTCCTTCAGCATGAACATCTGCAAGCAGCTGGTGAAGCAGGCTCCCGGCGCACCGGTCTACTACCTGAACGGCGACGTCACTCCCGCCGAACTGAAACGGTTGGGCATGGCAGGCTTCGACTATCACTACAAGGTGCTCCGAAAGAATCCCGGATGGATAGACGAGGCGCACCGCTTGGGCATGAAGACCAACTCATGGACGGTGGACGACACCGAGGTGATGCAGTGGCTCATTGACCGCCGCATAGACTTCATCACGACCGACAAGCCCGTCGAGCTGAAACGGCTGCTGGAGAAGAAGTGAACTCTTTCTTTCCATATTGACCTACGAACTGGGGATTATTGATTGTTTTTAAAGCTTGTGCCACGCCGGGGTCTGCCGCTTGCTGAAAGCCGCAGCGCTCCGAGCGTGGACTTTTTTTACCATCCGATTTGTACCCGCGGGTTCCCTGCTTCGTACGGACGCGTCGCCACGGTGGTACGGACGCGTCCGTACGACGGTGCGGACACGTCGCCACGAGCGTACGGACAGGCCCGTACGAAGCTCTTCATAAGTAATTGATAATCAAGGGGCGTTTTTAGAGAGAAAAAGGGACGAGGCGGAAGAGGGATATGTTGTTTGTTTTTACTGTCTGAGGAACGGGAAAAAAGGAATGTTTCAAGAGCTCAAGCGTTGTTCCCGAAACAGTTTCCGTGTGTAGCATGACAGTTCCTCCTTTTTGTCAGAACAGGCAAGCCGGACCCTGCAAAAAGAAACAGGGCGGCGTCTTTTGCCTCACAGACTCATTTTCCGGGAGTGAAGAAAGACGCATTGCAAAAGTAATCGTACCTTTGCAAGTGAGTTGTGTCAGATGAACCCACCCGACTGTAGGGATGCATGGTTCCTGAATTCCCTGCGGAGGACCACTTCGGCACAACACCCTGGACTTGAATACGGATGATTATGGAAGAAAACTTCGACATACGCAGCCAACAGTACAACAACCGTGAGCGCGAGTTTGAGAACGCGCTCCGCCCGTTGCAGTTCAGCGACTTCAGCGGGCAGGACAAGGTCGTGGACAATCTGCAGGTGTTTGTCAAGGCGGCACGCCTGCGCGGAGAGCCGCTCGACCACACGCTGCTGCACGGACCTCCCGGACTGGGGAAAACCACCCTGAGCAACATCATCGCCAACGAACTGGGCGTGGGCTTCAAGGTGACCTCGGGACCGGTGCTCGACAAACCCGGCGACCTGGCGGGTCTGCTCACCTCCCTGGAACCGAACGACGTGCTCTTCATCGACGAGATACACCGGCTCTCGCCCGTCGTCGAGGAATATCTCTACTCGGCCATGGAGGACTACCGCATCGACATCATGATCGACAAGGGCCCGTCGGCACGGAGCATCCAGCTCGACCTTAACCCCTTCACCCTCGTGGGTGCCACCACGCGTAGCGGACTGCTCACCGCCCCCCTGCGTGCCCGCTTCGGCATCAACCTCCACCTGGAATATTACGACGACGACATCATCAGCCGCATCATCCTGCGGTCGGCACACATTCTGGACGTGCCCTGTGACACCGACGCCGCCGGGGAAATCGCCTCGCGCAGCCGGGGCACGCCGCGTATCGCCAACGCCCTGCTGCGCCGCGTCCGCGACTTTGCCCAGGTGAAAGGCTCCGGACGCATCGACGTGGACATTGCCCGCTTTGCGCTGGAGGCGCTCAACATCGACCGCTACGGGCTCGACGAGATAGACAACAAGATACTCGGGACCATCATCGACAAGTTCGGCGGCGGACCCGTCGGGCTGTCGACCATCGCCACCGCCCTGGGCGAAGACCCCGGCACGCTGGAGGAGGTCTACGAGCCGTTCCTCATCAAAGAGGGCTTCATCAAGCGGACACCACGCGGACGCGAAGTGACCGAGCTTGCCTACAAGCACCTGGGCCGCAACCGCTTCTCTGCCGGCAGGACGCTGTTCGACTAACCGGACCACCGTGGGGCCGTGAGGCAGGCGGACGTCCGTGCCTGCCGTTCCCTCCTCCGCCACGCGCCGTCCTTCACTGAAAGACATTATGGAACTGAAATCACTGGCCAAGGATACGGCCATCTACGGACTGAGCAGCATCGTGGGGCGTTTTCTCAACTACCTGCTCGTCCCCCTGTACACGAATGTCATCCCAGCCTCGACGGGAGGCTATGGCATCGTCTCGAACGTCTACGCCTTCACGGCGCTGATGCTCGTTTTCCTCACCTTCGGCATGGAGACCGGGTTCTTCCGTTTCGCCAACCGGCAGGACGAAGACCCGCGGCGCGTCTATGCCAACGCACTGCTCTTTGTCGGCGGACTGTCACTGCTCTTCGTCATCGTCTGCCTCGCCGGGCTGGGACCGCTCTCCGACGCGCTGGAGTATGCCGACCACCCCGAGTTCGTGGGCATGATGGTCGTGGTCGTGGCGCTCGACTCGTTCCAGTGCATCCCCTTCGCCTACCTGCGCTACAAGAAGCGGCCCATAAAGTTCGCCGCCATCAAGCTCTTCTCCATCGTGGGCAACATCGCGCTCAACCTCTTCTTCCTGGTGCTCTGTCCGTGGCTCATGCGGACGGCCCCCGGGACGGTCGACTGGTTCTATGACCCGGACTACGTGGTGGGCTACATCTTCCTGAGCAACCTCATCTGTTCCGCCGTCCAGATGTTCTTCTTCATCCCCGAGCTGCGCGGCTTCAGCTACCGTGTCGACCGCGCCCTCCTGCGCCGCATGGTGTCCTACTCCTTCCCGCTGCTCATCCTCGGACTGGTCGGCGTGCTCAACATGACCGTGGACAAGATGATTTATCCCTTCCTCTACGACGACCGTCAGGAGGGCATGAAGCAACTGGGCATCTACAGTGCCACGAGCAAGGTCGCCATGGTCATGGCGATGTTCACCCAGGCGTTCCGCTATGCCTACGAACCGTTCGTCTTCGGCAAGAGCAACGACAACGACAGCCGCGAGACGTATGCCAAGGCGATGAAGTACTTCTTTATCTTCGCCCTGCTCGCCTTCCTCGCCGTGATGGGCTACATGGACATCCTGCGCTACCTCGTCGCCCGCGACTACTGGGAAGGGCTTTCGGTGGTCGCCATCGTCATGGGCGCCGAGATTCTCAAGGGCATCTACATGAACCTCTCGTTCTGGTACAAGCTGACCGACGAGACGCGCTGGGGTGCCTACTTCTCGCTCATCGGCTGCGCGGTCATCGTGGGGCTGAACGTGTGGCTCGTGCCGCGCTACGGCTACCTCGCCTCCGCCTGGGCATCGGTGGCAGGCTACGGCGTCATCACCCTGCTGTCCTACTTCATCGGCCAGCGGAAGTACCCCATCCGCTACGACGTGCGTGGCATGGCTGTCTACCTGCTGCTGGCAGCGGTGCTCTACGCCGCCTCGACATTTATCGGGCACCTGGGGCTTCCTTTTGCCCTCCGCCTCTTGCTTAATACGTTGCTATTGCTGATATTTGCAGCCTACATCCTGAAGAAGGACATCCCGGCACGGCAACTGCCGTTCATCGGCCGCTTCTTCCGACGGACGTAAGGGAGTCTTCCCACTCCCGCACAAGGCTGGCGGAGCGCAGAGTTTTTTAATTATTTTTCTCTGCGCCTCCGCTTCCCTGTGTCCGGGCAGGCTTTATTCACAATCCATAATCCATAAACCCAATGACAATGAAAAAGACAATGACCAAGCTGCTCGCGGGCATCCTCTGCTCGCTGATGTTCGCCCCCTGTGCGTATGCCGACGAAGGCATGTGGGTGCTGAGCATGCTCAGCAAACGCTCGCAGAAGCAGATGAAGGCACTGGGCCTGAAGCTCAATGCCAAACAGCTCTACAACCCCGACGACCCGTCGTTCAAGGACGCCATCGTCAGCTTCGGCGGCTTCTGCTCGGGCGTGGTGGTTTCACCCGACGGACTGGTGTTCACCAACCATCACTGCGGCTACGGCTCCATCCAGGAGCACAGTGCGCCTGACCACGACTACCTGAAGAACGGCTTTGTGGCGCGCACGTACAAGGAGGAGCTTCCCAACCCCGACCTACACGTGAGCTTCCTCATCCGCACCGAGGACGTGACGCAGCGCGTGAAGGCTCTGCTCACCGACGACATGGGGCTGAGACGCCGTCAGCATGTGGTCGACTCCGTGAGCCGCGCCATCGAGAAGGAGGCTGTCGCCGGCAACAAGCTGTTGCGTGCCGAGGTGGCATCCTACTATCAGGGCAACGAGTTCTACCTCTCCATCTATAAGGACTACAAGGACGTGCGTCTCGTCTATGCACCGCCCTCGTCCCTGGGCAAGCTGGGCGGCGATACCGACAACTGGATGTGGCCGCGCCACACGTGCGACTTCTCCGTCTTCCGCATCTATGCCGGTCCCGACAACGAACCCGCCGAATACTCCCCCGAGAACAAGCCCTACCAGGCATCCGCCTATGCCCCCGTGTCGCTCAAAGGCTATGAGGAAGGCGACTTCTGCATGACCATGGGCTATCCAGGCTCGACCGAACGGTACCTGTCCTCCTTCGGCGTGGACGAGCGCATGAAGACCTCGAACGCAGCCATGATACAGATCCGTGGCATCAAGCAGGACATCTGGACCTCCTACATGGAGCAGGACGACGCCACCCGCATCAAGTATGCGTCGAAGTTCGCCTCCAGCTCCAACTACTGGAAGAACAGCATCGGCATGAACCAGAGTATCGCCGACCTCGGAGTCATCGGGCAGAAGCAGGCGCTGGAGAACCGTCTCCGCACCTGGATTGCCCAGCACCCCGACATGCAGAAGAAGTACGGCACGATGCTCCCGGCACTGGAGCAGGCATACAAGTCGCGCTTCAATGCCTCACACGCACGCAGCTTCTTCTACGAGAGCCTGCTGGGCTCTGCCGAGCTGCCGCGCTTCGTGATCAACTTCCTACAGCTGCGCGTGAACGACATGACGCCGGAGATGAAGGAGCAGACCCTGAAAACCTATGAAGGCAAGTACGCCGACATGGACCTGAACATCGACAAAGAGGTCTTCGCGACCATGCTCAAGACGTATGCCGAGGTAGTGCCTGCCGAGAAGTATCATCCGTCGCTCTACCAGACCGTGGCACAGAAGTTCGGCGGCGACTTCAAGGCGTACGTGGACAGCCTCTACGCACACACCGCCTTCACCACCCTCGACGGACTGAAACGCTTCCTCGCCAACGACACGACGCTCCACCTGCGTCAGGACCCCATGACACAAGTTGCCGTCTCGCTCATCCGTGCCTACAACGGCATAGCCGACGAGTCGGGCAAGGACGACGAGGTCGTGGCACTCAACGAGAGCAAGCTCTGCGACGCGCTGCGCGAGATGGAGATCGACCGCGACTTCTACCCCGACGCCAACTCCACCCTGCGCATGAGCTACGGCGTGGTGAAGAGCTATGACCCGCTCGACGCCGTACACTACAACTACTACACCACCACGCAGGGCATCCTCGAAAAGGCAAAGAAGGGCGCACAGAACAGCGACTACTACATCCAGCCGGAAGTCCTCAAGCTCTTCAACGGCAACTACGGCCGCTATGGCAACAAGCAGGGAGACATGAACACCTGCTTCCTCTCGACCAACGACATCACCGGCGGAAACTCCGGCAGCGGAATGTTCAACGGCAAGGGAGAGCTCATCGGCCTCGCCTTCGACGGCAACTGGGAAGCCATGAGCGGGGACATCGTCTTCTCGCCGAAGCTCCAGCGCTGCATCGGCGTGGACATCCGCTACGTGCTCTACGTGATCGAGAACTACGGTCACGCCGACCGCCTCATCAATGAACTGAAGCTGAAGTGACGGCTTCACGCTGACACGCCTACCTAGAAGTAGGTATTTTGCAAGGTGCGGCATGCTTTTCAGACGAGAGCATGCCGCACCTTTGTCGTCTGTGCCTTACCTTTGGCGCGTCAACCGGCGAAACGGCTAGTACCACGGCAAACAACGTTTCACCAATAAACCTTGATATGAAATCTATTCTAAACCTATCCCTCCTGTGCCTGCTCGTGCTGGCACCGGCAGTGCCACAGCGTGTGGCAGCCGACACGGTCGTGACCGCAGAACGGAACACCGACGCCAATGTCTACGGACATGTGATTGACAAGAAGACGGGCGAGCACTTGCCCTACATCCGCGTGACGGTGAAGGGAACCACCCTCGCCGCAATGACCGATGCCACCGGACACTACTTCCTCAAGAACCTTCCCGTGGGACGCATCACCCTCGAAGTGGGAGCCATCGGCTACCGGACGCAGCAGCGCGAGGTGACCACCACCGCCGGGCACACACGCGAACTGAACTTCGAGCTGGAGGAGTCTGACGTCGCACTCGACGAAGTGGTCGTCTCCGCCAACCGCAGCGAGACACGTCGACGCGAAGCACCCAACCTCGTGAGCGTACTCAGCTCCAAGCTCTTTGAGACCACCCAGTCCGCCTGCCTCGTGCAGGGGCTGAACTTCCAGCCGGGCGTACGTACGGAGAACGACTGCCAGAACTGCGGCTTCTCGCAGGTGCGCATCAACGGACTGGACGGACACTACTCGCAGATACTCATCGACTCGCGTCCGGTGTTCTCCTCGCTCAACGGCGTCTACGGACTGGAGCAGATTCCCGCCAACATGATTGAGCGCGTCGAGGTGGTGCGCGGCGGCGGTTCGGCACTCTTCGGCGCCTCTGCCATCGGAGGGACCATCAACATCATCACCAAGGAACCCGTGCGCAACTGGGCGGAGGCAGGACACACCTTCACTGCCATCGGGGGAGGGGATGCCTTCGACAACACGACCACGGCGAACGTCTCCCTCCTGACCGACGATGCACGGGCGGGCTTCATGGCATACGGACAGAACCGCTACCGACAGGGCTACGACGCCAACGGCGACGGCTACACCGAGCTACCGGTGCTCCGCTCGCAGACGCTGGGACTGAACAGCTTCCTGCGCGTCAGTCCGTCCTCGAAATTCACGCTGCAATACCACGGCATCAGTGACTTCCGCCGCGGAGGCAACGCCTTCGACCTGCCACCCCACGAGGCGAACGTCGCCGAGCAGGCAGAGCACAACATCCACGGAGGCGGACTGGCATACGACTTCCTCGCCCCCGACGGACAGGACCGCGTGAACGCCTACTTCTCCTTCCAGGCAACGACCCGCAAGAGCTACTACGGCGGCATCGGCGAGGGCACGCCCGACGACATCGAGACGGCTGCCAAGGCGTACGGCACGACACACAACCTGAACTACATCCTCGGCACGCAGTACGTCCACTCCTTCCCCCGTCTGCTCTTCATGCCCGCCGACCTGACGCTGGGCGCGGAGTACAACACCGACAGGCTGACCGACGTCATCAAGGGCTATGACCACCGGCTGGAGCAGAAGGCACACATCGGCAGCTTCTTCTTCCAGAACGAATGGAAGACCCCTCAGTGGAGCCTCCTCCTGGGCGGACGGCTCGACAAGCACAACTTCATCGACCGCCTCATCTTCAGCCCCCGCGTCAACGTGCGCTTCAACCCGACGGAGGACGTCAACCTGCGACTGAGCTACTCGGGCGGCTTCCGTGCCCCACAGACATTTGACGAGGACCTCCACGTGGGCATGGTGGGCGGCAGCCGGCTCGTGACGGTACTTGCCGACGGACTGCGCGAGGAGCGTTCCAACAGCTTCAGCCTCTCTGCCGACCTCTACCACCGCTTCGGCGACGCCATCCAGGCAAACCTGCTCGTCGAGGGCTTCTACACCAAGCTGTCCCACGTGTTCGCCCTGCGTCAGCTGGAAGAGAAGGACGCCAACGGAAACAGCGTGCAGGAGCGCTACAACGCCTACGGGGCAAAGGTCTACGGCATCAACCTCGAAGGCAAGGTGGCGTTCGACCGGCTGCTGCAGGTACAGGCAGGACTGACGTTGCAACGGAGCCTCTACGACGAGGCCATCGCCTGGAACGAGGACGTCCCCGAACAGCTGTACCGCCGCATGATGCGCACGCCCGACACCTACGGCTACTTCACCGCCACGCTGACGCCGCTCAGCCGCCTCTCGGTCTCGCTGACGGGCAACTACACGGGCAGCATGCTCGTGGGGCACAATGCCGGCTCGGGCACGGAGACACCCGTGACGGTCGATACACGCAGCTTCTTCACCCTGGGCACGAAGGTGAGCTATGACTTCCCCGTCGGCTCGCACCTCACCCTCCAGGTGAATGCCGGTGTGCAGAACCTCACCGACGCCTTCCAGAAAGACCTCGACACGGGCTGGAACCGCGACTCTGCCTACATCTACGGTCCGTCAACGCCCCGCAGCTTCTTCGTCGGCGCAAAGATTGTCTACTGACGGACGCCTTCTCCCGGCAATGGAAAACAATGAAAAAAAGCGACTCTTTCCATCGGCATGATGGAGGAGTCGCTTTTTCCGCTTGTATTAATGATTAGATTGTGTATGTGTTGCCCAAGGGGCACGGCAAAGATACGCCGTTTTCTGAAAAGAACAAACAATCGTGTCCGAATAATTCATTGCGTAGGGAGCATGGGACTATTCCAGTATCGCCACTGTAATGTCGTCGAGGAAGATGCGGTTCTTGCCTTGTCCCACCCCGTGCAGGTCGAACGAAATGCCCGCCATGAAGCGTATTTGGGTCTCGTCCGTGACTCCTTCGATGGTGAAGGAGCGCTCGGCAATGTCGGGGCTCCAGACGTCGTACCCCTCACCATACTCATTCTTGCTCGAGTTGGGATAGTTGTCGATGATGAACGGATTGTCTGCCTTCACCGTACCCGGACCGATGACCGAGACGTAGAGTTCGTTGTCATCACGCGTCCCGCCTTTCGAGACATATCCGCACGCCTTGAAGGTCACCTTCACGTTGACCGTACCGTCGACCTTCAGTTTCGGCGAGACGAGGTCACCTGCATAATTCGTCTTGCCCAGCTTGACGAAGCCCAGGCAACCATAGACCAGCGGCTCGTCCTTGCTGGCAGAGTTGGGTGTGGAGGTCCATCCGTGCGCCAGCTCATCGGCAGTCCAGGAGTCGATACGTACCTGCCCGTCGGTGTCATAGGTGATTGCCGTGCCGTAGTTCAGCCAGCTAAAGTCCTCCTGCAGAAGGATGCTGCCCGAAGCCTGCACTACGCTGATGTCGACATTCGCCGACGGTTCGGCGTCGGACGTACAATGGAGGATGCCCGTACGCTCCAGCCCGTTGTTCTGCGCCAGCGTCAGGCAGATGAGCCCTTGCGCCGATATGGAGTCAAAGCGCAGCCAGTCCTGTGCTGCCGCATCGACGCTGCAGGTCCACTCCACATTCGCCTGTGAAGTGACGGTGACCGGTCCGCCTGCCGACGGGACACGCACCGTACCGCTGCCATCGCCGACGGTAATGGTGGGCACACTTGCCGCCTGGTTGACGCAGAGCAGGATGGGATACTCCTGTTCACCCACGACGAGGGCGAACTCTGCCTGCCGTGCCTGGAAGCCGGAGTTGGCACTCACGATGAGGTTGAAGTGTCCGTCCTCGTCGCCCTCATCGGGGAAGGCACGTACCCAGTCGGTACCTTCGGTGCGGCACACCACCTGCCAGGGACAGTTGGAACGTACGGTCACGGTATATTCGGTCTTCGACGCACCCGCCTCAAACGTGGTCTGTTCGTTCTCCAGGTGCAGGTAGGGGTTGTCGGGATAAGTCTCTTCGTCGTCGCACGCCGCAAATGAGCAGGCGGCAGCCACGTACAAGAGTCCTCCCAGGAAATAGTGTATCAGTGATTTCATGACTTTCTCTGTGTTTTATCGGTTTATGCTATGTCTCATGCCGCTCAACGTCCGATGGCCTGCTTGCTCCACCACACGGGCGTCTTCATGTTGTTCTCGCCTCCCATGCGCTGCAACGCTTCTTCCACATGGGCTGCATTGGTCGCCACGCTGGTAGCAGGATAGGCAAAGCGGGTAGGGAGGATATGGTCGTTGAAGGTTCCTTCACCGATGGTCAGCACCGGATAGCCCGTCCGGCGATACTCGTGATAGGCTTCCATGCCGGTCCAGAAGAGCGCGAGGTACTTCTGCTCGCCGATGAGCTGTTCCTTGTTGGTATGTCCGTCCCAGGAGGCAAGGTCGGATGCCAGGAAGGTTACCACATCGTCCGCCGTGATGGTGACAGGCGTCAGCGAATAGGCTCCCAGCTCGTTCCACTTCTCCATCGAGGCGGTCACCGCTGCTTCGTAGTAGGTACGTGCTGCCTGCTCGCCTCCGTCAATCCATCCCTTCAGGGCTGCCTCGGCAAGGATGAACTCCAGCTCATCATAAGACAGGAAGAATGAAGGACAGAGTGCCCGGCAGAACACTTCGTAGTTCAGGCGCGAGGCTCCGCTATCGGCATCGCTCTGCTGGGCATTGGTACAGCCCGAGATGGTCCCCTTCCACGTGTCGCGGCTCGGATGCTTCTTGCCCCAGATGGGCAGGCGCGGGTCCTGATAGAGCTGGATGCCGTTCTCGCTGATGACGGTCATCTTGATGAACTGCTCGGTGAGCTTGCGTCCGCTGGCAGTAAACTCGTTCTCGGTCTCGTCCGTGAAGTAGTTCACATAGGGCTTGATGCCCGTATAGTCCACCCGGGCATTGTCGGCATTGGAAGCGAAGAGCGGGTATTTGTCCGGGTCGGCAAGGAGGGCACGCATCCGCTGTCCCACGTTCATCTCGCTACGTCCGCCGACCCGGCAGAGCAGGCGCATGTAGAGGGTGTTGTTGAACTTGCGCCAGGCTGTCATATCGCCGCCGTAGAGCCCGTCCAGGTTGCCGTCGAGCATCGTGGGCTGTGTAGCATAGAGTTCGTTCGCGGCTTCGAGGTCGGCGAACATCTGCTCGTAGACCTCCTGCTGTGAGTCGTATTTCGGTGTTTTCGTGCCTCCCTCCTCACGTCCCTGGAAGGCCTCGGAGTAAGGGATATCGCCGAACATGTCGGTCAGGTTCGACATGAATAGTACCTTCAGCGTGAGCGCCATCGCCTGGATAGCCACGTCGCCGTCCTCCGCAGCAAGCGAAGCCATGTGGAGCGTGTTGTTGGCATAGCTGCTGTAGAAGTTCCAGACGCCCTTCCAGTCCTGGTCGGAGATGAAGTAGCGGTGCTCCTGACGGGTCGTTCCGCCCGTGAAGGCGGTGAACTGGATCAGCTCGTCGTTCCAGTACCACGTGTAGTATTGCCATTGCCTGGATGCGCCGTAGATAATCGGTTCGAGCATGCGGCTCGCCTCGATATCGCCCACGGTCATCTTGTTGGGGTTCGTATTGATTTCTTCGAAGTTTGTCGTGCACGACGTGCCCAGAAGCGAAGCCGCCAGCAGGCAGCCGGTCACGAATGTATGGAGTAGTTTCATTGTCATCTGTGCTTTGAGGTTAGAATGCGAGTTTCACGTTGAGACCATAAGTGCGCGTCATGGGGAACGACATCGCCTCGATGCCCTTGTAGATGTCGCTGCCGTTGAGCATACCCACTTCGGGGTCATACTGCGGGAAGCTGGTCAGGCAGAAGACATTGGTGGCATACACGCCCACGTTGGCACGCTGGATGACCTTGGTCTTCTTGAGGAAGGAGGCGGGCACCTGGTAGTCGAGGCGCACCTCCTTGAGCTTGAGGAAGGAGGTACTGAAGGTATTCATCTCGGTGTTGTCGCGGTTCCAGATGTACTTGTTGTAGTAGGTCTGTATGTCCTCGGTGATGGTGTTGTTCTTCTGATAGGCCACCGAGCCGTCCTCCTGAACGATGGCGTTCACACCCGGATGCACGAGCCCGTCGGCACGTCCTTCGAGCGAGTTGGTCAGCTTGCCCTGATAGGCCAGGGAGAAGTTCGTCACCGAGAAGGCATGTCCGCCATACTGTCCGCTGAACGTTGCGCTCAGGGTGAAGTCCTTGTAACGGAAGCGTTGCGTCATGCCGGCACGCCAGTCGGGGTTGACCTTGCCGATGCGCCGCGTGGGATTGTCGTCGAGCATCGGGTAACCGGTCTTCTCGTCGACGAGCACCATGCCCGAACAGTCGACGCGGTTGCCGTTCTCGTCGGTATAGAACGAGCCTTCGGGAGCACGCTGGAAGCCACGTCCGTAGATGATGTGCATCTCTTCGCCCACGTAGGAATAGACATACGTACGTCCGCCGATGGTCGTACCCATGTCGGTCTGGAGCGGTGTGGAGGGGTCCCAGTCATCTTGCAGGCTGACGAGCTTGTTGTAGTTGCGCGACCAGTTGAGGCCGAACGACCACGTGAAGTCTTTCGTCTTTACAGGGACAAAGTTGGCACTGATCTCGATGCCCTTGTTCTGTATCTCGCCGGCGTTAATCTTCATGCCCGTGGCGCCCGTAATCTGGTCCAGTGCGACGGAGACGATCTGGTCGGTCGTGCTCGACTTGTAGAAGGCCACGTCGAAGGTGACGCGCTTCTTGAAGAGACTCATCTCGAGGCCGGTCTCCCAGCTCTCGACGTTCTCGGGCTTGATGAGCGGGTCGGGGATAGTGCCCGGCAGGGTATAGCCGCCCGAATAGTCGGTGGTGGAGTAGTACTGGTCGAGCGAGTAGGGACTGGTGTCATTACCCACGTTCGCCCACGACAGACGCAGCTTCATGAAGTCCACCACAGGCAGGTGGTCGCGGAAATTGAACACGTTGCTCAGCAGGACGCTTCCCGACACGGACGGATAGAAGTAGGAGCAGTTGCTGCGGGCCAGCGTGCTCGACCAGTCATTGCGCCCGGTGATGTCCAGGTAGTAGGTGTCATCCCAGCTGAGCGACGCCATGCCGTAGAGGCTGTTGATGGCCTTCTCGGAACGGTACGTGTAGATTTCCGGCTTCGTGTCCGAGGGGACGTTGCTCAGGTTGTACACGCCCTCCACATCGAGTTCTTCGAGGGTGATGCGGTTGTTGTAGTACTTGCTGTACATCCGGTTGCCGCCGAAAGCGACGGAGTAGCCGAAGCGCTTGTCGAAGGCGTCGCCCGTGTAGCGGAGCAGGAAGTCGATGTTCGACTCATAGCTGCGCAAGTCCTGTTCGCGGTAGAAGCCGTCCTTCCACTCGGAGTACTTCGGACGGCGCTGTGTGCGGAACTCATCCGAGAAGTCCACGCCGCCGCGCAGGTTGAGCGTCAGACCGGGCAACAGGTTGGCGGTGATGCCCAGGTTGCCGAAGAAGCGGTTCTTGTCCATCCCGTTGAGCGCCTCGTAGAGCGTACGGTAGGGGTTCCACGAACCGTCGCCCGAGGGATAGACCAGGCTGTTGCCGTCCGTACCCTCGGCATTCTCCCAGTTGGCGCGGGTGTAGCGGCCCTGGAAGTACTCGTCGCGCCACTGCGACATGCTGTTGTTGTTGTAGCCCCACACGAGCTGGTACATGGGCGAGCTGGAGCTGTATCCGCTCACAGGGAGGTTGTCGCTCGTCTTGTGGTAGTAGTTCGCCTTGGCATTGATGGTAAGGTACTTGTTCAACTCGGAAGTGAACGAGAGGGCGAAGCTCTGCTGTTCGTACCCCGTGTTGGGCAGGATCCAGTCGTTGCGCCGGTCGGTGATGGAGAGGCGGGCGCTCGTCCCCTTGCCGTTGCTGCCGTCGATGCTCACCGAGTTGTCGAACGTCAGGCCGGTCTCAAAGAGTCCGGTGTACCAGTCGTCCTGGTAGACCCACGGGGTCGGCGTGAAGGTGCCGGTGTCCCAGTTCTTGGAGTTATACTGATAGCGCAGCTTGTTCGCATCGAACTTCTCACCGAAAGCGTAGCGCGAGATGTGGCGGTTGACGGCAACTCCGTCGGCAGTCATGTCGGCAGGGAGTGTCCAGAAGCAGAAGGGCTGCAGACCGAGGTCCGAACCGGAACCGTACTCCTTCTGGAACTCGGGGAAATAGCCTGCCTGCTCCCACACGACGGAGGAGCTGAAGGTCACCCCGATGCCCTTGTCCGTGCGTCCCTTCTTCGTGGTGATGATGATGGCGCCGTTGGCAGCGCGCGAACCGTAGAGGGCGGTTGCCGCCGGACCCTTCAGTACGCTCACCGACTCGATGTCCTCGGGATTGATGTCGCTGGCACCGTTACCGAAGTCCACGGGGGCGTCAGCCTGTGCATAGTTGCTCACCGCCTTCGTCTGTGTCGTACCCGAATTGACGGGGATGCCGTCCACCACGAAGAGGGCTTCGTTCGACCCGTAGTTGAGCGACTGGTCGCCACGCAGGGTCACGCGCAGCGAGCTTCCCGGTCCGGCTCCGGCACTAGCCATGGTCAGGCCTGCCACCTTGCCGTCGAGGGCATTGAGCCAGTTGTTCGACAGGTTGCTGGTCACTTCGTCCTCACCGAGTTTGGACACGGCGTAGCCCAGTGACTTCTGTTCACGGGTGATGCCGAGTGCGGTGACTACCGTCTCGTTGAGCATCACCGACGATTCCTGCAACACCACGCGCAGGTTGCCTCGTGCGTCGGCCTTCACCTCCTGGGGGACGAATCCCATGTAGGAGACCACCAGGACCACATCTTTCCCGTCAACACGCAGGCGGAAGTGCCCGTCGAGGTCGGACACCGTGCCCACATTGCTCCCCTTCACCTTGACTGTCGCACCGATGAGAGGGGTCACGCCGTCGGCTTCGAAGATGCTGCCCGTCAGTTCCCTTTCCTGGGCAGACAGCTGGAACGCCAGCAGGGAGGTTGCGAAGAGCAGTCCTGCCCGGCGGAAGTTGCATTTTGCTTGTTTCATAGTCTGAGTGTATGTGTTCGTTCGTTTGTACCCTTACTTCATGTCCGTGCTCAGGGCTTTCGGACGTATCATCTGCTCGGTATAGACGCGGCCGAAGCGGTCGGTCACGCGGATGTCGAGCGTGGAGGTGGCAGACGATGCCGTCACCTCGAACATGTGGCCCGTGGCGTCGGTCTCAAAGGACGACGTCGGTGTGGCACCCTTGTCCAGGCGCAGCGCCTCGTAGGAAATAAGGTGCAGCGGGTCCTTGGCGGAGACGCGGGTCACGGCGAGCGGAACGCCGTTCTCACTCACCTCCACCTTCCAGGCGGGGTCGTAGCCCCAGACGTTGATGAGCACCTTGTTGTCCGTACGGGCGGTGGCGTAGCTGCCGGTGTAGCGTGCCAGGTCTTCCTCCGACGCGCCGGGCGCATACTTCGCCGCGGTGATGTGGCACTCGTTGAGGTCATACGTGCGGAACTGGTAGTCGCGTCCTTCGCCCGTCCCCTTGTAGTACCACTGACTGTCGGTCCCGTTCTGGTCCCACACGGCATAGCCGGCAGGTGAACCGTCCTTGCAGATGTAGTTGTCGGCATAGCCGTCCTTGCCGGTCCACCACCACGTGCCGCAGACGGCAGCCACGTTGTGCTCCATCAGGTTGTCCTTCTCCACGGTGAAGTTGAGGTGGGTGTGACCCGTGAGCACCTCCACGCGGTCAAAGCGTGCCAGCAGGCTCTGGAGTTCACTGCCGTTGTCGAGCGAGAGCAGGTCCAGCTGACTGCCGCCCGCGATGAGCGGATTGCGGTAGAGATTGACGTGCATTGCCACGACGATGGGCGTGGACGGGTCGGTGATGTAGGAGAGGTCCTTGCGCAGCCATTCCATCTGCGGGTCGACGATGACCCCTTCATAGTCGCGCTCCCCGACAACTCCTTCCGCGCCGCCGGTATTGATGTAGCGCACGTTGTCCAGCAGGACGTAGTGCACGCGGCCGAGGTTGAACGAGTAGTAGGTGGGGCAGACATCGTCCTTGAACGGCTGTTCGGCATCCCAGTCGTCTGCCTTGTAGGGGTCGTTGTCGTGATTGCCCGGCAAGTGGAAGAGCGGACAGCCGATGCGGTCTGCCTGCGTGAGGCACTGTGCCAGGGCGAAGCTGTTGGAGTACCAGTAGAGGTCCCAGCTCAGGTCGCCCAGGTCGATGGCGTAGGCGGGTGTGCCGTCGGCAGTCTCTGCGGCAATGGTCGCGTTGATGTCGGTCACGAAGTCGTCATACTGCTTGAGGTCGTCATTACGGTTTGCCAGGTGGAAGTCCGTCACGACAAAGAGCTTGTGGTGGTCGTTGTCCACCCGACGGAGGGCAAAGTCCTGCTGTTCGGATACCCCGGCAGCTGCCGTCAGCCGCTTGAAGAACTGCGGCTCGTTGCCGTTGCGGCATTCCACCTCGTAGCCCGAGGGGAGGGAGATGAACACATAGCCGTTGCGCTTCTCCGACGGCAGGTAGTAGATGCCGTCGGCGTCGGTCGATGTCACCTCGAAGCCGTCGGACACCACCACGCCTGCCACGCCCTGCCCGTCGCACGCCACCACACCCTTCACGGTCATGCCTTCCCGGTCGGGGACAAGGATGGAGGCGGTGAGGTTGATGCTGAGGCTGCCCAGCTCCAGCCGCTGGTCGTCACGCAGGAGGGCGAGGCGGTAGTCGCCCGAAACAAAGTCGTCGGGCAGGCTGACGGCAAAGCCGGTATCGGAAGTCTCAGCCACGCTGACGGTGAACGTACGGTCGGCGGAGGCAAGCTCCAGCCGGTCTGTGGTGAGGATGCCTTTGCCACGCAGGAAGAGGAGTTCGTCCCGTCCGACACTGACGGAAGAGGGGAGGACAATCCCTTTCACAGGGATGGAACCGTTGAGGGGATTCATGGAACCGGCCTCGTTGCCGCAGCCTGCCATGCCCGCACTCACGAGCAGCAGGCACACGCCGAGCCGCGTCCAGTCAAGAAGTCTTGTTCTCATCATACTATTCTTTAAAAGGTGTTAGAGTTTCCTGAAAGCACGCGCAAAAGTAGGGTGAGGGTATGACGGAACGATGTCCGGACGGTTACATTTCGGGGACATTCGCGTTACAAACACAGACCACTCGACGGGTTTCGTTTCCGTCTTCCGGCAGTCGGTTTTCCGGTGCGGATGCGTCCGTCCGCCCCTCACCCTGACAAGCGACGGGTACACCGATTCCTCCGTCCATCGGAGCGACTTCTCGCATAATTCCCATATCATAAACGCACGAAAGCCCCCGATGCCTCCTCCGCGTGGGAGGGGACGGGCAGGGGCGGAACAATCACCTAATCAATTTACCACTATGGGAATTACTGTTGAAAAACGGAAGCTGGCAGGCGGACGCGTGGCGCTCTACCTGAACTTCAGCTTCGGACACAAACGCTGGCGCGAGTCGCTCCACCTGACACTGGAGGACCCCGTCGACACCGCCACACGCAAGCTCAACCGCGAGAAGATGAAGATGGCGCTCGCCGTACGAAGCCGCCGCGAACTGGAGCTCATCACCGAGCGCAGCGGCATCCGCACCACGAAGGGGAACGCGCACACCGACCTGCCACCCCCGGCAGCATTGAATGCGACGCTAAACGCGGCGACATCCTGATCCTCTCCCATCTGGACGGTGACCTTGCCCGCCTGCTGCGGCTCAAACAAGCACTGGAACATATCTCGGCACCGGTTGAGCTGCTGTGCTTTCCGTGGCAGACGCCATTTCTGAGAGAGTATCTTGGCAACCGGGTCCAGCTCAGAGAACTCACCATCGAGGTACTGGAAGAGGCTCTTGACTTGGACCCACTGTAAGCAAAGGAGCAAATCTTTGAAGAAAGAAACCATCCGAAAACTCGGCATTGCACTTGCCGCCATACTGGGTCCGGGCGCACTGCTCTATCTCAGCGGGCTGGTGGCACAACTGCAGATCAATTACGAGGATTGGCTACATAGTGGCGGTATGACAGGAACGGCGCAGATCGCACCGCTGCAGTATCACCCGCTCCACTGCATCCGCCACGCCTTTACTCCCGCCGG
>ERZ773148.1395-NODE-1395-length-20136-cov-5.380957_pt1 | contig 20136 bp, 11 predicted proteins | sample MGYA00580846_ERZ773148 | MGnify/ENA primary metagenome ERZ773148 (study PRJEB29015, sample SAMEA2737879) | human gut metagenome | biome: human gut; feature: human-associated habitat; material: faeces | place: China | collected 2012 ... | reverse complement strand
AACACCCGCGAGCTTTCCGAATGGCTCTACGAGCGCATGATGGCCAATGCAAAGCTACTCAAGTTTGAGGAAGCCGAGCGGCTCAAAGAGCGCTATCTCCTCATGCAAGATTTCGTATCCAAGAGTGAGGTCGTCAGCCACACCATCACCGACGTCGACGTCTTCACCATCACTGACGACGACAACCGCAAGAATGCCTACATCAACTATATCCACGTCAAAAACGGCACCATCAACCAGAGCTTTACCTATGAATACAAGCGCAAGCTCGATGAGAGTGACGAAGACCTGCTCCTACAAGCTATTCCAGAGATTCGTGATCGTTTCGGCAGTACAGCAAAGGAGATTATCGTACCCTTTGAGATGGAGTGGAAGATGAAAGATGCTGACTTCTTTGTGCCTCAGCGTGGCGACAAGAAGCATCTCTTAGAGCTCTCTGAGATGAACGGAAAACAGTATAAGTTTGACCGCCTCAAGCAGTCGGACAAGCTCAATCCTGAGCAGAAGCAGACCCGCCTGATGAAGGAGCTACAAGACAAGCTCCACCTCGCCAAGCTGCCTTATCAGATAGAGTGCTTCGACAACTCTAATATCTCCGGTACCGATGCCGTAGCAGGCTGTATCGTCTATAAAGGTATGAAGCCGTCGCGAAAAGACTATCGCAAATACAATATCAAAACGGTTACAGGCCCCGACGACTATGCGTCGATGCAGGAGGTCGTGCGGCGCCGCTATTCCCGCATGAAGGAAGAGGGCACTCCCCTCCCCGACCTCATCATCACTGATGGCGGCAAAGGCCAGATGGATGTCGTGCGCGAGGTAGTAGAAGACGAGCTGCATCTCAATATCCCTATCGCCGGACTTGCCAAAGACGACAAGCATCGTACCAACGAGCTCCTCTTTGGCTTCCCGCCACAAGTCATTGGCATGAAGACCGACAGCGAACTCTTCCACATCCTCACACAGATTCAAGACGAGGTCCACCGATATGCCATCACCTTCCACCGCGACAAGCGTTCCAAACATGCACTTCACTCCGCATTAGATGACATCAAAGGCATAGGGCCAAAAACGCGAGATAAGCTTCTAAACGCCTTTAAATCAGTAAAGAAGATTAAGGGTGCAACGGTTGAAGAACTTGCTACCGTCATCGGCCAGGAAAAGGCAAAAGCCGTAAAGGAAAGCCTATCTAAAGAAGCGTAAACAAAGGAGAACGTATAAAGAAGCATAGACAAGCAAAGAAGCTTAAAGACATACATCATTAATCAGATAAACGCAATCAAAAACATGAGAGTAGTCATACAGCGTGTCACACACGCATCAGTAACAATAGAAGGAAAAGTAAAATCAGCCATCGGCAAAGGGTACCTCATTCTTCTAGGAATAGGTTCCGACGACACCGAGGAGGATGCGCAATGGCTCATCAAGAAGATTGTCGGACTCCGCGTCTTCGACGACGAGCATGGCGTGATGAACCTCAGCATCAAAGATGTTGGCGGTGACATACTCATCGTCTCCCAGTTCACTCTGATGGCCAGCTACAAGAAGGGCAACCGCCCCAGTTGGATCCACGCTGCACCACACAATATCTCTATCCCACTCTACAACCGCTTTGTAGAAATGATGACCGAGGCTATGGGCAAACCTGTCGGCACGGGCGAGTTCGGTGCCATGATGGAGGTGGACCTTCTCAACGACGGACCTGTCACCATCTGCATGGACACCAAGCACAAAGAGTAAATCTTTATAAACGTTAATAAAAGCGCTTCTGAGGAGCCGAAATTCACCATCAAGTGGACGGCTCCTCATTTTCGGCGGCATTCTCAGAAGCGGTATTTAGGTTACAATAAAGAGCTATACCTTTGTTTATCAATTACATACAATCAAAAGGTATGATTTTATCTTTACAATAAGACTTCTCTGTTTTAGCCTTCAAAAGCAGCTAAAGCTCTGTCTGCACGTATGTAGACAGCCGACAAGCACATAATCGCGATTGCACGCAAACATACAAAAGAGAAATCAGACAACAGCGCAGAGCCTATCCTACCCTATCGCAAGAGATGCACACATATAGCAAGAGCAAAAAAGAGATAGAAACGATTTATTATTTTTTATGCCGGGAAGAGTCAGATACGTCGGCAAATTGTGGTATCTTTGCAAAAACGCTAAAACTATGACAATATCCGAAGCACAAGAGATGGTGGACAAATGGATTAAGACCTATGGCGTCCGCTACTTCTCGGAACTCACCAACATGACCATACTCACAGAGGAGGTCGGCGAGCTTGCGAGAGTGATGTCGCGCAAATATGGCGACCAAAGTTTCAAACCCGGAGAGAAAGACAATACCGGTGAGGAAATCGCCGATATCTTCTGGGTACTCTGCTGCATTGCCAACCAAACTGGTGTCAACATCACAGAAGAGTTCCAGAAGAGCATAGAGAAGAAAACAAAGCGAGACGCTGAGAGACACAAGAACAATCCAAAATTGCAACAAACCAAATAGGAGTAAAAACACCCTAAGACGGCAACAATAAATCAGAAAATATAAATACAAATGGGAATCATCAAAGAAAAAGTAACAAAGGACATCCAAGCCCAGCGCAGTCAGGGCATTGTGAAGAGCAGCAAGATAGACCAGGCTTTTGCCAAATACAACCTCAATGTTGACGAGGTCGAAGTGCGTGCCAAGCTCAAGGAGCTCATAGCCGAAAAAGTTCCCGAAAACGACAACATCGACGTCAAGAAATTTCTCTTAGGCAGCGTAGAGCTGACATCCCTGCATACCACAGACACCGAGGAGAGCATCCTGGCCATGGTGGAGAAAGTGAACAAGTTCGAAGCCACCTATCCCGACCTACCCCATGTCGCTACCATCTGCGTTTATCCCAACTTTGCCCACCTTGTGCGCAACAGCCTTGAGGTCGATGGTGTAGAAATAGCTGTCGTCAGTGGATCTTTCCCTTCCTCACAGACCTTCATGGAGGTAAAGATCGCAGAGACCGCTTTAGCCATTAAAGATGGTGCTACCAATGTCGATATCGTACTGCCCGTAGGCAAATTTCTCTCCGAGGACTATGAAGGTGTTGCCGACGACATCAACGAGCTGAAACAGACCTGTGGAGAGGTGCCTATGAAGGTCATCTTAGAGACCTGTGACTTAGGCTCACTCAGCAACGTCAAGAAAGCTGCTATTCTAGCTATGTATAGCGGTGCTGACTATATCAAGACCTCGACGGGTAAGGAGAAGGCCGGTGCCACACCCGAGGGCGTCTATGTGATGTGCCAGGCTATCAAGGAATACTACGACGAGACAGGTATCATGATAGGCCTCAAGCCAGCCGGCGGTATCAACACCGTTATGGACGCCGTCATCTACTACACCATCGTAAAGGAGATTCTCGGCGAGAAGTGGCTCACCAACGAGCTTTTCCGACTCGGCACTTCCCGACTCACCAACCTTCTCCTGTCAGAAGTGTTAGGTAAAGAAACAAAGTGGTATTAAACAATGGAAAAGTTATTTCTGCTGGACGCCTACGCCATCATCTTCCGGTCGTACTACGCCTTTATCAGTCGTCCTACCATCAACTCCAAAGGGTTGAACACCTCAGCCGTTTTAGGCTTCTGCAACACCCTGAAGGAGATTCTCGACAAGGAACACCCCGACTACCTTGGTGTAGCCTTCGACCATGGCGCCACCTTCCGGCACGAAGCCTTCCCCGCATATAAAGCTCAGAGAGACGAGACGCCGGAGGACATCCGGCGCTCCGTCCCTATCATCCAGGATATTCTCCGGGCTATGAACATCCCTATTCTCATAGCCGATGGCTTTGAGGCCGACGATGTCATTGGAACCTTAGCGACAGAGGCTGGCAAGCAAGGCGTCGAGACCTATATGCTCACCCCGGATAAAGACTATGGACAGCTCATCCGCGAGAATGTCTTCATGTTCCGCCCGCGTCATGGTGGCGGTTATGACAAGATTGGCGAGGCCGAGATAGAAGAGAAATATGGCATCAGTTCCGCCACACAGGTCATCGATCTCTTGGCGCTCATGGGCGACTCCGCCGACAACTACCCTGGCTGTCCGGGTGTCGGTGAGAAGACAGCTGTCAAGCTCATCAACCAGTTTGGCAGCACCGAGAATCTGTTAGCCCATACCGATGAACTAAAAGGCAAGATGCGCGAAAAAGTAGAGAAAGCCAAGGACGACATCAAAATGTCTAAATTCCTCGCCACGATCCGCACCGATGTGCCCATAGCCCTCGACTTGAACGCTCTAAAGGTCACGCAACCCGACGAAACACAGCTACGCAAGATCTTCGAAGATTTAGAATTCTCGCGCTTTGCCTCCCGCTTCTTGGGTAAGCCTCAGAAAGCTGACAAGCCCTCTCCCACTCCATCGAAGCCCGCAAGCAGAAACGCTGCCGTCCAACAATTAGATTTATTTGCGCGCAATGATGCAAACACGCAAGTAAGCAACGGCGCAACCGCTCAGAGCGACATGTCCGCAAGCAGCAATGCCGACAGCAATACAACCACAACTGCAGACGGTGGGGCAAACACACCGCAAAACATAACACTCGAAAGCATCAAAACGGTGGCCCACGAATATCATCTCGTGGAAGGCTTAGAGGCTGCACAAGAATTATGCGACAAGCTCATCAATGCACCGCTCATCAGCCTCGACACAGAGACAACATCCACCAATGCCATCGATGCAGAGCTTGTCGGACTAAGTTTTGCCATCAAAGCGTTTGAGGCATGGTACGTTGCCATACCTGCTGACCGCAATGAAGCACAGCAAATAGTCAATATCTTCAAGCCACTCTACGAGAATAAGGAGAGCATCAAGATAGGCCAGAATATCAAATACGACTACGAGGTACTCCGCAACTATGGTGTCGACATCCAAGGCACAATCTACGACACCATGCTCGCCCACTATGTCATCCAGCCGGAGTTGCGCCACAACATGGATTTCATGGCCGAAACCATCCTCCACTATCAGACGGTTCACATCGAAGAGCTGATAGGACCAAAGGGAAAGAACCAAAAGAGTATGCGCGACCTTGCTCCCAATCAAGTATATGAATACGCCGCCGAAGATGCTGACGTCACCCTACGGTTATGGAAAGCTATAGAGCCCAAACTGAAGGAGGTAGGAGCCGAAAAGCTCTTCACTGACATCGAGATGCCATTGGTGAAAGTCTTGGCCGACATGGAGCTCAATGGCGTCCGTCTCGATGCCAATCAGCTGCAAGCCACACAGAAGGCTTTCAGCGACCGCATGTCGAAATATGAGCAACACGCCTACGAAGAGGCCGGAGAGACCTTCAACATCTCCTCACCCAAGCAGGTCGGCGACATTCTCTTCGGCAAGATGCAGCTCGTAGAGAAACCGAAGAAGACACGCACAGGACAATATGTCACCTCCGAGGAAGTGCTGCAAGGCCTTCGTGGCAAAGCGCCCATCGTCGACGACATCCTCAACTATCGCGGCATGAAGAAGCTCTTAGGAACCTATGTAGAGGCTCTGCCAAAGCTTGTCAACAAACGGACAGGTCATATCCATACATCCTTCAACCAGGCCATCACAGCCACCGGGAGACTGTCATCGAGCGACCCCAACCTCCAGAATATTCCCGTACGTGACGATGACGGTAAAGAGATACGCAAATGCTTCGTTCCCGACGAGGGCTGCCGCTGGTTCTCCGCTGACTACTCACAGATAGAGCTCCGGATCATGGCCCATCTTTCAGGCGATGAGAACATGATAGAGGCTTTCCGCGAAGGCTTCGACATCCACCGTGCCACAGCAGCAAAGATATGGAAGGTGCCAATGGACGAGGTCACCGATGCACAACGCAAGAAAGCCAAGCAAGCCAACTTCGGTATCATCTACGGCATCACCGCCTTCGGCTTGGCACAGCGCATGGAGATACCCAATGGTGAGGCCCGACAACTCATCGACGACTACTTCAAGACCTTTCCAAAGGTACACCAGTATATGGAGCAGGCCAAGGAAGAAGCCCGCAGCAAAGGCTACGCCGAGACAATGTTTGGACGCCGCAGATACCTGCCCGACATCAACTCCCACAACAACACCGTGCGGGGATTTGCCGAGCGCAATGCCATCAACGCGCCCATTCAAGGCTCCGAAGCCGACATCATCAAGATTGCCATGATACGCATCTGGCGGCGCTTCAAAGCTGAAAGAATAAAATCCAAGATGACCCTGCAGGTCCATGACGAACTCAACTTCTCCGTCTTTCCCGAAGAGGCTGAGGAAGTACAGAAAATTGTCATAGAAGAAATGCAGGGTGCAGCTCAACTGAAAGTGCCACTTATTGCTGACGCTGGATGGGGAGACAACTGGCTTGAAGCACATTAAAACAAGTTCGTAAGCCTTTATATAATAGTAAAATAACTAACAGAAAAGGCAAGGGGAACAAACAAAATAGCCGTTCCCCTATTAAAAAAAACAATATAGCTATGGATGCAATAGAAATGTTGAAAAACCGGAGGTCATGCAGAGCCTTCAAGAAAGAGCAGATTAAGGACGGTGAACTGCAGACCGTTTTAGACTGCGGACTCGCAGCGCCCGCTGCTATGAATCTTCAGGAAGTGAAAATCATTGTAGTACAAGACCCGGAAAAACTCGCTGAGATTTCACGCCTCAATGCTGAAATCATGGGCAGCAAGAGCGACCCACTTTATGGTGCACCCACCGCCTGCCTTGTCGTTGCTCCGAAGAATGATAACGGCAATGCCACAATGGATTTGAATCCCATCAAGGATGGATCACTCGTCATCGGCGCCATGCAGAACGCTGCGTGGGCATTAGGTCTCGGCAGCTGCTGGATCAACAGGCTCCAGGAGATGTTCGAGCTTCCTGAAGGCAAAGCCATCCTCCATAGCCTTGGCCTCGACGGCTACTTAGGCATTGGCATTTGCATCCTCGGCTATCCGGCCAAAGAGCAGGCCGGACCGAGGAAGACCAAGGAGGGCCGAGTCCTTAAATACTAACCCTCCGCTCCTTTTGCGGCATATGCCACGGATATTCGTGGCATATGCCAACGATATCTGTGACAAATGCCAACGACATCTGTGGCATATGCCAACCACCTAACACCCATCACCTAAATACACCATATGCTTCATGGCGTGCCCGCCCCATGACGTCTCGTTGACGACGCTAAAACCGATGTGCGCATACAGGCGCTCAGCCCACGGATGCGTATGGTCAACGAGAAGCCCCACAGGCTGGTCGCCGTGGGCGTCGAGAGCGGCCTGGATAAGCTTGGTAGCGATGCCCTGCTTCCGGTAGTCCTGCTTCACACACAGCGAGTCAAGATAGTATTCCCCAGCCTGCGTCTCCTCGTCCATATCCGAGAAGTCGCGGCCTAAATATTTCTTGGCAGCCTCTATGAAACGGCGACGCAACCGCAGCAGGTCCTTACCGTCATAGCCCACCAGACAGCCCGCGATGTCGTCACCCGACAGAGCCACAAGGGTGTTGCGGTAGCTGTACTGGCTGTCGTCCATCTCCACGAGATGCGTCATCATCGCATGGAAATCCTCAAGACTATGCTTCGGCCCTGCAAAGTTCTGGCAACAGTCATAGTCCATAGCCTCCATGATGAGACGCGCTATCTCTGCAGCCTGGTCTCTCCGGGCTGCGGTAATCACTATATCTTTCTTTTCCATAATCTTTTGAAACAGCCCTTTCGGGCATAATCTTTTGGCCTACCTCATCGTCATTTTTGTCAATGCATTGCCAAGAGCGCATCGACGACAGGCTTCGAACGGTCGTAGAGCGTCTTTTCGTCGCTCTCGCTGACAGGCTCCACGCCAGCCACTCTGCTCCGTTGCCGCTCAATGAAAGGCGTTAGCGGATGGTTGTATCGATGCCTTATCTCCACGCACTTTCCTATCTCGTAGGCCGCCCGGTTTTTCATTCCTTGCTCTAAGAGCAGCAGTCCGAGCTCAAGATGATATTTTGCCCGGAACTCCTCACGCGGCTGCCGGATGATAGCCTGACAATAGAGTGCCATCTTCTGAGCCTTGTCGTCAACGAGGCGTGCCAGCTCTCCGTAGAGGTAACTGTCATGATAGCGGCGCAGTAAATGTTTATAGGCCTCCACAGCCTGGTCAGAGTTGCCCAAGAGGGCATGCATCTGCGCGAAATGGCGAAGATTGAGCTTGTAGTTGGGTGCCTTCTGTACGGCTTTGCGGAACAGACCCGCCACCTTGGTAATATAGTCGATGTCGCGTCGGTCTATATTCTTCAGCAGGTGGTTGACAATCTGCTGACCCAGCGACGGCACCAGATGTCCGTCCACGGTATAAGGCTCCCAGCAGTTGTCAGGCATTCGGTCAAACCATGGTTTAAAATAGACCAAATTAAAGTTGTCGAAAAGTTTGTCTATGGCCAGCGCCGAGCGGCTCAGCATCACAGCAAAACGGTTGTCATTGTCTTGAAAGTCGGGGTAGGCTTTCACCATCACCGCCAACAGTCTGCGCGCTGTACGGCCATCACCGGCCTTGACCTTGAGTTTCAGCATATCATAAGCACAGAGAAACATACACAGACTGGTATGAGGTCCATGGTGCGTGGCATAAATCTCGCTAATAGCAGCATAGGCTTCTTCCACCTTGCCAGCCTCACGCATTGTAAAAATGTCTCGTACTTCCATCTCACACAGATTTAAAAAGTTAAAGGTCTTTCGGTTTGTTGACTAACGGGAGCAACGGCCTTTGGCGGCCTTATCGCTAAGCATCTCGGCAAGCAGTATCCGGATGCATCGGGGCAGTAGCTCCCATAAATGATTGTTCTGTCGTCAAAATTACATCTTTCTTTTCAGACGGCAAAGGAAAAATGTGATTTTTTCAACGCTTTATCAACCATTTCAGACAATTCATAAGAGATTGTTAACAGCCTCAAGATTATATAAATATGTAAGAATCAGCGCCAAAGAGCAAACGATTGCACAAAAAAATATACTTTTCCCATATTTTTTATTTGTGTGTTAAAAGATAAATACATACATTTGCCTGCAAGAAAAAACTGAACCGGACAACCATCTTCATAAGTGCCGAAAATAAAATCTTCAAAATGACAAGAACCTTTACTCGACTTATTTTATCCGTCATTGTATGGCTCTGTCTTCTACCAGGCAGCCTTTGTGCCGATACCGTCACCCACATCAAGATTGACGGTGGGGCAATTCTCAACTGCTTTGGCTGGAGCTATAAGATGATACAAGCCAAACTCGACGCCATCAAGGCCGCCAACTTCACCGCCGTGCAGGTGTCCTCCGTGCAGCCGTTGCCACCAACGGGTTGCTTCGGCAGTCTGACGTTCACCGATGCAGCCTCCACCCCTATCCCCGACTGGTATCGCGTCTGCGCGCCCTTGGGTCTCCGCATCATCTCTGATGACGATACCAAAGACCACACACCCTTAGGTACCCTCGCCGAGCTGAAATCACTCATCGCTGCAGCCCATGCCAAGGGCATCGGCATCGTAGCCGCCGTAGAGGCCAACCAGGTCTATGCCTCTGCAGCCAAAGACCCCGCACATCCCGGTCTTAACGACCACGACACATGGATGGACTCCAACAGACCTTGGGATGGCGTCAAATTTCTTCGCTCACGCTATGATGCCAGTCACTGGACAGCACAGACCTTCAACGATGTCTCGCGCAAGAGCTTTACACAAGCCACCCTCAACGCGGCCGTCTTAGACCTTAACACAGAAGACACCTACGAGGTCATCCCCAGGGCACAGCAGATGGTAAAAGACCTGTGGAACATGGGCGTGGACGGCATCTACTGGTACCATGCCAAGTACATTGGTCTGCAATATGGCGTGCGCTATAGCAACGATGACTACGGCATGACAGCCAACGATAAATATAGCGACTCGGATGCCGAGGGCAGCGGTTTCTGGCCCGCACTGTGGCAGACACGGTTAGAGTGCAAGAGTGAAACCGACGCCACCAACACTATCTACTATTATGGCAACTTCAACCTCGACCCCTATTTCAAGGGCGAGTATATCAACCTCTATGGTGTACCCGACCACGACCCGAATCAGTTCTTCAACACCGTAGACGACAAGGACTATTTCCGTGCCATCCGCGAGTACACCAAATATATGTGCATTGCCGATGCCTGGTACGCCAAGTCTGCCATGATGCAAGACGGTGTAAGCTTCGCAGCAGGATATTTCAATCAGTTGGCATCGTCGTATAGATACCAACCGACAGACTATAAGAACCTGCCCCACTCCCTCAACGGCTTCTATGCTGCTCTGAACACCGACCTCGTCTATCTCGCCGAGGACGAGAACACCTATCTGCAAAATCCGGAGGTCCTCCACGAGCCGATGATTCCCACCAATCTCGACTATGAGAACCGTCCGACGAATATCTACGGCACCGATGTCGTCAACCGCACCTATGCTGCCATGGCCGGGCACAACAATGTCACCTTGGTCTACTTCGCCCGTCCCTCGCAGAATGCCGAGAACTTCATCCTTGGCAACAAGGTCCTCTCACAGCAGAGCCTGGTGCCCTACTGCTATTTTATCGACACCAACGACTGGACAAAGACAGACGAGTCCGCCCTGCGCGCCTATTACTACGGTGGTACGAATGCCCGTGTAGACTCGCCCGGTGTGTCTACCGGCACCGACGCCACCCACCACACCGAGCTGACAAAGGTGGGACAAACCGACGGCCACAATGTCTACATCCTCAAGTTCACGGACGGCAAAGCCCCACAGTCCGTCTTCTTCAACAACAAGACCGACGGCAAGACCGGCTCCCAGACTGCCGACCTGGCGTTTGCATCCGGTACCGTCTACAACGCCGATGGCGAGATGGACGTGAAGCCCGTTGTTGACAAGCCCGTTGACGACTTCTACCATATCTGGGTGAAGTCGAAGGTGAAGTCGACGGTGAAGCCACGCATCTACGCTTGGGTAGAGGGCGGCAACGAACTGACAGGATGGCACCTTACAGATGGCAACGGTGACAAGGGTGAGCCCACTTCCACCGTCAAGGACAAAGACGGCAACACCTGGTATTTCTTCTCACTGCCCAAGCAGGCCCTTGACCAGGTCAACTTCATCATCCATGCCAACAATCAGAGTGCCAACCAAAAATTCAAGCCCGCTAACTTAGACGAGCTGAACAATACGGCCGACAGGTACTATGTCTATGACGATGCCAATACTGATCAAGATAAAAGGCTCACCGAGACCACAGCACCGAGCTTTACAGGAGACACCCCCCCCAGCATGTTTATGACCGTCTATGTACGTGTGAAGAACAGCAATGCCACCCTGCCCAACCTCTATTATTGGAAAGACAGCGAGGGGAAGTTCTTCTGTGACTGGCCCGGCACCACGCTCAAGCACCGCATCCCCACCACCGACGGCTCCGTCTGGTTCTATACCCGCATCCCGCGCCACCTCTCCCTTGACGACAAAGGCAACTGTGTCGTAAAGCCTGAGAACCTCATCATCAATTCTAACGGCAAGCAGACGGCAAACATCACGGGTGTCACCGAAACGGAGAGGTACTATTATTTCGATGAGAACACCGTGTCGAACGGCAAGGGATACAATAACGTCACTGCCGTCGCTTCCCTTCCCGACCTTGTGACCTATCCCACCGAGGACATCTCCGTATCCAATGCCTTCACCGACAAGCACATCGCCGCTGCCAACAAATTCCACACAAGTCTCAATGGTGAGAACGACTTCAAGGAAGCTGAGTATAACCATGACGGCACCAAGGCCAACATCGAGACCATCTGCCGTCAGAACGGTGCCATCATGGTCATGCGCGATCCCACCAACTTCCAGATGCCGCATACCATCACCAACCCCAGCTCCAAGCTACAGTATATGGTGACACAGGGCGACAACGTCTTAGAGAAGAAAAGCTATACCGACGCTGTGAACACCGGTGTCACCTTCACCGTGGGCAAGATGAATATCGAGGCTCCCGCCAACGCTTTCGATGACAGCGGCATCGCCGTCATCATGACCGAGAACAAGAAAGACCCTGGATATAACGTCAGTATCGCTTCAGGCACGCAAGGCTATGGCAAGCTCGAACTGACGGTTACCCCAACCGGCAGTACCAAGATAGACGACTTGTCTTACCAGATCGCCATCAACCCGGAATTCAAGAATGAAAAATATCGATTTTTTGGGCCATTCTATAGGATAAGATACAAGACTACGGGCAAGTTGAAAGTGCCCAGCAATGGTAAAATCGAAATACCCTATGAGATGCCAAGATTCTCCTATGGTAGTGACAACAACAGATTCCGCACTTACTACGTGCGCTTCTTCAACGGCAAGGAAGTCAGCCAGGAGCCGTATGTCTACTATGTTCACGATACCAGCTCTTCAGGTTTTGTCCATGCTCACCTTTTATATTTCCGCTTCCCGGAAACGGAGATCTTCGACCGTAACAATGTCACGCTCTATGCCTGGGACGATGAAGATGGCAACTCCTATCCCCTCGTGAAAAAAGGTGGAGACAAGCTCGCCGACGAAGGCAACAGCAGTGAATGGACGTGGCCGGTAGACGCTATCTACGACGCGTCGCAGGTCTATGGCAACGAACTGGATATGTATAATAGCTACACGGGCAAGGACAAGGTAAGCACATACGATGTCCACAATGGTACCAACTACAACGACGTCGTCTATTACGGTGGCCATAAGATTAGCCGCTATACCGTAGGCTTGCCCAATTTCGACCTGCGACTCATCAAGTTCCGCCTGAGCTACCACAACCCCTACGGCTTCACCCAGCAGCTCGACCCTAAGATTGTTGATGACGACCAATTCTATGATGTCGCCCTCGACAAGGACGGCAACCTCGGCATCGGTGGCATGTATGTCATGATTGGCGATGCTCTCTATGACAACAATACGTGGAAATATACAACGCCCACTGCTGACGAAAGCAAAAATGAGTTTGAAGTCACCAACACCTTCTGGAAGATGCAGACCCTTGACCAATACAAGCAGGGTGCTGCCCGCGGTCCCGTCTTCATGAATTTCTCCCCCGATGAGAGCCGCAGCCTCTCCACCGAGGGCCACAATGTGGAGGTGGCTACCTATACCGGTCAGTTCATCCAGGGCAAGACCTTCCGCTTCGGCACGCCTTTCGACCTGCGCAAGAGCTTTGTCAAGGACGAAACGGTCAAAGACTCCGCAGATGCCTCTGCGGAAGAGATAGCTGCCGGCATCTACAATACGCCGTATAAGATCTATCTCAAGGATGTCGACTCCACCTATATGCAGGGAAATATAGGCAACGCGAATTGGCAGATGGTACGCGGCCGCTATGCCCGCAACCTCAGCCGCAACGACGAGACCAACGAGGACCTCACCTGGTCACTGCCCAGCGGCATCTACACCGTGAAGTTCTACTCCATCGACGACAACGGCGCACACACCTATTATTATACCATCAGCCGCCCCACGGTGGAATATGACTACATGGCCGAAACCGACGACCGCATACCCACTCGCACCAAGGAAATTATGCAGCCGATGTCGGTGACAGAAAATGGTAAGACAAAGATAAAATACTGGTACAAGGACATCCCCGCTGTGGGGCATCCCGGATACAAAAATACGGAAATCAACATCTATACGGGCACCGAGGAGCAGCAGACCAAGTTCAAGCCCAACGGCTACACCCTTGAGGCCATCGACAACACCGCCGGAACCAGCAACACCTCGCTGCTGAGCAACTTCCCCGAGACGGGTCGCTATCGTGTGGTCTACACCCCGGGTCACGGCAACACGCCGAAGTATGTCGAGGAATCGACTGCCGACGGCAGTGGCGAGCCCAAGCCGACCTCCTCTACTGTCGCGGAATCTGATGCCACACTGCAATGCCTCTTGGGCTTCCGCGCCAACAACTACGAGGCTAACAGCATCAATGGCACCATGGTCAAGGAAGGCTCCGAAAGCGGCACGGAGCTCAACGGTATCAGCGGACACTGGACATCCTACTCCGACGGTCTGCCAAGAAAGAAGCCCGCGGCGGTCACGGCATATTATGCCTCGGGATACCATCTCGACAAGTACGGCAATCTCGATGCTGTCTATCTCACCGAGCTCAGCGGCGACATCCTGCCTGCCAACACCGGCCTCCTGCTGCAATACCCCACCAACGTGACATCGGATCTCAACTACGACTATAAGACCGATGTGACGGTGCTTGGACAGACGGTGAACTCCAACTTCGTCTATATGGAGCCGGAGAACGCCGAGACGACATCGGCGGTCATCATGCAGCCCTCCGGCACCAACTATCTCATCCCCTTCATCGCCAACGACAACAGCGTCACCGTGCACGACAAGGAGACGGAATGGAAAGAGCATGCCAACGTGAAGCGGCCTGAGAGCGAGTATATCAACAGCATCCTGGCCTACAGGACCATCAACGACGAGAGCTCTCAGCCGCCAGTCCTCGACTTCTTCAAAATTGGCGAGTTCAGCACCAACTATGAGCTGCGCAAGAGCTTCCTCAGCATTCCCAAGAACGACCCCAATGTCTCGGGCGGCGGAGATGTCGTCTTCAACGCCAAGCCGCGCTTTGCCGCTGCCGCCAACAAGTCGGTATGTGTCGTCACCGACCGCATCGACGTCATCTTCGGCACTAACCAGCAGGTGCCCACGGGCATCAAAGCCGTCAATATGGACAACAGTGGCGACGACAACGCTCCCTATTACAACCTGCAGGGCATCCGTGTGGAGCATCCCGCTCACGGCGTATTCATACACAACGGTAAGAAGGTCGTCATACGCTGAGATATGAACATTGAAAACTAACAGACTCAAAAGACTGATACAGATATGAAGATAAATACGAAGACCATTCTCCTCACCCTGGCCTTTGGCGTGCTGCCCCTGTGCGCTGGCGCCACGGGCTGGCCGGCCCACTGGGGCGGTGTCATGCTCCAAGGATTCTACTGGCATTCCTACAACGAGACACAGTGGAAGAATATCACTGCCAACGCCGACGCCTGGGCGCCTTACTTCGACCTCATTTGGGTACCCAACAGCGGGCGCAACCGCACCAACCTCAAGGACATGGGATACATGCCCTACTACTTCTTCGACGAGACTTCCTCCTTCGGCGACGAGACGGCGCTGAAAGATATGATAGCAACCTACAAGGCCAAGGGCACAGGCTTCATCGAGGATGTCGTCATCAACCACCATGCTGCCAAGACCAACGACCAGTGGTGGGTGTTTCCACAGGAGACCTACAACGGCGAGACCTATCAGCTGCTCTCCACGGACATCGTCAAGGACGACGACGGCGGAGCCACGGCCAAGCTCGCCGCCAATGCCGGCATTGCCTTGAGTTCCTATGGCGAGGAGACCCTTGGCTCTGTGACCTGTGAGGACTTCAGCGGAGCCCGCGACCTCGACCATAGAAGTGCCAATGTCAACAAAATCGTCAAGGCTTACGAGAACTTCCTCCTCAATGACCTCGGCTATATCGGCTTCTGTTACGATATGGCCCGCGGCTTCGCCGGAAAGCATATCCAGGACTACAACGCTACTGCCAAGCCCCGCTTCTCCGTCGGTGAGGTCTGGGAGAGTGCCCTCGACGGTGACAAAGGTGTGAAAACGTTTATCACGAAATACTGGAACAAGGACGACTGGTCCAACGGTGGTTGCACAAGCTACAGTGCCGCCTTCGACTTCCCGCTGAAGTATGGTGCCATCAACTTAGGATTCGGGCATAACAACTTCACGCGCTCGGCCAACTACTTTCTCAACAAGGGACTCCTTGGCGAGCACCCTACCCTCTCCCGCTACTCCGTGACCTTTGTCGACAACCACGATACCTATTATCCCCGCGACGACAACTCCAACACCGACGGATCCATGCTCTACAACAACCAGTTGGCCGCCAACGCTTATATCCTCGCCATGCCCGGCAACCCCTGCATCTTCCTCAAACACTGGCTCAACGCTGAGATGCAGCCGGAACTGAAGAAGATGATTCTGGCCCGCAAGGCCGCCGGTGTGGAGAACATGAGCTATATCGTCGCCGACGGCTACGATGACTCCGACGACAACGGCTACTGGGTGAAAGTGCGCGGCAAGGACGACAACCACTATGTAGTCTTCATCGCTGGCAGCGTGGAGGGTGACATTCCCGATGTCAACAGGGACGACACCGTACTCGTCTCCTCCGGCACCAACTACGCCTATTACATCTCCAAGGACTGCAAGACTGACTACGACAGCTATACCGCTGATGTCAGCAAGGTGCCCCACTATGCCTTTACCAAAGATACCTCCGCCGACGACAATGTCAGCGACGAGGACAAAACACACAAGAACGGCGACATCGTCAGCCAGAGCAGCAACATCACCATCTACGTACACTGCAAGGACGGCGAGGCGCCCTATCTCTATTCCTGGGATGGCGGCAACCAGTGGCTCGGTGCCTGGCCGGGACAGCTGATGACAGAGAGCGAGACGCTCAACGGTGTGAAATTCTTCAAGAAGACTTTCAGCATCCAGGGCGGATGCAGCATCATCTTCAACAAAGGTCAGGGCAAGGCTCAGACGGCAAACATTGAAGACGTCGCCGGAGACAGCTACTATGAATACGACGGCGCCACCATCTACCGCGACATCACGGCGGAGATGGCAGGGGCCCACGACAAGCAGGCTACGGGCTATGCTGGCGGAAAGAAGTATATGGTCTACTTCAAGAACGGCATTGGCTTTGGGAAGCCCAGAGTCTCCTTCCTCACCAGTACGGGGACGAAGATAGCCACCGACACCCTTCAGGCCGTGAAGATGCTCGGTGAGGATTACTATATCTATAGCATCGACGGCTCTACGGCACCTGCCAAGGTCTCCTTCTCCGATGCCAAGGACAATACCAAGCAAACCTATACCGTCGACTACACGCTCGGTGCGGTCTATAGCAGCACTGCCAACGGTGTCACTATGGACAATGATGAGAATGAGAAGAAATCGGTGGCATTCCTCAACGCCCTCTACTCCCACAGCTATACAGCGCTGCGCGCGGGCACCGTCATCATGCCCTTCGACTGCAACTTCGTGCAGGTGCGGTCACTCGGCGGAAAGATATATGCGTTTACAGGTACCGACAACGGGCTGCTGACCTTCACGCGCGTCACCACGACCAAGGCCAACACACCCTACCTCTACATCCCCGACAAGACCGGTCAGAGCTTCTTCAACAATGCCATTGGCAAGATCTCCGGTTGGAAAATGTCGGAGCAGACGACCTACAGCACCACGTCGTCGGGCAACTGGACCTTCGAGGGATCGCTTGTCGACATTAAGGTCAGCAGCACTGCCTCGATAGCCTACTACGGCTATGATGCCACGGACAACGAGTTTGAGAAGGTGGCAGAAGGCAGTAAGGCTACGATTCCCGCCACCGTGTGCTACTTCAAGGTGTCGAGCTCCACAGGGGCCAAGGCTTATGCATTCCGCCTCTTCGACAGCACAACATCCATCAACGGCATCACGACAGCAGCCGACAACAGCACACTGCCCATCTACAACCTCTCAGGCCAGCGCGTAGGAAAAGACTATAAAGGCTTCGTCATCATTGGAGGAAGAAAGATGATGAAAAAATAAACAAGCATGTTCCTTTTGATTTATATAAACCAAGAGGAACATCTGTTAAAAATCTCTTGAGAGATAAAACTATCTAAGGAAAAACTTGTAAATGACACAAGAATAGATTAACTTCGCGGAAAGACTATAGTAAGCAATGTAAGTATTATGAATATAATGACCGCTATTATCATTACCTTTGGGGTGATTGCTGCGATAGGATGGCTGTTCTACGCATGGATGCACACAAATAAAGGCAAAAAATGGCTTGCGAGCCTATAATACTTTTCCTCGTTCAGATAAAAGGCTAAAGCGCAATCACGCTTTAGCCTTTTCTGTAGTACTCCGACTGGGAATCGAACCCAGATCAAAGGTTTAGGAAACCTCCGTTCTATCCATTGAACTATCAGAGCCCATTAATTAAAACGCATAACTTGCTGTCTTAGGATGTAAGCCCAACAATTATCGTGGCGCAAAGGTAGCGATAATTTTCAAGAAAGCAAAGGGAAAGGTGTTTTTTTATCTGAAAGCACCTATAAGCTTTGCTTTCAGCCGTTGCCACAACACCGGTTTCCAACTGTGCGCACAATAATGGATGGCATAGGACGCAGGAGTGACCTCGTGCTTGTTGCCCGCAAAAATCTCCGACCGGAAAATCATCATATTGTCGCGCAAGGGCTGGTCGCGGTCCACATACAGAAAACCATATTTCTCCATCACCCGCGCATAGATAAAGGGCGAGAGAATGCCCTGCCCCTGCGTGCCGTCGGGCATGGTGAAGGAGCGGTGCTCGTAGTCGTCAAGGACATCCTTGACAAACTCACAGCCTGCCTGAGCGCCCATCACAGCCGCCTGAATCTGTATGCCGGAGACATAGCCGTCCTTGATGCGATGGCCCTCGGCGTCTATCATGTCCCTTGATCCCATGCGCTCCACCTGCGTGGGATGATACTCCATACTGCTGAAGAAGTTATACTTCAGGAAGTCATCGAAAGGCTTCAATATGACGACATCGGAGTCAAGATAGATGCCGCCCTCGTGATAGAGTGCGTACATACGGATGTAGTCGGCCGCAAAAGCCCACTTACGCTGTGCGTAAGCCTGCTGCACGTAGGCGGGGGCTGACTGGATGTCAAAGTTCTGCGTGTTCCACTGCTTGATTTCGTAATCAGGCATCACGCGCTGCCAGGTCTCCATGCAACGGCGTATCTTGGCTGGATAAGGGTCACCGCTCAGCCAGACGAAATGTATCTTCTTGGGTATCTGTTTGTCTTCCATGTGTATCTTGATAGGTGTCTGCAAAAATAGGCATATTTCCCAAAATGAACAAATCTTTATAACGTTTTCTTATCTCCCAACGCTTTTAGAAAATTACTAATGAGAAGCCAAGAACGAAAAAAACTGTCTAAAAGAGCAGGATTATAAGAAAATTATTGTAAGTTTGCAGGATAAAAAGAAGTTAGCGAAAATATTATGACACAGAACTTGTTAATCTACAATACGCTCACCAGAAAGAAGGAGCTCTTCAAGCCATTGGTAGACGGCCATGTGGGTATGTACGTCTGCGGTCCTACTGTTTATGGCGACCCACACCTCGGTCATGCCCGCCCTGCCATCACCTTCGATATTCTCTTCCGTTATCTGCAACATATCGGCTACAAAGTGCGTTACGTACGCAATATCACCGACGTAGGCCATCTCGAGCACGACGCCGACGAGGGCGACGACAAGATAGAGAAGAAAGCCCGCTTGGAGCAGCTCGAGCCCATGGAGATAGCACAATACTACACCAACCGCTACCATAAAGCCATGGAGATGCTCAACACGCTGCCGCCATCCATTGAGCCGCATGCTACCGGACACATCATCGAGCAGGAGCAGCTCGTCAAGGAGATTCTCTCCAACGGCTATGCCTACGAGAGCAACGGTTCTGTCTATTTCGACATCCAGGCCTACAACAAAGACCACCACTACGGCATCCTCTCAGGCCGCAACCTCACGGATATCATCAACAACTCACGTGAGCTTGCCGGTGTGGGCGAAAAGAAATGCCAGGCCGACTTTGCACTATGGAAGAAGGCCACACCGGAGCATATCATGCGCTGGCCGAGCCCATGGAGCGACGGATTCCCCGGCTGGCACTGCGAGTGCACGGCTATGGGCCGCAAATACCTTGGCAAACACTTCGACATCCACGGTGGCGGCATGGACCTTATCTTCCCTCACCACGAGTGCGAGATAGCACAGGCTGTGGCAGCACAGGGAGAGCCCATGGTGCACTACTGGATGCACAACAACATGATTACCATCAACGGCCAGAAGATGGGCAAGTCGCTCGGCAACTTCATCACCTTGGAGCAGTTCTTCACCGGCAACCATCCCTCTTTGGACCAGGCTTACACGCCGATGACCATCCGTTTCTTCATCCTCTCGGCCCACTACCGCAGCCCCGTCGAGTTCTCCAACGA
>ERZ773148.1394-NODE-1394-length-20138-cov-3.895484_pt1 | contig 20138 bp, 13 predicted proteins | sample MGYA00580846_ERZ773148 | MGnify/ENA primary metagenome ERZ773148 (study PRJEB29015, sample SAMEA2737879) | human gut metagenome | biome: human gut; feature: human-associated habitat; material: faeces | place: China | collected 2012 ... | reverse complement strand
GGAACAGCTCCACCTGGCAGCCCACGGCGGCGGCGTGCTCGTAAATCAGTTTACATAAATCGTCATAGCTCTGTCTGCCGTAGATGTCCGGCTCCCGCTGGCCCAACAGGTTCAGGTTGGGGCCGTTGAGGATGAGCAGCTTCATGGCGTATCCCTCCATAGTCGCAGAATAAAGTCCTTCATTTGGTCAACAGTGCCGTCAGGCACCCGATAATGGGCCAGCAGAGAAACGCTGCCCGCCGCAAAAGCGCAGCTCACGTTTTTGAAAACAACCTTGACGCCGTAGATTTTGGCGACGCGCGCAAGTTCCAGCACCGGACCACCCCGGACGGATCTGCGGGGGCGGCGGCATGCGGTCCGCCCTGCGCCCCTGCGCTCCGTCAGCCTCTCTGTTTGTGTCTCTGTCGCCGCACCGGGCCGGTCTGCGCCGTCCCCGGAGCGGGCTCCACGCGGCGCGCCCGCGCAACGACAGCGCGAATTCGCGCGGTTGCGGGCGGGAACGCCTGGGGTTCAGGCGGTCTGGCCGTCCTCCGGCGCGTCCGTGTCCTTCGGGGCGTCGCCGTCGGGGGCCGCGTTGCCGGAGCCTTGACCGTCGGCGCGTCCCTTGCCCCGGCGCAGGCCCAGGAGCGGCAGGAAGCACATGAGCGTGCCGCCGATCCACAGCCAGTTGACCAGGGGCTCCACACTGACCTTGACCACCACCCTGGACTGGCCGTCCAGGCCCAGCAGGGAGGCGTAGACCTCGTTGCCCAGGCCGGGGATGACGTCCACTTCAGAGAACTGCATGTTGCCGAATTTGTCGTAGAGGCGGCGTTCCGGCGCTACCTCGCCCACGGCCTTGCCGTTTTTGCTGACCTGCAGCCGCGCGGCGATGAAATCATAACCGGGGCGGCTGCCTTCCTGCAACTCCAGCAGGGTGGCGGTGTACGCGCCCACCGTGCCGGATTCGCCCTGGCGCAGGGCCATTTCACTGTCCTGGGTGTAGGGGCCGGAAAAGGCTATGCCCAGAGCCGCCAGGGCCATGCCCAGGTGCGCGCCCAGAGCTCCCAGGCTGGGGGGGTGCCGCCATACATCCCGGCGGGCGAGCAGCACGCCCACGCCCACCAGTATGCCCACCACCGCAGCCGCGGCCAGCAGCGCCACGGACTGCCGGTAGCCCAGCAGCCAGATGCCCGCGCCGCTCAGATGGGCGGCCGCCAGCACAATCCAGAAGCTCTTTTTGTTGCGCATGCCGCCGCCCCAGCCCAGCCAGGGGCAGAGGGCCATGAGCACCAGCAGCGCTGCGCCCAGGGGCAGGCAGACGCGGTTGTAAAAGCGGGCGTCCAGCCCTTGCGGCGCGGCGGACCAGAGCTTGCTGATCACGGGCCACATGGTGGCCGTGAGGATGATCGCGGCCAGGGCCAGCAGCACCCAGGCCACCAGGGTAAGAAAGCCCTCGCGGCTGTACAGGCCGGCCAGGGGTTCGCCTTCGGCCGGGGCGGTCAGGGGCACCCAGAGGGCCACGGCCAGTCCGGCCAGGATAAAGCAGAGCAGGGGCGTGCCCACGCCGCCATCGCCAAAGGCGTGTACGGAGTCGATGACGCCGCTGCGCACCAGGTAGGTGGCGAAAAAGGCGGACACGGTGGTCAACGCCATCATGGCCACATTGACGCGTGTGAATTTGCGGCGGCGGTCCTCCACAATAAGGGTGTGCAGTGAGGCTGTGGCAATGAGCCAGGGGATGAGAGAGGCGTTTTCCACCGGATCCCAGGCCCAGTAGCCGCCCCAGCCCAGTTCCATATAGGCCCACCATGCGCCCAGCACGATGCCGGCGGTGAGGAAGATCCAGGCCAGGAGGATGCAGGGGCGGGCCACGCGAAACCAGGCCCCTTCCGTGCGGGCCTGGCCGGAAAGACTCTGGGCCAGGGCCAGACAGGCGGGCACGGTAAAGCCGCCGTAGCCCAGAAAGAGCAGGGGCGGATGAAAGATCATGCCGGGGTTCTGGAGCAGGGGGTTGAGGCCGTTGCCGTCGGGCGGGACCGGGCTTTGCAGCACAAAAGGGTTGCTCCAGGCCGTGAGCACCAGAGCAAAAAAGCCCATGATGACGTAAAAAAAGCCCCAGTACCAGAGTCTGGTGGGGCGGCTCAGGCCGTGGTAGGCGCGCGTACAGGCAAAGAGCGTGCCGCTCAGACCCACGGCCAGGGCCCAGAACAGCATGGAGCCGGGCTGCCCGGCCCAGAAGGCCGTGAGGCGGTAAAATACGGGCAGGATGCGGTCCGTATAGTGGGCCACATACTGTACGCTGAAGTCGTTCCAGTACAGGGCGTGCAGCAGCAGGGCCGAGGCCAGGGTCAGGGCGGCGCTGATGACCAGGTGGGCTTTTTCCACCAGGCGCAGGCAGTCATCGCGGCCCTGCCATAGCTGCAGCAGGGCCAGGCCGCCGCCGCCCAGCGCGGCCAGCAGTACGAGAAGCAGGAGAGCGAAGGCGAATACGTACATGAGAGTCCTTTGACGGGCGTTCCGGCCTTACGGCGCGCAAAAGAGCGCGCGCCCGGCCTCGGACGGACGCGGTATCGGGGGCACGGGGCGGCGGCGGGTCAGCCGCGCCGGTTTTCTTTCTGATACTTGGAAGGGCACTTGGTCATGAGAGTTTTGGCCTTGAAGCGGCCTTCGGGCCCCATGCCGCCTTCCACAATGACTTCGGCCCCAGGCTTGAAGGTATCGGGCACCACGCCGCTGTAGGTGACGTCAATGGTCTGGTGCACGTTGTCTTTGTCCACCAGGCGAAAGTCCACGCCGGGACCGGCGCTGTGCGGGGCAAGTCCGGCCTCGGCCACGGTGCCGAACAGACGAGCCGCGGTGAGCTTTTCGGGTGTGGCGGCCCTGGCCTCGGAAACATTGAGGAAGTAAACGCTGTTTTCGGCAAAGCCGGAGTACGTCAGATAGCCCACACCGCCCAGAAAGAGCAGCAGGGCGGCCACATAGATGCCGGTGTTTTTCTTACACGCCATGACTTCTCCTGCGCCGCGGCCGCGCGGCTTGCAGAGGGGAATGCGGCCTGCGGGTACGCGCATTACCCTACGGCATTTTGCGGTGGCTGACAAGATGGTAACTGTTCTTGTTAGGCTGTTTTAACCTTGCAATGCCTTGGCGGCTGCCTAGGCAAACGTCCGCGTAGGGGCGCAAGCACAATGTATTTGAGCCGTTAGAGGCGCCGTAAGCGTTGAGACGACACCTGCGCAAAGGGAACCTGATCTGAAGATGTTTTTTGTTTAGGGCTGCCGCCGGCCGGAGCATACAAAGCGCTCTGGCTGACATATAACAGCTCAAATAAATTACATTTATATCTGTACAGCAATAACCGGGGTCTGCCCGCGCGGCTGTGCGTATTTTTATGAGCCGTACTTTGACGGCAAGGGGCCCGTTCGCAGGCCGCGCCCGCTGTCGGAGGCAGGTTGCGGTCATGTTGTGAAGCATAGTAAAAAAATAAGGATAAAGGTGCAAGCCCGTTGGCCGTCGCAGGGGAACCTTTTCTTCGAGTTGGTTCGCCCCTTTGCGGCGGCAGGGGGCGGCGTTTTCGCCGTCGCTTCTTTTTCGGGGTGGTTGCGCCTGAAGCCCTGCCATTTTATTGCTGTCTCACGAAGGCGCTTTTTTGTGGGCACTGCCCTCCCGTTCCAGCGCGTCCGGCGGCACGAAAACCGCGGCCTTGCGGCCTCCACTGTGCCCCGAAGCGCTACACGCTCAAGCCGCAAAACAGGTGCATATGGCTATGCAAGTTGATAATCCACTGAAATACATGGGTAAAAAGATTACAGCCTTTACTAATATGCTGGCTACCGTCACCCAGATGGATATAGAGATCGTGGACGCCGATCTGATCCGGCTGGGCGGCACGGGCGGCTATGCGGCCGGCATTGGCGAAAGCATTGAGGACGCCGGGGAGCTGTACTTTACAGCCATGCGTACCATGCGGACCATCTGCCTTGACAACCCGCGGGAGCACCCCATTTGCCGCGCCTGCCCCAACCTGCGCAATTGCCGGGAAATGCTCAATATCTGCTCGCCCATCGTGGTGGGGGGCAAGACCGTGGGCATTATTGGTCTGCTTTGCTTTTCGGAAGAGCGAAAAAAGACCGTACTCGCCAATAAGACATTTTACATGGAATTTCTGGAGCAGACCTCCCATCTGCTGGCCATGAACGCCCTGGAGCGCCGCTCTTCCCGTCAGGCCGAGCGCAAACTTGATATGCTCATGCGCGTGACGGATTCCAACCCGCGCATCATTATCGTGTTTTCCCGCGGAGGGCGGATCAGCTTCTGCAACGAAATGGCGCGCAAGGAGCTGGCCATTCCTGAAGACTACGAAGGGACCGGCCTGGAGCTGAGCAAAACAGGCAATACCGTGCTGGACGCCGATGAGTTTGTGGTGCGGCTGCCCCACAAGGAAGTAACCCTGTTCGGCAACCATATCTGGTTTGAAGACGGGGACGACAGCTTTGCCAATGTGCTGGTGGCGGAAAGCACCACCAGTTTTGCCGGGCGGCTGGGTGCGGATGGTCGGGCCGCGAGCGCCGTGGGAGCCGGAGTGGCCAGCATCATCGGTGAAAGCCCCGTGGTGGGGCAACTGAAAAAACGGGTCCTGCAGATAGCCGATTCCGTCTCCACGGTGCTGATCACGGGCGAGAGCGGTACGGGCAAGGAGATTTTCGCCAGGGCTATCCATGCTGAAAGCGACCGGCGCGACCAGCCTTTCATCGCCATCAACTGCGGGGCCATTCCCGGTCACCTGCTGGAAAGCGAACTCTTCGGCTATGTAAGCGGCGCTTTTACCGGGGCCAACAGGTCCGGCCGCATGGGCAAGTTTGAGCTGGCCAACCACGGCGTGGTCTTTCTGGATGAAGTGAGCTCCATGTCGCTGCACCTGCAGGTCAAGCTGCTGCGGGTGCTGCAGGACAGGAGTTTTACCCGGCTTGGCTCCAACAGGCTCATTTCTGTAGACGTGCGCATCATTGCCGCGACAAATGAGGATTTGCAGGCGCTGGTGGCGGAACGCATGTTCCGGGAGGATCTGTATTACCGGCTCAATGTCATCCCCATCCATTTGCCGCCGTTGCGGGAGCGGAAAAAAGACATCCCCCAGCTTGGGGAATTTTTTCTGAGCCGGTTTTGCACGTCGTTGGGCAAATGGCCCATGCGCTTGAGCCCGGCCATGGTAGAGAAGCTCCAGCACTATCCCTGGCCGGGCAATGTGCGGGAATTTCAGAACTGCATGGAATATATGGTCAATATTAATCCTGGCGGCGACCTGACCTGCGCCATGCTGCCCCGGAAAATCAGCGAGGCGGCCATGGCGGCGCACCATGACGCCCAGCGTTCTTTCCGCTTTCCATCCGGAGGAGGATCGGCATCGCCCCCGCCCGCCCAGGCAGCCCCCATAGTGCCTTTGCGGGAACTGGAGGAAAACGCCGTCCGGCAGGCCCTTGCCGTATACGGGGATACGGTGGAGGGCAAAAAACAGGCCGCCGCAGCCCTGGGCATTGGCGTTGCCACGCTCTACAGGAAGCTGCGCGCCATGCAGGGCGGATAAAACGGCCCCCGCTACGGGGCAACAGACGCCGGCAGGGGAAGACAGCTGCACGCCGTCTGCGTTTACCAGAATGATAAAATCGGGCCCTTCAGTCTTCTCATTTTGAGAAATTTCTCATAATGAGAAAATTGAAGGGCCGTTTTTATGGCTCGTAATTATATATAACAATGTAAAATAAAATGAAATTATCTTAAAATTGAAGGTTGGCACCTTCTTTGCTTTTTATACCGCAGCAACGCAAGTGGAGGAGTTCATGAAGTCAGTATCCTATATCATCAACGCCGGGAAAAAGCCTTCCCGGCAAGCCGCGGGGCTTGCGCCGTACAGCCTGGAGGAAGCCGCGCGGGCGCAGGCTTTTCACGAGAGTTTTGCCGAATACGCGCCCACCCCGCTGGTCCGGCTGCGGGCGCTGGCCGCCGATCTTGGTCTGGGTGGCGTTTTCGTCAAGGACGAATCCAAGCGTTTCGGGCTCAACGCCTTCAAGGTGTTGGGCGGGGCTTACGCCATGGGACGCTACCTGGCCGCGAAACTGGGGACGCCCATTGAATCGCTTACGCGTGAAAAACTCTGCTCTCCGGAAGTGCGGCAAAAGCTCGGCGACATCACCTTCGTAACCGCCACCGACGGCAACCACGGGCGCGGCGTGGCCTGGACGGCGCAGCAGCTGGGGCAGAAGGCCGTTGTCTTCATGCCCAAAGGCTCTGCGCGCGCTCGTGCGGAAAACATCCGCAAGACCGGCGCCACCTGCACCGTTACGGACCTCAACTATGACGATGCCGTGCGCCTGGCCAACCAGTATGCCGAGGCCCACAACGGCGTCATGGTGCAGGACACGGCCTGGGAAGGCTACGAGGACATCCCGCGCTGGATCATGCAGGGCTATATGACCCTTGCCCATGAAGCGGCGCAACAACTGCGCGAGTACGGCGTAGCCCGCCCGACGCACCTTTTTCTCCAGGCCGGCGTGGGTTCCTTTGCCGGTGCGGTGCTGGGGTACTTTGCCGTCAGACTGGGCGAGGAGACGCCGGTCACCACCATTGTGGAACCGCGCCTGGCCGACTGCATTTACGGCTCGCTCAAGGCTGCGGACGGCTCTCCCCACGCCGTTACCGGCCATATGCCCACCATTATGGCGGGGCTGGCTTGCGGCGAACCGAGCACGGTGAGCTGGAATGTCCTCAGGGACTACGCCACGGCCGCTTTGGCCTGCGACGACTGCATTGCCGCCAACGGCATGCGCATCCTGGCCTCGCCCCATACCGCCGACGCCCCCGTGGTCAGCGGAGAATCGGGGGCCGTCACCGTCGGCGCTCTGGAATACATCATGAAGCACGAGTCCATGGCCGGGCTGCGCGAGGCCCTTGGCCTGAACGCCCGGTCGCAGGTGCTGCTTGTCAGTACCGAGGGCGACACATCGCCCGAAATGTACCGCAATATCGTCTGGTACGGACAGCATCCCTGCCAGGAAGAGGAGTAATGCCAATGCTGAACAATGAAGATAAAAAGCGCGTCCGCGACCTTTGCGTGGATCTTGTGCGTACCCCCAGCCTTTCCGGCCAGGAAAAGGATGTGGTGGAGGTTTTGCGGACCTTTATGACCTCTCAGGGCTTTGACGATGTGGTGGTGGACGAATACGGCAGCATCATCGGGACCATCAAGGGCAAGCGGCCCGGAAAAACCCTTTTGTACGACGGGCATATCGATACCGTGCCCGTGCCGGACCCCAGCGTGTGGACGCACGACCCCTTTGGCGGCGAAGTGACGGACGGCAAAATTTACGGCCGGGGCACTTCGGACATGAAGGGCGCAGTGGCCGCCATGGCGTGCGCGGCGGCCAGGTTTGCCCATGACACGGGCAAGGATTTTGCCGGTGAAATCTGCGTTTCCGGCGTGGTGCACGAAGAGTGCTTTGAGGGCGTGGCGGCGCGCGCCATCAGCCGTCGCGTCAATCCCGATGTGGTGATCATCGGCGAGGCTTCGGAACTGAATCTCAAAATCGGCCAGCGCGGCCGGGCCGAGGTGGTTCTGGAAACCTTCGGCGTACCCGCGCACTCGGCCAATCCGGACAAGGGCGTCAATGCCGTGCTTTCCATGGTGCGGCTTATCGACGGGTTGAGCCTGATCCAGCCCAAGGTGCAGCCGGTGCTAGGGGCGGGCGTTTCTGTGGTGACCGACATCATTTCGACCCCTTACCCCGGCGCTTCCGTGGTGCCCAGCCACTGCCGCGCCACCTGCGACAGGCGGCTGCTGGTGGGCGAAACCCCCGAAGACGTGCTGCTGCCGTACCGGGAGGTCATTGCCGGGCTGCAGGGCGCGTCCAAGGATTTCAAGGCCAAGGCGTCCTATGCCTCCGGCCGGGAAAACTGCTGGACCGGCAATGTCATTGAGGGCGAGCGTTTTTTCCCCGGCTGGCTGTTCGATGAAAACGAGGACTTTGTGCGCAAGGCTCTGGAGGGCCTGCGCGGGGCCGGACTTGAGCCTTCCATTTCCCACTATTCGTTCTGCACCAACGGCAGCCACTACGCCGGTGAGTGCGGCATAAAAACCCTGGGCTTTGGACCTTCCAGAGAAAATCTCGCGCACACCATCGACGAATATATTGAAGAAAGCCAGCTGTATGCCGCCACGGCAGGTTATGCGGCCATCAGCAAGGCGCTGCTTGCGTAAGCGCGACAGGCCGCAATTTGGCCCGGGCCTGACCGCGCCGTGGCCCTGCGACGGATTCCATGCCTGTGGGGGGCGGCGCCCGACCGCTTCCCACAGGCGTCCGGAGCGCCGTCGCAGCCGTGGCGGCGCAGCTGACGCAACGGTTTTTTAGCCGGTTATCGGAGGATGCGTGTTTATGGCGGGCAAAGCCGCCGTGAATATTTATTAAAAATATTCCCAACTTATATGGATTGGGGGGTTTATGCAAGCTGGTTCCGCTTCAAAAGGGTTTTGGCGAGTTCGCTACACGGTGCTCGGCATTATGCTGACGGCGTGGCTGTTTTCCTTCCTCGATCGCATGGTCATGGGCATTGCGCTGCCCTATATCGGCGCGGATTTCAATCTTACCAACGAGCAACTGGGGCTCATCATGAGCGCCTTTTTTGTAGGCTATGCGCTGTTTCAGATTCCCGGCGGGCTGTTGGCCGACAAGTTCGGCCCGCGCAAGGTCATGGCCGGGGCCATTACCTGGTGGTCCGTGTTCACCAGCATGACGGGCCTTGTTTTCTCTCTGCCCATTATGCTGGTGGTGCGCTGCGTGTTCGGCATCGGCGAGGCGGCCTTTCCCTCGGCTTCGTGGAAGACCATAGCCACCTACTTCCCCTCCAGTCAGCGCGCCACAGCCACGGCCATCCAGTCCTGCGTAAACGCGCTGGGCCCGGCCCTGGCCACCATGGCGGCGGCCAGCATCATCAGCATGTTCGGCTGGCGGCACGTCTTTGTGGTGCTGGGCCTTCCCGGCCTGCTCATCGCCCTGGCCCTGTACCTGTATGTGCGCAACGACCCCAAGGACCACCCCGGCATGAGCGCCGAGGAGCTCAAAGAGCTGGAGGAGGACCCCGGCATTGTTTCTCTGAGCGCCTCCGGGCAGGAAAAACCCACCTTCGGCCAGCTTATGCGCCAACCCATCCTCTGGCAGATGGTCATCATCTGGTTTGCCTTTGACATCACCTACTGGGGCTTTGTGAGCTGGCTGCCCTCCTACCTCATCAAGGGGCGCGGCTTTTCTCTGGCCGAGTTGGGCCTTCTGGGCTCCCTGCCGTTTTTTGTGGGCACTGTGGCCCTGATTATCGGCGGATTTTTTTCCGACAATCTCAAGGCCAAGGGCGTGCACAGAAAATGGATTTTTATTCCCACCTGCGCCATTGCGGCCATTGCCCTCTATGTCACGTTCAAGGCTGAAACCGTTACCGGCAGCGTAACGGCCCAGTGTGTGGCGGCCTTTTTCCTTTTCCTGGCTTTTGCAGCCTTCTGGGGCATTGTGGTGGATTCCATTCCCCCGGCCATCATGGGCGCGGGGTCGGCCACGGTCAATTTTGGCGGGCAGATGGCCGGCATTGTGGCCGGCTGGGCCGTGGGCAAACTTATCGACCTGAACGGCGGTTCGTTTGAGTGGGCTTTCTTTTTCCTCATGGGCGGCACCATCCTGGCCCTGCTGGTGGCGCTGACCATCAAAAACGAGAAACCCGCAGCGGCAAAATCCTGATCGGCCTTTTGGCACATCACGGAGGATACCATGAAAACATTGATCAAAAATGGCATGTTGATTGACGGCACGGGCGCTCCGGGAACGCCGGGCGACCTGCTGATGGAAGGCGAGCGCATTGTGGCCGTGGGGCGGCTGGAATCGCCCCACGCGGACGTGGTGGTGGACGCCGCAGGGCTTGCCGTGGCCCCCGGCTTTATCGATACCCACAGTCATTCTGATCTGGAAGTCTTTAAGGAGCCGGAGCTGGCCCCCAAGCTGCGGCAGGGCATTACCACTGAAATTCTGGGCCAGGACGGCATTTCCATGGCCCCGCTGCCGCAGCAGTTCATCAGCCCCTGGCGCAAAAACCTTGCGGGACTGGACGGGGACAAAGATGACCTGGACTGGACCTACAGCACAACGGAAAACTATCTGAATCTGCTGGAAAAAAACGGGTCGGGCACCAACCTGTGCTACCTGGTGCCCCACGGCAATGTGCGCATGGAGGCGCGCGGTCTGGGCAGCGGCGTGGCTGATGCTGCGGAATTGCGGCGTATGTGCGAAATTCTTGCGCGGGAACTGGAGGCGGGGGGATTCGGCTTTTCCACTGGCCTCATTTATATGCCCTGCGCCTATGCGGACACGCGCGAAATGGTGGAAACCTGCAAGGTTGCCGCAAAATTTGATGTGCCCTTCGTCATCCACCAACGCAGCGAAGCTGACACCATTGTGGATTCCATGCACGAGGTCATCAACATCGGGCGCGATTCCGGGGTGAAGGTGCATTTCTCGCACTTTAAGCTCTGCGGCAAAAATAACGCGCACCTCTTCCCGCAGGTCATTGCGCTGCTGGAGCAGGCTAAAAAAGAGGGCATCCGGGTTTCGTTCGACCAGTATCCCTATGTGGCCGGCAGCACCATGCTCGGCGTCATTCTGCCGCCGTGGGCGCACGACGGCGGCACGGACAAGCTGGTAGAGCGCCTGGGCAATGCCGAAGACAGAAAACGTATGGTCCACGATATTACCCACGGCATCCACGGCTGGGATAACTTTGTGGCTTTTGCCGGGCTGGACGGCATCTTCGTCACCAGCGTAAAAACAGCGCGCAATACGGATGTAGTCGGCAAAAACCTTGTGCAGTTGGGCGAAATGCGCGGCAAAGAGCCGCTTGAAGCCACCTTTGACCTGCTGCGCGAAGAAGAAAACGCCGTGGGCATGGTGGACTTTTACGGGCTTGAAGAACACGTCAAAACGCTCATTGCCCGGCCTGAAATGAACGTCTGCACCGACGGCCTGCTGGGCGGCACGCCCCATCCCCGCGTGTACGGAGCCTTCCCCAGAGTTCTCGGCAAATACGTGCGGGAAGAAAAGGTGCTGCCGCTGCACGAGGCCGTACGCAAAATGACCGGCAGACCCGCCGCCGTGTTCGGCATTGAGGGGCGCGGCGTGCTGCGCCCCGGCAACTACGCCGATATCGTTGTTTTTGACCCCGCGACCATCATTGACAAAGGCACCTTTACGGAGCCGCGTCAGTTCCCCGACGGGATCGCGCACGTCTTTGTCAACGGCGCGCATACGGTCAACGGCGCGAACCTGGATACAACGGCCCTGGCCGGTAAGGTGCTGCGTAAAAAATAGGTTTCGCCGCAGAGGCTGAAGCCGCAACCATACGCGCGGCCGCTCGGCTTTGCCGACGGCCGCGCCTGCAGAAAAGGAGATGCCATGAACAGTGTGGAACAGATTGCCACGGACAAAGCCCCCGGCGCCGTGGGGCCGTATTCGCAGGCCCTGGCCGTGGGCGGCCTGGTCTTTACTTCCGGGCAGTTGCCCATCAATCCCGAAACCAAGGCCATGCCGCAGGACGTGGCGGCGCAGGCGGCGGCCTCGCTTAAAAACGTGCAGGCTGTGCTGGAGGCCGCCGGTTCCTCCATGGGCAAGGTGCTGAAGACCACTGTCTACCTGACGGATATCAATGACTTTGCGGCCATCAACGAAGTGTACGCCACGTTTTTCAAGCCGCCCTTCCCGGCGCGCAGTTGTTTTGCCGTGAAAAGCCTGCCCCTGAACGCCAAAATCGAAATTGAGGCCGTGGCCGCCCGATAACGGTTTTTAGCCCTGTTGTCATGCCTGGCGGCGACGTAACCGTGCCGTCGCGGGCAATCTTCCATGCCCCCTTTGCCGTGTGCGGCAAAGGGGGCATAAGTTTTGGGGGGTGGCAACAACCATAGCGTGCGGCACGCCGACAGCCGGCTTTCGCAACCGGCAGCAGGTTCAGGCCAGCTTGGGCAGGGTATTGGCCCCGTGGGGCAGCAGGGTGGCGCGCAGCCGGCCGTTGCCGTTGTTCAGTCTGCGGGCCAGGGCCAGGGCTTCGTCCAGGGTGCGGGTCACATGGATGCCGGTTTTGGCGAAAGCCTCCTCCGGCATGGCGCAGACCAGGATAAGATGATATTTCTCCGCCGATTCGGCAAACAGAAAGCCCACATAGCTGCCAATGGAAAAATGGGCGCGCAGGTCTTTTTCACGCGCCTCCATGCTGGCGAAGTCGCGGATCTGGTGCTCTGTGTCCTTGCTGCCGAAGCCCTCGGTGCAGGCTGAAAGCAAAATGATGGTGCCGCCTTCTTCCACCACCGCCAGGGCGTTGGCCAGGGTTTTGATGGTCTGGTAGAAATTGATGTCCTTGGGCGCGCCGCCCGCGCTGGCAATGACCAGAGGGGTGCGTCCGGCCACGGGCACGCCGTCAATGGCGTCCACCAGGGCGCAGGCCTCGCGGTGGGCCTTGACCATATCGCCGGCCACGGCCTTGATGATGTTGTACTGCTCGTCCACCACCACATTGAGCAGAAAACTGGGACGGCCCAGCAGGGCGGCTTCTTCCAGATCGGTGTGGAAGACGTTGTCCCGCGTCAGATTGGCGCTGCGCACGGCTGGGTTGCTGCCGCTGCCGAAGCCCTTGTTCAGGGCCAGGTTGTGGTGGCGCTGGATGGTTTCATAGCTGGCGATGCCGGGCAGCATGTATTTGGGGCCGCCGCCGTAGCCCGCCAGAAAATGGTAGACCACCCCGCCCGTGAGCACGATGTGGTCGCTTTCCATGGCCAGGCGGTTGAACCAGACTTCAGTGCCGTGGGAGGTCACGCCGGCCTTGACCATGTTTTTGCTGTCTGTGCAGACGTGGTCCACTACCGGGATGCGTTTGTAAATATCTTCGGAAACAATGGCCATGTGCTCTTCGCGGGTCATGGACCGGTGGGAGCCCGTGGCCGTGAGGATGTGGATGTGGGCGTCGAGCACGCCGCAGGCGTTGAGGCGCTCCACCACGGCCGGGATGTAGACGTGGGGCGACTGCCACAGGCGCGTGGCGTCCGGAGCCACAATGCAGACAGTCTGGCCGGGTTTGACGATCTCCTCCAGACGGGGGGAGCCAATGGGGTGGTCCAGGGCGTAGTCCACATGTTCGCGGGCCGTGCGCTGCGGTAGGGACACGGTATTGGATTCCAGTTCGCAGGCAATGCAGTCTTCGTCAAGGTTGACGGAAAATTCCTGCTCTCCGTACTTCATCAGATGCTTGGCCATGGTTTTGTGCCCCTCGGGTTTTGGGTTTTGCGCACGGACGTGCCGTGCAGTGCCGCCCGGACAAACGGGGGGGGGCCGGGCTGTCGGCCGCGCGCCTGCGCGAACCGGCGTCTTTTTTATGCCTCTTTGGCGGCATTGTGAACACGCGTCAGCAGGCCGCGCCTCTGGAGCATTTCAAGTGTTAAATGCTCTAGAGCAGCGCGCTCAGCAAGGTCATGTACAGCGGGATGGTGACCACGGAAAGGAGGGTGGAAAGGGTCACAGCCAGCGCGCCGAAGCGGGAATCCGTATGGTAGTGGGCGCTGAGAATAGCCGCCTGCATCATAACCGGCAAAGAGGACTGGACCACAAAAACTTTGCCCATCAGGGCCGGCACGGGGAAAAAGTGCAGAAAAGCCAGCATGATCAGCGGCCCGCCCACCAGACGTCCCAGCAGCACCACCACCAGGTCGCGTTCCAGACGCAGGCCCCGCAGGCCGATGTCAAAAATGCTGATACCGATAAAAATAAGGGCCAGCGGCGTGGTCAGGCCGCCCAGGTAGCGGGCCGCGTCCTGCACGGATGTGGGCAGGGTTACCCCGCAGAGGGTCAGGGCCACGCCCAGCAGAAATCCCAGCAAAGGCGGCGAAAAAATCTGCAGCAGCAACGTGCGCGCCGAAAGGGGCCCCTTGCTGTTTTCCTGGTCGTGCACCACGGCGTACTGCCCAATGGTCCAGAAAAAAACCGTGCCCGCGCAATAATACACCAGCGCGTAGGGCAGGGCTTCTTCGCCAAACAGGGCCAGATTGACGGGAATGCCCACAAACACCGTATTGGGGTTGGAAATGCTGGCGCAGAACAGGCCGAAATGCTTGTGCGGCACCCGCAGCAGCCGGCCCAGAGCGCAGGCCAGCACAAAGGTGACGGCAATGGAAGCCAGCGGCAGCAGCGCGCCCCGCGCCAGCCCCGGCAGCGCCTCCCGCTGGAAGGAATGCATGATGGTGTACATGAGAAAGGGCGGCAGGGCCACGCAGGTCACCAGGCGGGGCAGCAGGATGCGCGTTTCTGCGCCGAACCAGCCCCTGGCCGCCAGCACATAGCCCACCAGGCCCATGATGATGAGCCCGAAAACGCCGCTCAGCGCGTGCAGAAAAACCATGAGGCCCCCAAGGCTGTCGTCCGGATGGGGCGGGGTGGCGGCGTAAGGCGCTTCGCAGGGGAAGGGATTTTTTGTGCACAAAAGGTTCCCTTCCTCCGCACCCCCATCCTTCCAACAGTGTACCTTTCCTGGAAAACGCGGCGGTCATCCCCCCCAGAGACGGACCGCCCCCGCGGCGCGACCTGTCGCTTTTGCCGCCGCAGCGGCAACTTTGTGACCGGGGGCCGCGCAACCGCCTTGTGGGCCCCCGGCCGGAGCGACGTCAGATTTCCTTGTAGCGCCCGCCGTTGGCTGCGGAACTCACCAGGGCGGCGTAGCGCCGCAGCACGGGGTAGGGGCTGTCCTTTTTGTGCGGCGTAAAGGCGGCCCGGCGCTGCTCCAGCTCTGCAGGGCTGACCAGCAGGTCCAGCTTGCGGTTGGGAATATCGATATGGATCATATCCCCTTCCCGCACCAGGGCGATGACGCCGCCGTCCGCCGCTTCGGGCGAGATGTGGCCGATGGCCGCGCCGTTGGTGCCGCCGGAAAAGCGCCCGTCCGTGAGCAGGGCCACGTCCTTGCCCAGGCCCATGCCGGTGATGGCCGCCGTGGGCGAGAGCATCTCGCGCATGCCCGGTCCGCCGCGCGGGCCTTCGTAGCGAATGACCACCGCGTCCCCGGCCTTGATTTTGCCGTCCAGGATGGCGCGCATGGCGTCTTCTTCATTTTCAAACACGCGGGCGCGCACGTCGCGGCACATCATTTCCGGGGCCACGGCGGACTGTTTGACCACGGCCCCCTCCGGAGCCAGGCTGCCGCGCAGAATGGCTATGCCGCCCTGTTTGGAATAAGGATTGTCCACGCTGTGGATCACTTCTGGATCCAGTACGCGGGCTTTGAGGTCCGTGAGGTTTTCGCCCACGGTCTTGCCGGTGACGGTCAGGCAGTCTTTATGGATCAGGCCCAGCTTGTCCAGCTCGGTCATGACGGCCGGGATGCCGCCGGCATTGTCCAGATCCACCATAAAATATTTGCCCGCCGGGGAGAGCTTGCAGAGGTTGGGGCTCTTGCGGCTGACGGCGTCAAAAATTTCCAGGCCCAGGTTGAGGCCGGCTTCGCCGAACACGGCGGGCAGGTGCAGCACCGTGTTGGTGGAACAGCCCAGGGCCATGTCCACGGCCACGGCATTGGTCACGGCGTCGGGGGTGACGATGTCGCGCGGGCGGATGTTGCGCTCCAGCATGTCCATAACGCGCATGCCCGCAGTCTTGGCCAGGCGGACGCGCGCGCCGCTCACCGCCGGGATGGTGCCGTTGCCGGGCAGGGCCACGCCGATGGTTTCGGCCAGGCAGTTCATGGAATTGGCCGTGAACATGCCCGCGCAGGCCCCGCAGCCGGGACAGGCGCGCTCGGTAAGGCGCTCCAGGTCGTCTTCGGTCATGGCGCCGCTGCGCACCTTACCCACGGCCTCAAACACGGTGATCAGGTCGCCGCGCTGGTGCGGGCCGATATTGCCGGGCAGCATGGGCCCGCCGGAAACCAGCACCGAGGGGATGTTCAGGCGCATCATGGCCATGAGCATGCCGGGCACGCATTTATCACAGTTGGGGATGAAGACCAGGGCGTCAAAGGCGTGGGCGCGGGCCATGATCTCAATGGAATCGGCAATGAATTCGCGCGACGGCAGAGAAAAGCGCATGCCCTCGTGGTTCATGGCCAGGCCGTCGCAGACGGCAATGGCCGGAAACTGCAGGGGCGTGCCCCCGGCCATGCGTACCCCGGCCTTGACCGCGTCGGCCAGAGTATTGAGGTGCATGTGCCCCGGCACCACTTCGTTGGCGGCGTTGACCACGCCCACCAGGGGGCGGTCCATTTCTTCTCTGGTCAGGCCCAGAGCGTAAAGCAGAGAGCGGTGGGGGGCCTTCTCCAGGCCGGACTTCATCTTTTTACTGCGCGCTGTAGCATCCATGACGGCATCCTTGTGGTAAAGAACAAAAAATCCCCGGCACAATGGCGCACAAGGGCAAGCTCTTTGTTTACGCCAAAAGTCCACCTCCGTAAACATAGCCCCCGCCGTTCTCCGCGCGCCGCGGCCCGCTGCTGGGGCCCTCTGTCCCACCGCAACCGTTGATGCCGCGCCGCTCCTGTGCACGTTGCGCTCCGCTACTGTGGCCCGGTTCGCGGCCGGTTCTGCGGCAGGCTTGCCCTGCCGATTTTGCACGGCCCTTGGCGCACAAGGCTTTCTGAGGGTCAGGGGCAAGGCGGGATATGTCGAGGCGCCGCGCCTGCGCGTGCCGGATGCCGCGTTGCGCAAGACCTGGAAGCAAGCGCCCCGGCAGCGCGTCCGGCCTGCAGCAAGACGGGCGCCGTGCTGCGGCAATTTCCACGGAACGTCCTTCAGCTAAAAGATTTTTCAGAAAAACGTGAAAAATTGCTTGCCAAACCCCTGGGCTTAACGTAGAAGATTTTTCGCGCCGAAGTGGTGGAATTGGTAGACACGCTAGGTTCAGGGTCTAGTCCTGGCAACGGGGTGGGAGTTCGAGTCTCCCCTTCGGCACCATTTTTCAAGAGTCGTTACAGGCAACAGCTTGTAACGACTTGTTTTTTTGTCTTGTGCCCGGTATAGGCACCAGACGAAAACCCGCACTTGGGAGCTTATGGGGTCAAAGTGCGGGGTCAAAGACGTGTCAAAATCGGGTGTAAACCTTTTTGGCAGGTCAGGAGAAAACCCCATGTCACCTATCACTCCCATAGCCCCTGGTCCAAATTGCGTACCTGCTCTCCGCATTTCCGGGGATGACAAAAAAAATTCTCCTGCGTATCTTTGTCTCAAACGAAGCATCTATTATTTCCGTTACGCTTTGCCCAAGGAGCCCCGACGGCACTGGGGACGAAGTGAGTTGCGCCTCAGCCTGCGGACATCCTATCTGCGAACGGCCCGCTTTCGCGCACGCATGTTGCTTGCGGAAGTGGAAAAAACTTTTCTTGAGGACACCATGCTGGAGTACAGAGAAATCCGCCGCCGAATGAATATCCTGCTCCAGCGGATGCTGGCGCAGGATCATGCGGATCTTTCTGAAAAAAAAGCCCTCACAGTGGGTGATATTACTATCTCTTACGATCAACTGAGGGATTCACAGGCCCAAATGCTCTTGTGCTGGAATTCTGGAAAAGCGCTGGAAAAACTCGCACCAGACTGCCTTATTGATTTGTTCAGATCAGGAGCCTTTACCCGCGAAGAACTTTCAGCAGAGAATTATTTACAGATAGTCAAGGCATACAACGAAATGCAGATCACCATGCACCGCATTGAAGTAGCGCGATCGCGTGGAGATTTTTTATTGGAAGAAGAAATCGTCGGACGTGACTTCGGAAACCTTCCTTGTGAAATAAAAGAAGCGGCAGAAAAAGAGCCTTCAGACCCAATACAGATAGCCATAGAGGCGATGCCGCCAAAGAAAAATGCGCTTCTGTACTCTGAAGCTATGGAGCGGTACATCCATCAGAAGCTGCAGGATGGTGAATGGCGCGAGCACAGCGTGACAGATCACCGTGGCCGCCTGGGCGAATTTTTGGCCATCATCGGAGATAAATCCATTGAAAGCATTACCCGCGAAGATATGCGGCATTTTCGTGAAACCCTGCGGCAATTGCCGCCGAATCGCACAAGGGTGAGGGCCTATAAGGATAAAAGTATTCAGGAACTGCTTGCGCTCAACGTTGAAAAAACGCTCAGCGTCACCACCGTCAATATTTTAGTGGAGGCCGTGGGAAGCATGCTGGGATGGTACGTTCGGGAAGGTGTGCTGGATGTTAATCCGGCCACACATTTGCAAATCAAGGATACGCGTCAGGACATCGAATTGCGCCAGGCTTTTTCTACAGACGAGTTGTCCAAAATTTTTGCACATCCCAAGTTTGCACGAAAGGAGTTCAAATCCCCTTCCTACTACTGGATACCGTTGATCGCTCTGTATACTGGTATGCGTCTTGAAGAAATCGCCCAGCTTCATTGCGCCGATATTTATGAAAGTTCGACCAAGGGGATTTGGGTCGTCGACATTAACGCTACGGAACTTGACGAAGAAGGCCGCCCCAAGCTGCTGAAAAATAAAAACGCGCGACGGATTGTGCCCATACATCCCGTTTTAATAAAGTTGGGAATTTTAGACTACCATGCAGCTATTGCTAAGCAAAAACATATACGGCTTTTTCCTGATCTGGAAAAATCAAAAGGGGCGGTAAAGTTTGGCAAACAGCCAGGAAAGCAGTTTAAAACTGTGGTGACGGCTGCCCTTGGGGATGTATCGGGTAAAACGTTCCACTCCCTCAGGCACACCTTTGCAGATTTTTATAAGCAGCGAGGCCTGCAAAATGACTATTTTCGCCAGGTATTCGGACACGAACTGCCCATGCTTGCTGCCAAACAGTATGGCGAAAAGTTCCCGCCAGAGATTTTATATGAAAATGTGATTGTGAAGTTGGATTATGGCGAAGAAATCGTGACGATAATTGCTTTAACAGCAATGCTGTCCGGCTAAGCAACCAAAGCTAATAGGCTGAGACTGTAAGAGTTTTGAGTTTTTGATCTTCGCGGTTTCAGGAGTTCTTCCACGGAGTCTTTGCCGAACAAATTCAAGCAAATGAGCTCGAATAATTGCTGCACCGACAGCTTAAGTTTGCTCAGGATTTTTTGGTACGCCATGAGCAAATACACTGTCAGGGCCGTGTAAATTTGGATGAGCACAGCATTCTCAGAGCGCCCGACAAAGCTTTTGATGTGCAGATTTTGTTTGACTTCACGGAAGAATATTTCGATTTGCCAGCGCTCTTTGTAAATGTCGGCAATGGTTTTCGCTGACAGGCTAAAGTGGTTGGTCAAGAACTCGTAACGCTTCCCGGTTTTGGCATCCCTGTAGCCTATTCGGCGTAAGCGTAAGGTTTTTCCCCGACTGTGTTTCACTTCGATAATATGGTCAGAGGTGACGCCTGTTTTACGATTGACAGGACGGCGTTCCAGCAGCTTGAATACGGCGTTATCTTTGAGGCGCGTGACGAAGAAGATGCCCTTTGTCGCCAAAACCTGAAACCAGGAGTAGGCTATATAGCCTTTGTCAAAGGTCACAATGGAACCTTTTGGCAGCGAAAGGCTTTTGGCCATGCGGCTTTCGTGGGTTTTGGCATTGCTGATATCGACGAAGGCGGGGATGTAGCCATCGTGATCAAGCACGGTATTTACCTTCACCCCGGCTTTGTTCCGCCGGAACGATGCCCAGGGGAAGATGGACAGGCAAAGGCTGATGGTGGTGGCGTCCATGCTGTACAGTTTGCACTTGAAGCGAAATTTGTGACGAGGCGCATGCGGCTGGCAAAGTCCATACATTTCAGCGAACAAGTCCTTGAAAAAGCCCACGGGCCTTGAATTGTTGGCGTCGGCGAAAGTCGAGCGGGGCACGTTTTTCAGGCCCCAATGGTACAGGCGGTTTCCGGCGGCAGCCAGACACCGGAGCCCGTCACGCATGGAACGCCTCGCGGCAAGCTGAATAAAGGCCATGGCGGTGAACTGCTCCTTGAAGCCGAATTTGCGTGAGGCCCGCCCTACTTTGTGCCGGTGTTCGAGCTTTTGAAAAACATGTCTGGGAATCAGAGATAGCATCTGGGAGAAAAGTGTATTATGGTGACTCAAGTCCAAAATCTCCTTGTGTGGCAAA
>ERZ773148.1392-NODE-1392-length-20150-cov-10.593083_pt1 | contig 20150 bp, 18 predicted proteins | sample MGYA00580846_ERZ773148 | MGnify/ENA primary metagenome ERZ773148 (study PRJEB29015, sample SAMEA2737879) | human gut metagenome | biome: human gut; feature: human-associated habitat; material: faeces | place: China | collected 2012 ... | reverse complement strand
AGCAGACCTCATCGGGCAATTTGGGGGTCTGCCTTAAGCGGGAACCTGCCTCCCACCTGCACCTTGAAAATTGAATAAAAAATCTCCCCCGTACACTTGGTACGAAGGAGATCCGGAATCTCTGCTATTTGCTGTCACTTATCCGGCTTTTTTGCGCCGGAAGGAGATCACTGCGACACAGGTGCCGATGGCAAAAGCCCCCAGAGCCGCCGCGTAAACCCACCAGCTCACCGGATGGGTTTCATCGGGTGCTGCCTCCACGGTAAAGTGGGTGGTGGCATCTCCCCTTGCCGAGCGAATGGCCAAAGTATGCTCCCCTTCGGCCAACTGCTCCAGGTAGCTTTCCCGCAGCTCTACGATGATGTTGCCTTCTCCGTTTCGCTTTTCGTAGCTTTCGGAGGGCAGCACCGCGCCATCTACCAGCACCTCGATAAGGTCCTCAAACGCCGCATCGGAGCGGAAGGTGAGGGTGCTGCTTTCGCCCTTTTTCCACCGGGCGTCGCTGCCCTGTATGATGCTCGGCGGCACCTTTTCGGTTACTGTATTCTCCGCGGTGAGCTCCGTTTTGCCGTTCGCGTCCGCAAAGTACTTATCACAGGCGGTGCAGTGCCAGCATTCCACCCGGCCATTGGCCGCCGCTGTGGCGGCTATCGCCTCCAGCTTTTCCAGGGACGCGTGGCGGGTGGGGTCGGTCTTGCCGTATTTGGCGCCGCACAGGATGCAGCTTGCCCGCTGGGTGCAATTGGGGGTGCCGCCGCAGCACTTCCCGTTTTGCTGGTCGGAGCAGCCGCTGGCCGTGCAGCGGCGGGTATGGGTCCCATCCCCATTGGAGCGCCAGGGGCCCCACCGGTGGACGATGCCGGGATCCGGCTCATCCTTGCTGTCATCCGGCCGGATGATCACAATGACCCGGTTTTCGGTCCACCGGGCGGTGATGGTCATATCCCCGGCCGGCATGGTGGTGGGAATGGTCTTATCCCAGCCGGCAAAGGTATAGCCTGTTTTGGTAGGGTTGGCCGGGGCGGTGATGGTAGTACCATAATCTTGGGTAATGGGAGCGACCTCGCTGCCGCCAGCGGTATCAAAGGTGATGGTGTACCGGTTGATCTGCCACTTTGCCGTCAGGGTCAGTTTTTCGGTCACAGGTGTCTCAAAGTTCCATTCGCTTTCGCCGTTGTACCAGCCGATGAAGGTATGCCCCTCTTTGGTGGGGTCGGCAGGACGGGTGGCAGGGGTGTTGGCACGAATCTGGGATGCTACTTCGCTTCCACCCTCCGACTGGAAGGTGACCGTATAGGCCCCGATGACCTCCCCGTTAAAGGTGCCGCCGGAAATTTTAGCCGGTGTTTCTTCTGGTGAATCGCTGATATCGTTTTTATTTGTTACCTTCCCATTGAAGGTGCCGCCAGAGATGACGCCGAAAGAACGGCCGCTCTCGTTGGTCACTTCGCCACCAAAGGTACCGTTTGTGATGGTACCGCGGTTCACCACCGAGCCGGTAAACTGGCCGCCGGAGATGATGCCATTATTCCACACCGGGCCGGTAAAGGCACCGCCGCTGATGGTCCCGCCATTCGTCACGGAGCCATCGAATGTTCCGCCGATGATCTCGGTGGGACTATTGTTCGCATCGCCGCCGATGGACATGGCGCCGCTTTCCACATGCGCCGTGCAGCCGCTTACCGTTACATTATCCCGGATGGTCAGATTGCGGACGCTGTAAAGGCCGCCGCCGGCGTATCCATGGTCTACATCGCTTTGGATCGCGCGGCAATCCCGTATGGCTGCCGTTCCGGAGAGGACGGTCGTGCCGAAATTGCAGAGACCGCCGCCGCGGGTATCGTCATTATTCGCGGTCTGTGCTACGCAGCCGGTAATGGTCCCGGCGGACATCTCGAACTGGCCGCCATCTTCCACATAAATACCGCCACCCTCGCGCGCCGTGCAGCCCACGATATTGCCGCCCCGCATGAGGAGCGTGCCGCCTTTCCTCACATAGATACCGCCGCCGGTGTAGTAGCTGCCGCCGGTGATGGCGCCGCCCTTTATCACGACAATGTTTTCACCCTCGGCATCCTCTGCCGCCAGCTTCCACAGGGCGTTGCTCTTATCGAACTTGTGAACGGCATTGGGATTGCTGTCGATCAGCGTCAGCTCTCCATTTTGGGTGACATGGATCAAGTTGCTGACCCCGCTGGTTGTTTTCAGTAAGTGGCCGTTCAGATCGATGGTCACCGGTCTTTGTACCGTCATACAGGCGGTGATCTCAATATCCCCAGTCAAGCGAATGACCGCGGCATCGGAATTCAGCGCATCCGAAAGATCATTTGAAGTGGCTGCCTCCCGAAAGGTGGTCAGCCGCAGGGTGCTTTCCTTCTGGATATTATAATCTGCCAGAGTGCGGCCGTTCTCCAAAAACTTGCCGCCGAAATACAGGTATTGCTGATCCGGTGCGATACCGTTCTTGTCCTGGATCTTCTGCTTGACATTATCGATGCTGTCGCCGCTTTCCACCTCCAGGGTCAGCGGTTCTTGCCAGCCCAGGTCGCTGCCATCCACATAAATTGGCATGGCATAGGCGGTGGTGAGCAGCATGGAAAAAGCCAGCAGCGCAGCCAGTATCCTCTTTTTCATTATTCGGCACCTCCTTACTGTATCGATGCGGGTTGCTTTCCTCCTCTTTTTAATTATACATCACTCCCGACCGAAATGCCATTGGCAGGTTTGCCCGGAAATGACACGGCTTTATGGGCAATATGGCACAAGGGGCAGAAAAGCCGCCCGTGGGCGGCCTTTGGGGGATGCTTAGGACCCCAGCAGGGTGACGGTGATGGTGAAGGTCTGGCCGCGGCCGGTACGGCTGGCCCGGTACAGGCTTATTTCCACGGTATCGCCGGGCTTGTGCTGTGCCAGGATATCGCTGCAATCGGCACGGCTGGTGATGGCCCAGCCATCAATGGAGGTGATGATATCACCGACCTCGGCGCCCTGACGGCCTACATCGCTGTCCTCATTGATGGACATGATGCGCAGACCCGCCGGGATGCCGTAATAATTGGCTTCATTGCTGCCTACTTCCACCACGGTGATGCCCAGCTGTGCCCGACCGGTCACCCGGCCGTGCTGCATTAAATCGTCCAGAATGGGCAGGGCGGTATTGATGGGGATGGAGAAGCCGATGCCCTCGTAGCCTTCCTCCACCAGCTTGCTGGAGGTGATGCCCACCACCTGGCCGTAGGTATTGATGAGGGGGCCGCCGCTGTTGCCGGGATTGATGGCGGCATCCGCCTGGATGCAGACCATGGTGTAGCCCAGCTCGGTGGTGATGGTGCGCTGCACCGCCGAAATGTAGCCGACGGTTTGGGTGGAGGCCAGCGCCAGACCGCCGGGATTGCCGATGGCGACCACCATTTCACCGACCTCCAGCTCATCGCTGTTGCCGAAGGTAGCCGCGACCAGCCCCTCGGGCGGGTTCTGCATTTTAAGCAGAGCCAGGTCGCTCTGGTTATCCGCCCCAATGACGGTGGCATCATAGCTATCGCCATTTTGCAGCACGACCTCGAACTTTTCGCCGCCGCCGACCACATGGGCATTGGTGATGATGTAGCCGTTTTCCGAAAGGATGATGCCGCTGCCCTGCGCGGTGGAGCTGCTGCCGTAGGTGATGATGCCCACCACCGAGGGGGCGCACTTTTTATAGATGCCGGCGGGAGTCAAAAGGCCGTCTTCGGTGGTATCCGGCACATTATCCTCCGGCTTGTTCTGCTGGTCGATCTCCGGCAGGTGCTCCAGCTCATTGCCGATGGACGAATCCTGATCCGGCTGCGGGGCAGGCCTGCTGCCCCAGACGGAGGCCCCGACGCACAGCGCCCCCACCAGCAGGATGACCACCCCCATGGCGATGAGGAAGTACTTCAGGCCGCTGCTTTTCCGGGCGCGGGCGGGGCTTTGGCCGTAGTTGCCCCGGTAATCCTGGTAATCCCAGTGGTAGTTGCTGTCATTGCTGCGGTTTCTCATGCTGTTTCTCCTCCCGGCCGGCAGCGGGGGCCGCCGGCAATGTGGTAAAGCTGGCATCTACCATAGGGGCTTTGCGGTTGACGCCTTTTTTGTAGTGGGCGGGGTCGGCCTTGAGGCCGAATACAAACTCGGTGTATTCCCCGGGCTGGCTGCGGACGAAAATCTCGCCCTCGTGGACATTCATAATGGTGCGGCAGATGGAAAGCCCCAGGCCTACGCCGTTTTTATCCAGGCTGCGGCTGCGGTCGGTCTTATAGAACCGGTCGAAGAGCCGTGGGATCTCCTCCGGCAGGACGCCGGAGCCGGTATTGCGTACCGCTACCATGATATTCTCGCCCTCGGTATAAAAGTCGAAGGAGAGCTTGCCGCCTTCATTGACGAATTTGACGGCGTTATCGATGAGATTATACACCACCTGCTGGATGAGGTCAGCATCGGCCAGCACCCAGTAGCGGTCGGTATCCAGCCCCTCCACCTCGATGTGCTTTTCCTCCAGCCGCTGCTCGAAGCCCAGCAGCGTATTGGTGACAAGGGAGGTGATCTCCACCTCGGTGGGCTGGATGGTGCGCTCGCCGGCCTCGATCTGGCTGAGGGTGAGCATATTGCGCACCAAGCGGGAAAGACGCTGGACCTCGCTGGAGACGATGTGCAGATAGTGGTTCTGCCGCTCCGGCGGGATGGTGCCATCCAGGATACCATCGACAAAGCCGCCGATGGTGGTCATGGGGGTTTTTAATTCATGGCTGACATTGGCGGTAAAGCTGCGGCGCACCGATTCGGTGAGGGCCAGCTCGGTGGCCATGTTATTGAAGGCGGAGGCCAGCCGCCCGATCTCATCATCGCCCTCCACCGGCACCCGGACCGAGAAATCGCCCTTAGCGAAGGCACGGGTAGCGGCGGCCATCTGCCGCAGGGGGTTTACCAGGCTGGTGGTGACAAAATAAATGACGATAAAGCTGACCACCAGCACCACGATGGCCGCGATGAGGAACATCTGGAGCATATCGCCGGCCAGGGCACGGTTGGCAGCCCGGGCGGTGGCCATAACGGCACCCACCAGAAGGCCGTTTTCATCCACCACGGGGGTGGCCACGGCGTACTGGGGGTCTTCCCCGGTGCCGGCCATGACCACGGAGCCCTGATAGCTGCCGGTTTTGGAGAGGCTATCCAGGACAGCCTGCGGCACCGACTGCGGCACGGCACTATCGGTGGTGTGCGCCATGATGAGGATATCGCCCTTGTTATCGGAAAGGTAGATGTCGGCCTCGATGGCGGAGCCCAGCACGGCATACACCGGCTGCAGGGTATCGCTGCTGACATAGCGGTACTCGTGGGCGGCGTAATTTTCCATGGTGAGGCGGGCGGCCTGGGTCACATTTTTCTCCAGCAGGCTGATTTTTTCCTCCCGCAGGTAGTCATTGGCCAGCACCATAAAGATGGAGCCGACCAATACCATACTGAGCAGAATGATGGCGCAGCACACCGAATAGTACTTGCCCATCAGGGTTTTCTGCGAAGTTTTCATTCTTATTCCTTGACCTCGAACTTATAGCCGACGCCCCAAACGGTCTTGAGGCTCCACTGATCGCTGACGCCTTCCAGCTTTTCGCGCAGGCGCTTGATGTGGACATCGACGGTGCGGCTGTCGCCGTAGTACTCGAAGCCCCAGACCTCATCCAGCAGCTGATCGCGGGTGAATACGCGGTTGGGGTGGCTGGCCAGGTGGAACAGAAGCTCCAGCTCCTTGGGCGGGGCATCCACGACCTTGCCATCCACTTTGAGCTCGTAGCGGGTCATATTGACGGTGAGCTTATCGTAGCTGACCTCCTTGACCTCACCTTCGGCGGTGCCGGCGGGGCTGCTGCGGCGCAGCACGGCCTTGATGCGGGCCACGATCTCCTTGGTATCGAAGGGCTTGACAACATAGTCATCGGCGCCCAGCTCCAGGCCCAGCACCTTATCGAAGGTTTCGCCCTTGGCGGTGAGCATGATGATGGGGCAATCGCTCTTTTGGCGGATCTGCCGGCAAACCTGCCAGCCATCCAGCTTGGGCATCATGATATCCAGGAGGATAAGAGAGGGCTTTTCGCTCTCGAACTTGGCCACGGCTTCTTCGCCATCGTGGGCCATTACCACCTCGAAGCCCTCCTTTTCCATGTACAGGCGCAGCAGCTCGCAGATATTCAGGTCGTCATCGGCTACCAGGATCTTGTCCATCATTGCTATTTCCTCCTTACAGGTCATAGTATTCTAACTTACATTATAGCACCGGCGGGGCGGTTTGCATAGCGCCGAATATGGCAATTCTGTTAAAAAATTGTGAGGAGGGCGGACGCTGGCAAGGAACAGGCGTCACCGCCCTAAAATTTTCCGTTGCCCACCTGCGGCGCCCATGGTAAAATGATAGAAAACCTGCCGCAGCGGCAAAAACATACAGGAGAAAACGCCATGAAAAAGATGCTATCACTCGCAATCTCTTTGGCACTTTGCTTTAGCCTTTGCGCCTGCGTCGGCAACGCCCCGCAGGGAAAGTCCGCATTGGACTGGGACGCAATGCAGGAGGAACTGCAGGCCTCCTCGGAGGTTCTGACCGCGCAGCTGACCAACTTTGCCTTTTACTCTGGAGATATCCTGGGAAGCTCCGCCTATCCGTTGGAGGACCGGCAGGTCCATCTTTTTATTTTGAGTACGGTAATGTTCATGGAGGAGGAGAAATACCTGTACCATGATTTTGTCACCATGGATGACGAGGGGTGTTACCACTTTCCAAAAGAAAAGATACAGCAGATGGCCGAGGAGGTGTTTGATATTCCGGATTATGAGTTTGGTGAAGATACCTATGTTCCCGAAACCGGGGAGTATGTGTTTTGGTCCGGCTTTGGATGGGGGAATACTCCGGTGTGCAGGAACACGGAGGTTCAAATTGATCGGGAAAAATCCGAGGTAAGCGTCAGTTACGAACTGCACGGCAATGTATATTATGAAAATCCCTATAAAATTGGGGACTTCCGGACCCGTTTCTCCGTAATGACACGGCCGGACGGCAGCTTCTTCCTGCATTATCTGGATACCGTTTCCCTCTGATGAGGCAGGTCACACCCCCAGCAGCAAGCGGACCGCAAGGGCACTGACCAGCGCCGCGGTCAGATCCCCGGTGAGGGCAGCGGCCATGGTGTGGCGGGTACGGCGGATCCCCACCGCGCCGTAGTAGACCGCGATAGCGTAGAAGGTGGTCTCTGAGGCGGCGGCCAGCACACTGCCTACCCGCCCGATGAAGCTATCCGGGCCGTATTCCCCCAGCAGCTGGTGCAGCAGGGCGGTACCGCCGCTGCCGGAGACCGGCCGCAGCAGGGCCAATGGCAGTACCTCCGCCGGGAAGCCGATAAGCTGAGTCACGGGGCGAAGGAAGCCGGTGAGGACATCCAGGGCGCCGCTGTGGCAGAACATGGTGACCACCGTAAGCAGGCAGACCAAGGCCGGGGTGATGGAGGCGGCGGTTTTGAGCCCCTCTTTGGCTCCCTGCAAAAAGCAATCGAACACATCCACGCCGGAGCAGAGGCCCCAGCTGAACAGGCCGGTGATGAGCAGCGGGATGAACCAGGCGCTGAATGACATGGAATGCCCTCCCTTTTGATGAAATTCGCGGATGGGGTGAAGGGCCTGCCTTTATTCCGGCCGGCGGGACTTCCCGCGCAGCAGGCGGTCCAGCAGCAGGACCACGGCCAGGGACGAAAGCCCGGTGAGCCATACCGCCGGCAGGATCTCCATGGGGGCGGCGGAGCCGGCCTGCTGCCGCAGCGCGGCGCAGGTGGTGGGGATGAGCTGGAGGGAGGCGGTATTCATCGCTACAAAGGTGACCATGGCATTGCTGGCGCTGTCCTTATGGGGGTTCAGCTTTTGCAGCTCCCGCATAGCGGCAAGGCCCAAGGGAGTGGCGGCATTGCCCAGGCCCAGCAGATTGGCGGAAAGATTCATGCAGATGGCCTGCATGGCGGGGCTGCCCTGCGGCACTGTGGGGAACAGCCGCCGGGTGAGAGGGCACAGCAGCCGGGCCAATGCTTCCGTAAGGCGGCAGCGGCGGGCAATCTCCATCAGGCCGCTCCACAGGCACAGCATGCCGGTTAGGGTAATGACCAGAGTTACTGCTTCGCTGCAACCGGAAAGCGCCGCGGCGGAAAGGGCCTCCATCCGGCCGGTGAAGGCCGCGGTGACGACCGAAAAAATGAGCAGGGCGGTAAGGATACCGTTCATCATGGGCGGAGCTCCTTTCTTCATTTTTTAGGGAGTAGAGATGATTTATCAACATCTTTTTCTCCTTACGGGAGCGTATTGCGCTAATGTTTTCCTTTTTTGATGCTTTTTATCGAATTATGTAAAATAACGGAATCTGTGCGCGTTTTATCAATTTTAGCAACAATAACCAAAAAAGTAGCAAATTAGGGGCAAAAATTATCCACAAGATTTGCGAAATTGTGCTAATTACCTCTTGAATTTCATGGAAAATAATAGTACACTTAGTAGCAAGGTAGAGAAAAAGCGAGAATATTAGAAGATATTGTAAACCGCCAGCAAACCACCTAACTTTATTAAGGAGGAACCTGTACCATGAAATCCACCGGCATCGTAAGAAAAGTTGACAACCTCGGCCGTATCGTTCTCCCTGTAGAGCTTCGCCGCACCCTCGGCATCGACATCCACAGTGATGTTGAAATTTATGTAGACGGTGATCAGGTCATTCTTAAGAAGTACCTGCCCTGCTGCATTTTCTGCGGCTCCAAGGAAGAGCTGGCTACCTATGACGACAAGTATGTCTGCCGCAGCTGCCGCACTAAGCTGGGCAAGCTGTAATTCCCAAACCACAAAAGACAAGCAAGGCCCCTGCCATATGGCGGGGGCTTTCTTTTTTGTGGCGGTCCGGCGGCGAGGGCGGGGCCTTTTTTGCAAAGGTATAAACTGAGCGCCTACCCGACGGAGGCTAATTTGTGGGTGCCTGGCGGCGGCGCACTGATTTTGCAGAGTGCAAGACCCGTACAGTTCGCCGCCGGGGCGTTTGATGACATAGTTTGCGCCAACAACCCCTCCGTCAGCCGATCGGCTGACACCTCCCCTTACACAGGGGAGGCTTTTGGATGGTGCAGTGTCACACTCCTTACACTGGGGAGGCTTTAGGGGAACGCGAAAGGCCCCCTTTCCCGGTGGGAAAGGGGGTCTTATTGGATGGTGCATTATTCGCCGGCGGGTTTTACCGGGGCGTTCTTGGTGACGGTGAGGGAAACGGTATCCTCCAGCACGGCATCGGCGGGCAGCAGCTTGGCCATGACGACATAGCGATAGTCATTGGGATAGTGCAGCTTGGTATCATCCGCCAGACGGTAGGTGCAGGTGGAGAGGGTGAGGATCTTATCGTTGCTGGTCACTTCCACATCATAATCGTAGAAGGAAAGATCCTGGGCCTTTTTGATGAGGCTATTGAAGGTGGCATCGGCGGGGTTGGGGTTGATGTAGTCGAACTTGATATCGGTGTAGAATACCGCAAATACCTGCCAGACCATGTCCTCTTCGATGGTGGAGTAGTAGATATAAGGATGGGTCTTGGCAAATTCCTCGTTCTGATACTTCAGCAGCTGGGCGAACTTGGGGCCGTTGGCGTGGTTCTGATAATCGGTCAGCAGGGCATTTTCGGCCCGGCCTAGATTGTGGCCGTAGATGACGGTATTCTTCGAGATGGTGGAGCGATTGCCGCTGGTGCAGCGGAAATCGGCATAGTAGCAGCCGTCATTATCGTTCTCACCATTGGCATTGCGGCGCAGGTAGTACTTGTTATCATCGTTATAATTGACCTTGACCACCACATCATTGACGGTGGTGTCGTCTATATAGATCCAGCCGATGGTATCCTTATTCTTCTGCTGCATGGCCAGCGTATTTTCCAGCATGGTCTTTTGCAGCTCCTTCAGCTGTTCCTCCTTGGTGGGCTGGGTGGGGTCATCGGGGTTGGCGGGGTCCACCGGTCCCGTGGGGTTACTGGGGTCTACCGGGTCGGGATTTGCCGGGTCCTTGCCGCAGGCGGCAAAGGCAAATACCATACACAATGCCAGCAGCAGGGCCAGCAGGCGAGTTGTCAGTTTCATAGTGCTCCTCATTATCTGTTAAATTGCCCCCGTTCGGGGGCTTTGTTCCGCCCTATTCTACACCAACAGCGGGGCGCTTGTCAATGAAAGGGGCGGCGGAAAGCCCCCCTTTGCAAAAAAGTTTGGATTCTGTTTACAAATAGGGGAAAAATAACTATACTAAGGGAGGGGAGTTTGTCTCCCCCAATTTAACTGCAAGGAGATAATAATTATGCTGATTACAAAAGATATGGGCATCATGGAGATCGTACAGAAATATCCTGCTACTGTAGAGGTACTGCAGCGCTTCGGCATGGGGTGCATCGGCTGCGCCGCCGCCCACTTTGAGAACATTGAGCAGGGCGCGCTGGCCCATGGCATTGATGTCCCCGCCCTGATGGAGGCGCTGAACAAAGCGGCCGAGGGCTGAGGCAGAGACCCGAAAGGCACGGCGCCCGCAGGGCGTTCCGTCCGAAGGACGGAACCGGCGGCGAAGCCGCCGCAGCCGCTGCAGGCGGCTGGCCCTGCGGGCGAATTTTCCCCCTGCAGAGACCCCGAAAATGTTTCACGTGAAACATTTGTTCTTGAGAAAAACATGACAGAACAAGGAGGCACCCCATGCAGAAAGAACTGACCAACGCCGGCCCGCTGCTGAACGAACGGGGCGAGCTGTGCGAAGCGGGCTATGCCCGCCGTCTCATCAAGGCATACGACCGCCGGGCGATCAAGGCGGCGGCCCACCGCATCAAGGAATGGGACTACTACCTGATCATGAACGGAAGGTGGGGTGTGGCACTGACCATTGACGACAACAGCTACATGGGACTGCTGGGCTTCTCGCTGCTGGATTTTAGTCGGCCGTGGGAACACACCTGCAATATCATCTATCCTTTCCCTGGCGGAAAGACCGGTTTCCCTGCCAGCAGCGCCGAGGGAGATGTGGCGGTGAAGCGCAAAAACGCTGATTTCTGCTTTAAGGTGCTGCCGGACGGTACCCGGAAGCTGACGGCCTGGGTGCAGAATTTTATGAATAAAAAGCCGATCGCGGCGGAATTTACCCTGACGGAAGAGCCGGAGGATTCCATGGTGATCGTGACGCCCTTTGCGGAGGACAAAAAGGCCTTTTACTACAACCAGAAGATCAACTGCATGAGAGCCGCCGGCCGGGTGGAATTTGACGGGCAGGTGATCGAATTTGACCCCGAGGAAAGCTATGCCACGCTGGACTGGGGGCGGGGCGTATGGACCTACAAAAACACCTGGTACTGGGGCAGCGGCAACGGCACAGTGGAGGGCAGACCCTTTGGCTTTAATATCGGGTATGGCTTTGGCGATACCAGTGCCGCCAGCGAGAATATGCTGTTCTACGATGGCACGGCGCACAAGCTGGAGCAGCTGACCTTCCTGATCCCGCAGAAGGACGGCAAGGACGACTTTATGAGCCCGTGGAAATTCACCAGCAGCGATGGGCGGTTCGAGATGGACTTTACCCCGGTGCTGGACCGTGCGAGCTGCACCAATGTAGGTATTATTTGCAGCGACCAGCATCAGGTATTCGGGCGCTTTAACGGCACCGCCACGCTGGATGACGGCACGGTGCTGCAGATCGAAAACCTGCTGGGCTTCGCCGAAAAGGTGTACAATAAGTGGTAATAATAAAAAGGGCAGATTTATTGAAAATCTGCCCTTTAGCTTAATAGTTTAAGACTTTTATTTTAGAAGGGAAAGCCCCAACTCCGGTTCCAATTCCCGAATTGTCTTCAATGACCTCGATTAACCCCATTTTTTCTAATGAACGCAATGTGCGAATTGTGCAGTCACCGCCTTGAGTGTATACCATACCATTTTGGGCTTCTATTGTACTTACTGCAGCTTGGTAATCTCTTTTTTTGACCTTCTTCAAATCAATGTGCTGCTTTCTTGCTTCATCTATTTGCCTTTTGCAATACTCCATGGTCTCTTCTTGTAAAGGAGTGAGCTTTTTCATAATATGTCCTCCGGTACAAATGATTGTTTTAGCAGGGCTATTTTATCACTATTTTTAGCACATTTCAACCAAATTCTTCTTAAAGAATGACAGCTTAAACCCTATGCACTTTTCCCTTGACAGTCAGGGGGCGTTGGCGGTAGTATATATGGGTAAAAATATAGGGTAAAATCCTATGAGATACTACTGAAGATAAAGGAAGATGTATTATGTTCCAGTTTGACCATGTACGGACCCGTTTTGCCCCCAGCCCCACAGGCTATATGCATGTGGGCAACCTGCGGACGGCGCTGTTTGCCTATCTAGTAGCAAAGAGCAACAACGGACGCTTTTTGCTGCGGATAGAGGACACCGACCAGGAGCGCCAGGTGGAAGGCGCCGTGGAGATCATCTATAAGACGCTGAAGGAAACCGGCCTGCAGTGGGACGAAGGTCCCGATATCGGCGGCCCGGTGGGCCCCTATATCCAGAGCCAGCGGATGGGGATGTTTAAGAAATACGCCGAGCAGCTGGTGGAAAGCGGACATGCCTACTACTGCTTCTGTGATAAGGAGCGGCTGGACGAGGTGCGCAAGGTGCAGGAGGCCTCCGGCATGGCACCCCGCTATGACGGTCACTGCCGCAACCTTTCCAAGGAGGAGGTCGCCGAGAAGCTGGCGGCGGGTATCCCCTATGTCATCCGGCAGAAGGTGCCCACTGAGGGGACCGTGACCTTCCACGACGAGGTGTACGGCGATGTGACCGTGGAATGCAGCACGCTGGACGATCAGATCCTCATTAAGGGCGATGGCATGCCAACCTATAACTTTGCCAATGTGGTGGACGACCACACCATGGGCATCACCCATGTGATCCGCGGCAATGAGTATCTTTCCTCCGCGCCCAAGTACAACCTGCTGTACGAGGCGTTCGGCTGGGAGATCCCGAAATACATTCACTGCGCGCCCGTCATGCGGGACGCCACCCACAAGCTCTCCAAGCGGCACGGCGACGCCTCCTACGAGGACCTGGTGCAGATGGGCTTTTTGACCCCGGCCATCCTCAACTACATTGCGCTGCTGGGCTGGAGCCCCAAGGGTGACCAGGAGATCTTCTCGCTGGAGGAGCTGGTAAAGATCTTTGATATCTCCGGCATCACCAAGAGCCCGGCGATCTTTGACATGCAGAAGCTGCGCTACATCAACGGCGAGTATATCCGCAAGCTTTCCCCTGAGGAATTCTACGAGAAGGCGCTGCCCTGGATCCGCAAGACGGTGAAGAGTGAGACCGCCGACCTGCGGGAGCTGTGCACCGTGCTGCAGACCCGCTGCGAGGCGCTGAGTGACATCCCGGAGCAGGTGGACTTCATTGACGCGCTGCCGGACTATGACATTGAGCTGTATACCAGCAAAAAGATGAAGACCACCCCCGAGACCGCCCGGGAAGCGCTGACCGCGGTATTGCCCATCCTGGAGAGCCTGCCGGAGTGGAACGCCGAGGCGATCCATGCGGCGCTCTTTGCGGAGATAGAGAAGCTGGGCGTGAAGAACGGCTGGCTGCTGTATCCGCTGCGTGTGGCTGTTTCCGGCAAGCAATTTACCCCCGGCGGCGGCATAGAGCTGGCGGTGGTGCTGGGCCGCGAGGAGACGCTCCGCCGCATCCGTACCGCGCTGGAGAAGCTGGGCTAAGATAAGGGCAAAGCTGTGCCAGGCCATGCCCACACAGGCCCGGGCGTATTCTGAAAAGAGAGCCGCCGTCCCTAAACGGGGCGGCGGTTTTGCCTATTGTCGGCGAGCCTGAAGGAGAAGGAGGAAGCGAAATGACGGAACTGGAAATGCTGCACGCCGGTCTGGAATATGACATGTGGGCACCGGAAATAGACGCCCTGAAGCTGCGGGCAATGACGCTGTGCCGCCGGCTGAACGCGCTGCCCAAGGAGGCCAAAGAGGAGCGGACGGCTGTGATGCGGGAGCTTTTTGGCAGCGTGGGAGAAAACGCCGCCGTGATGCCCTATTTCAGCTGCGATGACGGAAAAAGCATTTTTATTGGAAAGAACTTTTTGGCCAACTATAATGTTTCCATACTGGACCGTGCGCCGGTGCGTATCGGGAACTATGTTATGATTGGTCCGCACACCCTGATCGCCACCGTCAACCATCCCATCTCCCCTATGGGACGGCGGAAACACCTGAGCGTGGCCAAACCGGTGACTATCGGCAATGATGTGTGGATCGGCGGGAATGTGACCATCCTGCCCGGTGTGACCATAGGGAACAATGTGATAGTAGCCGCAGGCGCGGTGGTGGCAAAGGATGTGCCGGATAACGGCCTTGTGGGCGGGGTGCCGGCCAAACTGATCCGAACGATAGAAAATGACATCCCCGAAGAAATGGGAGAATGAGAAAAGCGGCATAGCCATGGCTCCTTTTGGGGGCGGGCTGTGCCGCTTGTATGTGTGTTTAGTAGTAGATGCGGCGGCTGCCGGAAACGGTCTCCCGGGTACAGTAGTCAATCCAGGCGACGGCGCCGGGGATATCCTTATCTCGAATATGGCCGCACAGGCGGCAGCTGGTCTGATACAGAGTATCGATACCATGTAAGGCGCAGAAGCGCTCCCACAGGACCAGCACCGAGGAATAGAACGATCGGAAGATGAGCGGCAGCAGGGTATTGCCGCTGAGCATGGCAAGCTCGTGCTGGAAGGCAAATACAGCCTCCGCCGCCTGACGGTTATCCCTTGCCTGACGAATGGCTTCCACTTTTTCCAGCAGCAGCATGTTATCCAATTCGGTGACATGAGGGATGATATCAGCGACGGCCAGCTTATCTAGGGCATCCCGCACCTCCAGAATGGAGCGGATCTCTTCGTTACGCAGCCGGCCGCGGTTATAGGTCATAATGGATTTGAGAGTTTCCATCGTGCCGGCCCGGCGGTAATCGGCGACAAAGGTGCCCACCCGGGGACGGACATCCAAAAAGCCGCGGTTTTCCAGCTCCACGATGCCGCTATTGACCACCGCACGGCTGACCCCCATCGACTGAGCCAGCTGGCGCTCCGGGGGGAGCTGCTGTCCCACCGGTAGTTCACCGGAAAGAATCTTGGCTTCGATATTACTGATAAAGAGCTCCTTGAGGGAGGGAGATATAAGTTTTTCAAATTCCATGACAGGTTCCCCTTTTTAAGCGGCGCTGTGGTATGGCCACATACCACAAAGGCGTTTTTCTCTATTTTAGGATAATTTGCTGAATTTTTCAACCATTTTATACGAAATCCTCTTGTTAAATGATTGACATTTATGAATTATCGTGATATATTCGGGGCGGGTAATAAAGTCTGTTCCATCTGGTATGGCCAGATAGGCCAGGCTTTGCGGCCCGTGAGGTTACTATGAGGGTTTCCAAAAAATCAACAGGAGGAATGTAACATGTTATTCCAACTCTACGGCGAGACTGCCGGCTATCAGCTGCTGGGTTTCGTGCTGGTGTTCACCGGCCTGGTGCTGGCCAATGAATTTGCCCGCCGCACCAAGACCGGTGGTATCATCTGCTTCCTGGCGCTGCCTGCTGTGCTGACAGTGTATTTTATCGCCATCTATATCGGCGCAGCCAATGGCGCCGAGTGGGCACTGAACAACCAGACCTACACCAACATGAACAGCTGGTTCCACTATGCCAAGCTGTATGCCGCCACCGCGGGCTGCATCGGCTTTATGATGCTGAAATATAAGTGGAGCATCGGCAAGACCGACTGGTTCAAGGTATTCCCCTTTGCCATTGTTGCCATCAATATTCTCATCGCTGTGGCCAGTGACTTTGAATCCGGCATCCGCGGCGCCAAGGCCATGATGGAATTCGGCGACCGTTGGTGGCTCTCTTCCGAGAATGTGTGGCTGTACGGCGGCTGGTGGAACTGGGTGAACGGCATTGCCGGTATCATTAACATTTTCTGCATGACCGCCTGGTGGGGCATCTACTCTTCCAAGGACAAGAAAGACATGCTGTGGCCTGATATGACTTGGTGCTACATCCTGGCCTATGACCTGTGGAACTTTGAGTACACCTACAACTGCCTGCCCACCCACTCCTGGTACTGCGGTCTGGCGCTGCTGCTGGCCCCCACCTTTGCCAACCACTTCTGGAACAAGGGCGGCTGGATCCAGAACCGTGCTAACACCCTGGCCCTGTGGTGCATGTTTGCCCAGGTATTCCCATTGTTCCAGGATAATAGCATATTTACCACCATCACTTCTGTCTACGCCGATGGCTTTATGAACCCCGCAGTTCGTCCCACGGCGGCGAACCCCACTGCGCAGGGCGTTGTGGCTATTATTGCGCTGGTGGTAAATGTGGTCATCCTGGCTTCCATCATCAAGCGGGCAAAGGCCCAGAAGAAGAACCCCTACAAGCAGGAGATCTTCTGCGATCAGAAGGACTTCCAGGAGGCTATGGCGAGAGTGTAAGTCCTGCCCCATATGCAATAGGCAAATAGCTGCCGGTCCGGAACACCAAAGCAAGGTGTTCCGGACCGGTTTTCTGTTTATCCCGGATTTTGCGGGAATGCTGACCAGCGGATAAGCGCGCGGGACATCCAGCGCTTATTATGCTGAACTGCGAAACGATTCAGTCCTTTCAATCCATATTGACAAACGGTTTAACATGAAGTAGAATAACGGTACGCTATTCTACAATTAGATAAAAGGAGAAAGAAGATTTATGAAGCGTATGAACAAACTGCTGGCACTGCTGCTGGCAGTCATCATGGCGGCTTCCTTTGCCGCCTGCGGCAATGAGCCCGCACCTACCCCCGATCCCGAGCCTGCTCCCACCCCCGCCATCACCTACCCCCTTACCGTGACGGATATGGCCGGCCGCGAAGTTACCCTGGAGAAAGAGCCCGAGCGCATCGTTTCCGGCTACTACATTTCCTCCTCTGCCTGCATCGCGCTGGGACTTTCCGATAAGATGGTCGGCATCGAGGATAAATCCGCCAAGCGCCCCATTTACAAGCTGGCGGCTCCCGCCCTTATCGACCTGCCCAATGTCGGCTCCGCCAAGGCTTTTGACCTGGAAGCCTGCGTCAATGCCAACCCCGATCTCGTTATCCTGCCCATGAAGCAGAAGGACACCGCCCAGACCCTTTCCGAGATGGGCATTGCCACCCTGCTGGTCCTGCCGGAAAGCCATGAGCAGCTGATGGAGATGTTCACTCTCATCGGCACCGCCACCAACAGCATGGAGAAAGCGACCGCGCTGATCGAGTACTACAACACCAAGCTGACGGCAGTGGCCGAGCTGACCAAGGACCTGACCGATGAGCAGAAGCCCGTTGTATATATCGGCAGCACCAGCGATATCCTGCGCACCGCCCCCAAGGAGATGTATCAGGCTTCCCTCATCACCACCGCGGGCGGCAAGAACGCCGGTGATGCGCTGGAGGGTACCTCCTGGGCTGATATTGATAACGAGACCTTCCTGACCATGAACCCCGATGTAATTGTGATCCCCACCGATAACTTTGCCGTAAGCAGCCCTGACTACACCGCAGAGGATGTGCTGAACAACGCCACCTTTGCCGATGTGACCGCCGTGAAGAACGGTGCCGTTTATCAGATGCCTGTCGGCTTTGAGGCTTGGGATTCCCCCGTTCCCTCCGGTATTCTGGGTACCCTGTGGATGCTGCATACCCTGCACCCCGAGCTGTACACCGCCGAGCAGTTTGCCGCAGATGCCGATGAGTTCTACTTCACCTTCTACGGCTTCCATGTTGCGTTGGATCAAGCAGCCTGATCCCTCTTTGGAATGACCTACGGGATACTGCCGAGCGCGGTATCCCGTTTTTCTATCCGCCGTTTGCTTTTTTGCGGCACATGCGGTACAATAAACCCACTGTGGAATTAGAGGGAGATACCATGCAGGAAACCATGCTGCAAAATCGAAAACCCGTGATCCGCTCCTACTGGCTGGTGGGGGCGTGCATTGCCGTGGGCTTTATTGCCTCCATCTGCATCGGCAATTACCCCATTTCGATACGGGAGATCATTTCTATCCTGACCGGTGGGGAGGTCGGTGCCATGACCCGCAAGGTCTTTTTCACGCTGCGGCTGCCCCGTACCTGCATGGGTGTGATGGCGGGTGCAGGGTTGGGCGTTGCCGGCTCCGTTTATCAGATGATCTTTCGCAATCCGTTGGCGTCCCCCGATATCATTGGTGTTTCCAGCGGTGCCAATCTGGGCGCCGCCATTGCCATCGTCAGTGTCGGCATCGGCGTGGGCGGCATTGCGTTGGGCGCCTTCGCGGGCGGGCTGCTTGCCGTGGCATTTGTGATGCTGTTGGTGCGGGCGACCCGTGCCAATACCACCGCCACCTATGTGCTGGCGGGTATCGTTATCTCGGCGGTCGCCAAGTCGGTCATTATGCTACTGAAGTACTATGCCGACAGCGAATCCAACCTGGCCGCCATTGAATATTGGACAATGGGCTCCTTTGCGGGTGTCACAGCCTCCAAGGTGCTTTCTATCCTGCCGTTCTGGCTGATCGGTTTTGTGGGGCTGTTTTTGCTGCACCGTCAGGTGGGGCTTCTCTCTTTGAATGAAGAGGAATGCCGAACACTGGGAGTGCGGCTGTATCGGGTAAGGCTGACGGTGCTTACCCTTTCTACCCTGCTGGTCGCCTCAATCGTCAGCATTACGGGGCTGATCTCCTTTATCGGGCTCATCGCCCCACACATCGCGCGCATGATGATAAAACGGGAAAATACCGATACGATGGTGCTTTCCGCCATGGTGGGCGCTGCCGTAATGCTGGTGGCAGATATTTTTGCCCGCAGCCTGTATGCCGGTGGGCTGCCCATCAGTATTCTTACTACCATTATTGGTGTGCCGGTGCTGGTGTACTTTATGTGTAAGCGCAAGGAGGGCAAGGTATGAGTGCATTGCTTTCTTTGCGGAATATCCACACCGGATATGGCAGCAGGGAAATTGTCCGCGGTGCTTCCCTTGCGGTAGAAGGCGGGGAATTCTGCGCGCTGCTGGGGCTGAACGGCTGTGGCAAGACCACTCTGCTGCGCGCCGCCTGCGGTCTGCTGCCGATGAAAGAGGGCCGTTGTATGGTGGGGGAGACCGAAACCACCCATCTGGACGAAAAAAGCCGCGCCCGCCTGATGAGCTATATCCCGCAGCGGGGCAGCCCTATCATGGGTAAAACCGTGCTGGAGGTTGTCCTGATGGGTTTCAACGCCCGACTGCGTCTTTTGGATTCCCCCGGGGAAGCACACCGCCGAATTGCCATGGAACATCTGACCCATTTGGGACTGGCAGAGCTGGCGGGGCGGGACTATGCCACCTTAAGCGAGGGGCAGAAGCAGCTGGTGATACTGGCGCGCGCCCTTTCGCAGGATACGCCGGTGATGCTGATGGACGAGCCGGACAGCGCGTTGGATTTTGTCAACCGGCACATGGTGTTGGGGAAAATAAGAGAGGTGCTGCATGAGCGGCAGCAGGCGGTGCTTATCACCCTGCATGACCCCAACTTTGCCCTAAGCTACTGCGACCGCCTGCTGCTGATGCAAGACGGCACCATAGTGACCGAAATTGATATGAGAAATACCGACCGTGCGACGATAGAAGCGGCACTTGGTATAATATACGGAGAAATAGCCGTGTTGGAGTATAAAGACCGTTATATCATGACCAGGCGATGAAAACCCAATAGATATTTGAGGCGGGAGGATACCCAATGGGTGTCCTCCTGTTTTGACTTAGGATACAGTATAATGATAGATCATATGACCACAAAATTCTAAAAAACACCTTGAGGGAAAAGAATCTATCTGTTATAATTTTGTAGTATAGACTGATGAAATCCTATAAATCCAAATGAGGAAATGGCGTAAAAATGGCATAAGCCCAAAAAAGCCGCAAAACCCCATAAAACAAAGATTTTTTAAGGAGATGTAGAGATATATGAAATTAGGTATCGTCGAAAGCGAGCCTGTTTCTGCAAGTCTCCGCAAACGCACAAATGCCGATAAAGCTTGATAGGACAGGCATTTTCGGATG
>ERZ773148.1389-NODE-1389-length-20164-cov-8.243970_pt1 | contig 20164 bp, 18 predicted proteins | sample MGYA00580846_ERZ773148 | MGnify/ENA primary metagenome ERZ773148 (study PRJEB29015, sample SAMEA2737879) | human gut metagenome | biome: human gut; feature: human-associated habitat; material: faeces | place: China | collected 2012 ... | reverse complement strand
GTAAAGTTAATGATGGAAGTTGGAGACAAAAATACGTGGTTTACCGAATGCTTACTGCCCAAATATGCTTGCGGATCAATATCAAAACTCTTAAGCAGAGAAATATGTTTACTTTCACCGTCTACAAGCAATTCATTAGCAGATTTAATATAAATCAGGACCGGAGTATGGTTCTTCAAACTAAAAACTCCATCATATTTTTTCCAATTTAGAAAAATAAATCTCCGATAGGCGTTTTCAAGCATTTCAATGCTGAATTGATGACATTTACACCATAATCCTTAAGTAGCTCAACCGCAGTGAAATGCATAAATTTTAAATTCCCTTACGACAGTTAAAGTCACTAATTTTAAGAGTTTTCATAAGCGTTGAAGATTATCTATCTTCATTAAATGTATTAGATAAGTCGCCAAGATATCTATAGCAACTAATATATTCGATAAAATGTCCGAAAAATATCCTTTGGATTTTTAGTTGATAAACAAGCATATATACAATTAAAATCACCTAATGCTAGTATATAATTATAATTAGGTTTCCGGTTAAACAAACCTTTCGGCAAATGATAGAAAAGTTTTAACACAGAAGAAATTACAGCTAAAAGCCTTAACAAGCACTCTATAAATTTATTCCTTCTAGAGAAAAAAACAATCTCACCTAATGTTGCTGCTGGTCTGGTCGCAGTTTGTACGAATGATAAAGACTTGCCACTCATTCCTTCATAATGATAAATAACTACATCAGAATCTACATAACACGCATATCCTTTTTCATTAAGTTGAGTGGAAAGTGCTATATCCTCTGGACAAAAGAAATAATATTCATCAAACCATCCCATTGCTCTAAATATATCAGTACGAATCAGGAATGCTGCTCCTAAAATATTATAAGTTCGAAATATGCCCAATTTATTGGTAAATTTTTTATCTCGTTTTTCGTCCCACAAATGAAACATTTTTAATATATATCGTTTGAGCGTTATTGGTGGTCGCCCACACACGCTAACCTCTCCTTCAAAATTAAGTATCGAAGGGCTGACTATTGCTGTATTTTGTGGACACTTATTAAAACTTTCAACTAATCTGTCAACCACAGGCATCTTCATTTCTGTATCGTCATTCACTACGAAACAGTATTTACCTCTAGCCTGACGTAATGCTAGATTGTTATTCTCAGAAAAGCCACGGGTTTCATTGCTTTCTATGAAAGTAACCCACGGAAAATCCTGCTTTACTTTTATAAGATTTTCTTTTGAAAACAGATAAGCTACAACAAATGTTTCAGATGAAACAGAAGTATACTTCCTAATACTATTCAAACACGGATAAAGATTTTTCAGATTGTTCATGCAAACAATCACAATACTAACTTGAATTCCAACCTCATTCATAAGCGACCATTTTCTGATAACTCGGAGATAATTTTATAAATATTATAATGAATAGAAAATACATATACATTAACATACCAGGAACAGATGTTGCTGAAGCTACTAACCAATAAGCAACTGATAAGAAAAATACAGATTTTGATTTAAAATGTCTAGGAATAATATATAATGAATAATAAGCATAATATAAGTTCGCAATAACTCCTAATAACCCAAATTGAGTAAGTATCCTAAACCACATACTTTCCATACCTAACAATGCAACTGTCAAGGCATTATTCATCTCATTCAAAAACTTAAAGCCTAAGCCTACTATCGGCGATTGTTCCATTAGGGCAATTGCAGCAGCCAATTGTTTAAAACGCATCTCTGCATTACTTCCTCCTACCTCCTCTTGTGCCTTATTGTCAAATATACTATGTATGTTGGTTGCATAGTCACCCAACAATGGTAAAAACAGAACTATGCCTATCAAACAAACGATTAAGAAATAAAATATCTTCTTGCTTTTCAGATTAATAACTGACAATAATACAATCATAGTAAAAAGTATAGGACCACGACTATTTGCAAAAAAGATACAAGGGATACATAATAAGGTAGAAATAAATACAAAAATTCTACCATTAAACTTATATTGATAATTTATCCATAGCGAACACACAAAAATAAAATACAAGCACCAATTTATACCAGCGCCGATAGCATGCTCAAATACAGATTGTACCCGATAACCTCTCTCGGAATCAACATCATAGGTAAAAACAACAGCGCGGTCTTCATCACCAACGATTGTTGCCTCATATTCAACAAGTGGATTTGCCTGAAGTTGATGTTCATAAAAGCCATACAATGAAATAAAGAAAAATGCTATTGAAAACCATTTAATAATAAAAGAAAGATCTTTCGGTACATCAATTAGCTTCCACATCATCCATACAATTATGAGCTCTTCAAACACTGTTCCAATGAATTGCGATACAGCACCTACAAAACCAATATAAGCGAATATAGTAGATAGAAACCATGATACAACTAAAAATTTAAACGGTTTTGAATAAGGGAAAGAAAGCCTTTCTGTCTGCAAGTGCCTTCTATTCCTCCAATATTGGACAAAGAAGATCGAAATTAAAAACATGTCCCATTTTAATAAGGGTATGCCAGGAATTGATACGACCGTTATATTGGTAACTAAGAACAGCTTAAACACAAGAAGCCAAAGAAATGCCTTCTTGAAGTTCATAAAACTGTAAATGATAAGGATTATACCGATAAAGGTGAAAATCATAATAAGACCGAGGTATGATATTATTTTTGTTACTCTATTAAGTATTCTAGCATAAATGCAATACTATTTATGATATAACAAGTAGCTTAGGTTGGGATTTCTTCTTTCACTAAATGATAAAAAAATGTATCATCTTTATCCTCAATTCTAATTTTCCAACTTAATTTAAAGAACTGCTGCCCTTTCCAAGCTTCCCATAACGATGGCTGATACGGTTCATTAAGCACTTCAACCAACGAGTATGTATATGCATTCATGCGTGGTCGCGAGTCTATCAATTGTCTAAAATCCTCACATTTTTCATACATCATTTGAAATGTGTAATCAATCAGTAAGTAATCAATAATTCGCCTATGTCTATCACGAAAATAGGCTAACATAATGTCTCTAAAGCAACACATAGTAGTTGCTCCAGGATGAGCATATAAGCAAAATCCAGCCCAGCGGTAATCGCTAATAGTCCCTTTTTCCAAAGCCGGCATTTTTATGCTTTCAAAATAGGGATTAAGTCCATCTTCTCTTAGGGGTTTATTTACAAATACAGTTGCATCCAACCAATGTCCTCCATGTTCCGCTAAAAGAGACAAACGCACAATATCAGAGAAACAAGCCATTTTAATAATCCCTTTTTCGAGTTTTTCATAGATATAGGTTGGGATGCTTACATAGTTAGATAAATTATTTTTATCCAAAACATAAACCGGGCGACCACAAGCATTCCTTCTAACAGATTGTATACATAGTTTTACAAGAGGAGGCATATGCTCCTCACCTTGATACCAAAATACCCATATAGGCAAAGCTGTTACAGCAGTAGAGGTAGAATCTACCGATAAAGTCTGTGGGATTAAATATCCATATCTCTCTTCCAAATAATCAAGAATAAACCTATGTTTCCTCTTGTTATAAGAAGAACAGGCTTTATCAAAATTGATATTAAAAGACAATATCCACTTGCGCAACAAGGGTATAGTTAACGCCGGAGAAAGATATGGCACTATATCCATTATGTCACGAAAATGTAACAAATACTTTTTTAAAGGAGAATTCATAAGGTGAATTAATTAATATATTTTATTAATACAAACGGAAGATCAAATGCGACGATCCATCTATGTATGTGGTGGATATATATAATACTTATTGCATAATTCACAATACACTGCCGTTGCAAGATCTTCTTGAACTATTTCATTATTCATTTCTGTCCTCCAATTGCTTTATTATGTGTGCAGGATTACCTACCACAATTGAGTAAGGAGGAATATCTTTTGTCACCACAGAATTGGCACCAATAATGACTCCATCCCCTATATGGACACCTGGCAATATCGTCGTTTTTGCGCCAATCCAAACATTATTCCCAATAACAACCTCCCCTTTAGATACCAATGGGCGTAAATTAGGACGCAGCTTTAGTTGCTCATAATTAGCTTCACCATGAGCATTGTCCGTTATCAAAATAGAACTACCCGTTCGTACACCATTGCCTATCTGAATTCTTTTTATCCCTGTAATTTGACTATAAGGACCGATTCCACAATTATCTCCAATAACAACAATGCATTGTACACTATCATCTGTAATTCCTTTAACATTCTGAGCTGTAATAGATACATGCTTATTAACAATCGTATTTCTTCCTATCTTTATATATTTCCCTCCCACAACAAAACTTCCTGGTAAATATCGGCTACCTTTTCCAATTCTTGCTATCTCAGTTTTTACTAAAAGTGTATTGAGTATACCTACAAGCCTTTGAAACTTTCTATGTAAATTATAGATATTCATACTATTTTATTTATTCGAGTTGATTATTTCTAAATAGATGGAGTTCAAACGTTGCATAATAGCCTTTTCATCATGCCGTTTATGCGAGACTAACCATTCTTCCAAAGAAATGCTTTCTAACAATTTTTTATTGCCATGAATATTCATCAGCGTAAATGCAAGCGTATGCGGTTCATTATAAGGGAAAAGAATGCCTGTCCTACCATTATCAACCAACTGTGGAATACCACCAATATTAGTTGCAATCACAGGGCATCCTATGAGCTGGGCTTCACACAAAGAATTGGGAGAATTATCTATAATTGCTGTATGCACATAAACATCAGCTTCACATAATTCATTTACAACTTCATTTGCATCAACAAATCCTAACAATCTGATATTCAATTCATCGTGTTTTAATCCAATCATACTCTCAAACAAGTTGAACGAGTTCTTATTACCAGCTACACGCCACTCAAAATCAAAGCCTAGCTCTTTCAGAATTTTTGCAGTGCGCAATATCAAACCATTACCTTTCAGTGCTGAAGCCCCACTAATAGTAACAATACGCATTTTTTTATGTTGCACGAATTTCCATTTTCTATCAGAATGTAATATCTCTGGACGAATGGCTTCCTCACAATGGAAATACTGCGAATTCAAACTATAATATTTTACGATATTTTTATCCCATTCCGTCCGTCCCATATAGTACTTATTTCGCTGCATCACCTCTAGTTCGCGTCTATTAGATTTCTCGGTCTTTAAACTTCGATACCAATAATGAAACATCGAAATAGGATTATAATGGTGATACTTAAACAGGTCGGATGTCCTACAACACATTGAAGCCGAAAGGGCATAAATATTAGCAAACCCCTGCATGTGAATTACTACGGGAATATCAATCTCATTGGCAATCAGTCCAAAAGGCCATTCCGTTCCGAAGCATTGGATAATATCCGGCTTAAAATCATCTATAACCTTCAAAACCATAGGTTTCAAAAAACACCAATCATTTTCATAGCTGAACATCAATCGAAATTTTTTGAACCGAGAATCAATCTTGTTCATTGGATAATATACAACTCCGTTTCGTTCTACCTTAAAACAACGGTCTGAATGCTCAAAAGCTATTCCCAGTTCAATATTCTTTCCATACTGTCGGACAACTCGCTCCAACGAAGCCACCCAACCTCCTGTCACTTTTTCTTCATACAAAGAGGGGGTTACAGAAAACCAAAGAACACGCATAATTCAACTATTCTAAAATGAATTTTTTACATCTATTATCCAATTCTTGTGCATAAACTTTCCAAGAATCCTTATTCACCGGATAATTTTCAGATGATATAACAGAATCAATCTTAAAGTTTGACTGTAAGTCACCATCATTGATTTCAACCATATTGAACAAATCTTCAATTCCTCCCAAACGGCATGTGCTAATATAGTCATCAGCTTTCTCTCTGAGGTATATAACGGGCGTTTCCAAGCCCAAACAAGGCAAAGCACAATGAATGCGCGACGTAATCACAAGTCTTGCTTTCGCATAAAGCTTGACGAGTTGCTCGGCTTTGTCCAACAAATAAAAATCATCATTCTTATTCTCTACATAATGATGAATATAAGTTGAATTCATTATTATGTCTTTAGAAAACATCTTTGAATAGACTTTATAATACAAAGCAGTCTTTACTATTTTCTTCAATTTGTTCTTACCATCATGCAAATGTAATCCATCCTTTTTCAACAGATTGATTATATCCAAAGGATGCCTTACAATCACACGCAATGCCTGGTAGATATTGTTTAGTCCATAGTCTACAGAGAGAATAGGATCAACGATGTATGTTGTATGATCTTTTTCTTCATTATGATATTTTTTCCCGAGAGTCAAAGTCATACATCCAGAAAAATAAGCCTCTATACCTGCAGATGTCAAAATATCCACAGTATTGGTATCACGACATCCAATGGGCTGATGTTTCTTCAAATAATTTACACTTATAGATGAAGTTAGTTCTTCTCTCACCAACACGTTCAAATGAAAAGCTACAAATAGCGGTATTATTTTCTCCGTAGGTGGCCAATTCTGTGGATTATGCATATACCAACCATTCATTATCATCTTACATGGCTCTTCATCATAACTATTCAGGTCTTCATCACGATCAAGAAAGCCATCAACATGAGGATAATACTGAGATGAAGCAAGAGCTTGGATATAATCTCCAATATTTATTGCTTTCACTTTATTATTCTTTCTTACAGATAGTAGCTTATATTTCATATTTCATCTAATTACCAAACAACCTATAGTAACATATGTTGTAACGATTATTCACCTATAATAAATCTTACCGGGCTTTTCTTTACTGCTATCGTAACTAATAATGCTACAACGCCGAAAACAAAAAAATTCATGAATAAAACAAATAATGGGCTACAGTCTCTCCAATAAGTGCATGTTATATAAATCAATGGAGAATGGAATAAGTAAATTCCAAAAGAGCTGCTACTGATTAACTTTAAACATGGTATATTGTTTACGACACCAAAATCTATGTTATAAATAACGACAAGAAAAGCACAAGCTATGAAACATCTAGCAACTCTATATGGTAGTATCCCTAGCAATAATAACACCGTAAAAATAACCATAACTATAATTGAAGTTATCAGGAACTTACTTTTTCTGTTATTTACAAACAAAAATGAGTATTCATTCATGAGGAAACCAACATAAAAGAAGATTGCATATGACGCCACATTTGCAAAGCGTCCAAAAACTCCACTAAAGACATTGCAAAGCATCAAGAATAAAAGAATGAAAATATTTAGGACGTTTCTATTTAATATGCCTTTCTCTACCCAAGCTAAGAATAAACGTACGAATGCAAAAACTACAAATAATGCAAATAGTGTATACAAATACCACAGATGACCATTCATATTCCCAACTATCTGTTCTTTTACGAGTTCAAAATAATTGTCATATCCAGGAACATGCAACAGAAGTTTTATTGGATCCATCCACAGAAAAGCAATAAAAAAATAAGGAATAAGTATACGTCTTATCTTCTTTTGCACCAGCTTAGCCAAAGAATATTTGGCGGAAGTAAAATAAAACAAATAACCAGATATAGAAAAAACAAAGGCATCTGCAAAAGATTAATAACCCTTTTAAGTTCCTGAAAAAGAGAGCAACCATTTATCGGCTCATAGACTCGCCACTCTGGATCATATAATATTATACTGTGCCCCAAAACAACAATAAGTATTGCAATGGCACGTAAAGTTACAATGTTGCTATTCATACTTTTACTCTATTAGGCATTAATTCGAACAAGTTTTAGACTAGAAAAATCATTACCTCTGTTTCCTATGCTGTATAAGCTCTATCACACCTTTACTCTTTTCTACAATGAGCGAAGACAATCTTTCACGCTCACGTCTTTTCAATCCAAAATAGAAAGTCATCACACAGGGACATAATATTGACACTACAATGGATAATATAAAATTAATATGATTTCCACTAACTGTTCGCTCTATTATAAATGGGATCGGTAATGCTAAAAGAGTGACTAAAAGCACCGGTTGGACAACTTCTTTATAATATAGCGACAAGCTCATTTTTAACCGTTTATTTAGATAGAAGCATCTGACTATATAAATTATCAAATCAACAACAATCCGTATTATCCAAACAGTCCAAACAGGGTAACCCAATTTTAAGCTGAAATATATTAAAGGAATATTTATAATATTGACCACAGATATAAGTATTTGGTATAATTTGATATCGCCTGTTGCTTGTACAGACATCCATAATGGACCAGTTAAGGCTTCAATCAAATAAAATATGAGAATCAGTTGACAAAAAATGCCAGTATATTCAGGAACATCAACCAACCAGATTCCCAATATTACATCTATTTTCAGCATCAGTGGCAAAGAGACTATCAACATTAGGTAATAAGAGAATCTAGAAGAGCGAAATATCAGTTTAAAGAATTCATTCATTTCTCCCTCGGCATAATATTTCACTATCTGTGGATTGAATGCCGTTTGAAAATTACTGAAAAACTGAGTAACCTTACCTGCTACCTGATTAGCGATTCCTAAAGCTGCATTCAGAGTTACACCATAAAACACATTTACTAAGATATTTAAGCCCTGTTGGACAAACACGGATGATGCATTTCCTAAAAGTGACCAACTGGAAAAAGAAAGAAGATGCTTAAACATATCCTTTTTCCACATATATTGATAAGTCGCAATTGCAAATCTCCGTTTACAATACGCATGATATATTACATTACCAATCATATCGGTAAGCATATACAAAAATCCATATGCTACCAATTTATCAACAGGAGAAATATACAATAGATAAACAATAACAAGTTTTATTGCTACGTCAAAAAGGCTCAGATAAGCATAAAAATCCATTTTCTCATACGCAATGAGAGTGGCATTATAAGGTATTCTTATCAGATTAATCATGAACGAAAAGACAGTGAACTGATAGACCCAGTTAGCTGCATTCATTCTGTTTTCCGGTATATTTAATTGTGAATTTACAAACCATAATCCAATAGTTTCCGCCAAAACGAAGAAAACAATAGCTAAGGCCATGTAAATATTCATACTCATACAAAATACATTATGCGTATTCTGCTCATCATGCTTTCCAATATAGAAATTGAGATAACGCTGTGTAGCTGAAGTCAGTGCTCCATTAATAAATGAAAACAATACGACTACACCTGCAATCAAATTATAAATACCATAGTCAGATGCTCCAACCACCTGTAATATAACCCGTGAAGTGTACAATGATACAAACAGTATCACGAACATACGGATATATAAATAGATTGTATTTTTAACTATGCGCTTATTGTTTACAGAAGTTTCCGACACGATATTCTTTGACTCTTAAAATATTAACACACGATATAGATTCTCTATTTGACACATTCGTCATCATCCTTCTTTAAAGAAGCATAACCTAAAAGAGTACTTTCCACAAACTAGGTTTTGATACGAATATCATTGCGACTGACAAAGACTGTCAAATCATTCATTTCAACATGAACTTTATTTTGATAGCCTCTGAAGTTCTTCAATACAAAAGATTTCAATTTCATACTATTATAAAATTCATCCCTTCAAACTTCCAAACATCGCACGAATATCTGCATTATCCCGTTCCATATTATAGTATTCACTAGGCGTATATGAACTGGTTTCGTCATCATCATCCTCTTGCAATTCTTTGCTACGCTGTTCTATATAGTCTCGAATATCGCAAGTATTCCAATGAGGAATAAGAGATGACAATTCTGAAATTTTTCCTTTCAGGTCATCAATCGCCTCTTCATAGTTACAACTATCAATATCCCATTGTATCCGCTCCTCCATGCATCGCAAAAATGCAATATTGGTTATTGAGCGTGTATCATAACCACGCTCCTCCCCAAATTTAAGATATGAAACAAACTCATCCGTAATATTCATACTCTCACTCATGCTATAATAGAGAGTCCGCTTATCAGAGTTAACAAGATAATCACCGGCAATATCCAGAATTTCAAGTCTATCATCCATGGCGTAGATGCTATCTGAGAAGTCTTCTTCTGACAAAGATAATTGGTTGATATCCATCATATCACTAGTCCTCAATACCGGCAGATTATTATATAGAGTTGCCAGGCAGTCAAACAAATCAAATTTTTTATAGTTCAACTGTTGTTTACTATCTACACGAGCAATACATGTACGGATCTGTCCTGATATTGGATTGAACAGCTCTACAAACCTATCAGACAAACGTCGGAGTAAATCACCTTGAATATTTATCTTATGATTCATATTAATCGACGTAAATTGCTCATACAACTGTTCGATAAAGATAGATCCCAGAATTAATTTATCAATCAATTCCGGACGTTCGGTTATGTGATCGACTAAAAAATCATGAATGGAAGGATTGAAAAAATCTACAAACATATGTTCTCCCCCTCTCAATTCAGACTTTATAAAACTTCCATCTAAGCGTTTCAATGACTGCTTCCACAATTTATCATCTTTAGATAAGGCATACATATCTTTTGTGGCATCTGAGAATGCCTTAAACGCACTTCTCCAGTCTTCTAAAAGACAAGGCCGATGAAGCGTCACTAAAACAATCAAAGCATACTGACTTTGTATATCCAACTTATTAAAGGCCATTTCCCAGACTGAATTGGGATGATCAAACACATAGCGGAATTTACGATAAAAGTCAGCAGGGCTTGCGTCCTTCCATTCTTCGTGATCGATGAAGGCCTCAATAACACGTGGATTAAAATTGGTATGATTTATGAGACTAAAATATTTATAGTCAGAATCTACAAATTTACGCAAACATTCAACGGGAATCACGGAGTATACTAGGTGATTATACAAAATCTCTGCCTTAATCTTTGTTGTATAACTACCTAGATCCACCACACATTTTGACAAATCAAGCTTTGTTCTTTCGAATGTCTCATAATATTGCTTGGCATCCTGCAAGATATACTCCCGGGTTGTCAATATCAGCAATTTATCCTTCGTCTTGCGAATATATCGAATAAACGACAGCAATTTTGACTCAAACCCTTTTTCTCCATGTTCAAAAAAAGTCTTACCTAAGAAATCGTCAAAGAAGAATATTTGTTTTTTGCCGTCTTCCAACAAATCCATTGCATTACCCAAATCATCAGTTATACAGATGAATTCATCATATTCTGTACCTAACTTTTGGAAAATCAATTGACGAGCCAAGGTAGTTTTACCTATGCCTGGAATACCGGAGATAATCACATAATGATATTCTTGCAATTTATCCATCGCTTGATCAAAACTCTTATTCATCACATACTTTTTGGATTCATCCAAACAAGTCTGATACTCCAATTTTGACCAATTGACAACCCTCCTATTGATTATCTTTTCCATAACCGCAGTACTACACAGCCAAAGCTTATAATGTTGTTTTTCAACATCAGGATATTGTTCCAAAAGGTTATTCAGGTCATCTTTACCAAAAATATCTGCGGTATCCTGTATATAGGGACTAAACATCTCCTTAATTTCATCCTTATTAGCCGGTGTCAACCCCACAGTCGTAGATACATAGTATTTAGAAGGAGATAAGGATTGGACCTTTTCGACTTCCTTTGCAAGTTCCCTTTTAAGTGATGAATAGTCTTTATAACGCTTACATTGGATAATAGCAGAAGTATCCTTAACACTAGCACATCGCAAGTCTATTCCACCATCGCGCCCCGAAGTGAAACTCTCAATATAGCAATCAAGATGCTTCTGCAAAAGGCTTCTCGTAAGACTTTCAAATTCAAAGGGGGAAAGTATCAAGAAATCGTAATTACTCATTATCTCGTTTCCTCACTTCTTCTCATACCCATAGCCATAACCATACCCGGCCTTGCCGTAGCCGTAGCCATACTTCTGGCCATAGCCGTAGCCGTAGCTGTTCTTGCGCTTGGACATGTCGATGCTGTTGATGACCGTCGCGAGGTGAGGAATCTTATGCTCGTCGCGCAACGTGTTGATGAAGCTGAAACCACCCTTCGGCGTATAGTCTGCACGACAGACATAGACCAGCATGTCTGCCACACGGGAGATAATCGAGCTGTCGGTCACCATGCCGATGGGAGCAGTGTCGAGAATGATGTAGTCGTACTTCTCCTTCAGACGGGAGATTGCCTCGTCGAGCGTACGGCGGGCTACCAGCTCGGTGGGATTGGGAGGAATGGGACCACCGGGGAGGATGTCAAGGTTCGGACTGAGGTCCGACTGCTGGATGATGTCGAAGAGGTCCGTATGCTCGGGGTCGCTCAGGTAACTCGTGATGCCGTGGATGCGGCGCGAGAGGTTGAACACCTTGTTCAGTCCCGGCTTGCGGATGTCCATACCCATGATGAGCGTCTTCTTGCCCATGTAGGCGAGACTCACGGCAAGGTTGCCTGCCACGAACGACTTTCCTTCACCGGGCATCGTCGACGAGAACATGATGACACGCTCCTCAGGCTTCAGCATGAACAGCAGGTTCGTACGCAGGGCACGGAAAGTCTCCTCCATCACCTCGTTGCGGTTCTCGTGCACGACGATGGCACCCGCCGCAGGCTTCTTGCCCAGGGGGATTTCGCCGACAACGGGTACATCGGTGAGCTTCTCCACATCCGAGCGGTTCTCTATCTTATACTTCAGCAGGTCCGCCAGGTAGATGCAGCCGAAGGGTATGCCCAGACCCAGCACGAAGGCTGCCAGGTAGAACAGCTTCTTCTTCGGCGACACCGGATACTGGTCCGCCAGCGGCTCCTCGATGATGCGTCCGTTGTTCGCAGTGGCTGCCAGCGTGATGGCGTTCTCCTCGCGCTTCTGGAGGAGCATGGTGTAGAGCGTAGCCTTGATTTCCTGCTGACGCGAGATGCTCATGAACTCCTTCTCCTGCTCAGGGGCACGGCTGATGCGTCCCTCGAACTTGCTTGCCTGGCGGTCGAGGTCCTTCTTGGTAATCTGCAGTCCGCGGAGCACACTCTCCACGGTGGTCTGCACACTGAGGTGCATGGCTGCCAGGTTGGCGTCGAGCTGCACCACTGCGGGGTTCTCTTCCGACGAGGTGAGCAGGAGGCGCTTGCGCTCGGCAAGCTGTGCGTTATACTGGTCGATGGCGGTGCTCAGCACACGGTCCTCCAGACCGACATTGCTCGGGATGACCTGGTACTGGTTGGCAGGATTGTTGATGTAGTCGCGCAGGAAACGCACGAGGCTGATTTGTGTCTCGTTCTGCACGCGCTGTTGCTCGTACTTCGAGTTCTCCTGCAGGGCGAGTTGTGCATCGCTCACCAGGTCGGTCAGTCCGGAACGTTGCTTGAAGGCGGCAAGCCGGCTTTCGGTCGTGCCCAGTTCCTCGTTGATGATGCCCAGACGCTCCTCGATGAACTCCGCCGTCTTCTCCGCCACCTCGTTCTTCTCGTCATTTGCATCCTGGTTGTAGAGTGCCACCAGGCAGGTGATGAAGTCCATGGCACGCAGACGGTCGGTGTTCTGCACGGCAAGCCGGGCGATGGTCGTGGTCTTCGACGAGGGCTCCACGGTGAGATGTTCCCCGTACGACTTTGCCACGGCTACCGGCGTGTTGATGACGGCATCCAGCTCCATGTTGTCCTCCACGGGGATGGAGTCATTGAGCATGAACGTCACGATGCCTGCCGGGGTGTGCATCACGGCAGGAAACTTGTCAAAGTCCTTCTTCATCGTTTCCTCGTCCGCATCGGCATCCACCGCATAGACCGCCTCGACGGAGAGGTGCTTGTCTGTCGTCAGGTGCATCTCCAGCTCCATGGGTGCATAGAGCTTGTCGGCTTCCGCAGGGGTCATGTAGACCTCGACGGGCGACTTCTTGTACAGGGGGACGGCATGACCGAAGGTGCGCGGACGCGTGATGGAGGTGTAGAGGTTGAGCGTGGTCACCACCTTCTTGAGGAGGGTACGCGAACGGAGAATCTCCACCTCGTTGTCGAAGTTGTTTGTCATGGAGAACACGCCGAGGTCCTGCATGGCTGCCAACGGACCGGCTGCGGCATTGTTGCTGCGCTTGTCCTGCTCCTGGATGAGCACGGACGCCTGCACGTTGTAGACGGGTGCCTGATAGCGCAGCCAAAGCCACGCACCGATGAGCATCACCACCACGCCGGCAACAAACCAGTGCCAGTAGACGAGGTACTTGAAAAGGATTTCATAGAGGTTGATGTTCTCTTCTTTATGTTCTTGCTGGGGAATCTGTTCCATTATCTGTTTTCTTGTTTAGGATTTGTTCAGGAGACGGGTCGCCCGTTCTTACCTCAATATGTTTACAATCAGGCTGGCGATGGACACCAGGATGGATGTGGCGGAGATGACAGTGGTCGTCGTGTTGCCGATGTCGGAGTTCTTCGCCTTGGTCTTGTTCGGGGTCACGTAGATGATGTCGTTCTGCTTCAGGTAGTAGTAGGGCGAAAGGACGACATCCGCCTTGTTGAGGTTGAGTGTGACGATTTCGCGCTTGCCTGCCGCATCCTCGCGGATGAGCTTCACGTTGTCCCGCAAGCCGTAGACCGTCATGTCGCCTGCCATGGCAAGTGCCTCCAGCACATTGACCTTCTCGTTGCTCACGGTGAATGTTCCGGGACGGTTCACCTCCCCGATGACCGAGATTTTGTAGTTTGTCATGCGGACGGTCACGATGGGGACCTCCTTGAGGTAAGGCACCAGCCGTTCGCGTATCATCGTCTCGGTCTCCCGTTTCGTCAGTCCGCCGACCTTGAGACGTCCCAACACGGGGAAGTCGATTTCGCCCTCATTGTCTACCAGGTATTGCTGGAGGGTCGGGGCACTCGTCGTGTTGACATTTGCCAGCGAGGCGTTGAGAGGGGTCTGCGTCGTCAGGTTAAAGGAGGCGGAAGCCTGAGGGTCGGTCGTGTTGACCGTGATGGATATCAAGTCCTTGGGCATGATGCGGGCATCATAGAGCGGTTCGTTCTGCACGGCTTGGTTCACACTCTCGGGGTCCTGCAAGTAGGGCACGTTCTTGTACGAAGTGCAGCTTGCCAACAGAGTCGTCAGGAGCAACAGACTCAGCATGTTTCGCATGTTCATATCGTGTTCGTTTGTTTTGTTTCTACAGTTTCTCAGCCGAAGAGCTTGCCCAGCAACCCTTTCTTCTTTCCGGGTTGCGGACGGTCTTCACGTTCCAGCAAAGTTTCGTAAGTCAGTTTGTTGTGTATCATGTCATAGATGGTGCCCCAGTCAGGGAGTCCGCCCAGGTTGCGGTCGTCGATGAAGACGTCCGCCTTCAACTTGCGCGAATAGTGGTTGTTCTGCCCCTTCTCCTCCTCGGGATAGTCGCGGTTGACGGCATAGAACTCCAGTCCGCGTTCCCGGCAGAAGGCAACCGCCTCATCGAGCAGACGTCCCTCACGGACTGTCCATAACACGATGCGGTGATGTTCGTCGCGCAGACGCTTCAGTGTATCAATGGCAAAGGGAATCTCCCTGCCTATCTCAGGATAACGGTGTTCGACAATCGTTCCGTCGAAATCTACAGCAATCAGCATAATCAGAATGTACGTGTTTCAGTTAACAGTAAAATCGTCAATTGTCCATCGTCAATTGCCCGGTTCTTCTCGCCAGTCCCCGACGGTCAGGGACGGGGAAACGACGACGGACAGACTTATAGTAGGCAGCCCCGTATTTCAGGTACATGGTCTCTCCGTCAACATCGTAGATACGGAAGACCTTCTTCGGCTCTTCCGCCCAGACACAGAAACCAGTCCACCCCATCTGGTACGAACGTCCGTCAGTATCCCGTGCAGGAGTGAAAAAGGTCGTGGGAAGGTTCAGCTCATAGCACCGCGTACGGTAACAGCAGAGCACATACTCCTCGGTGACGCAGAGGTCGGCATAATGCTCTTCCGGCACACGGACGCCTCCCCGCAACAGGACCTCATAGTAGCCGTCGCGATGGACCATCGGCACAAAATTTTCCGGTTCCATGTTTCTTCAGTTGACGAAAATGTTCAACGTGCCTGTTCCGCCTCACAATACCACTTCGGGATGTGGACGAAAATGCCCAACGTAGCCAGGGTGATGACCACGTAGGAGCGGTTTTTATACCGGACCAGTTTCCCGGTCAGTCCCTTGAACGTGCCATGAATGACACGCACCCGTTGCCCGGGACGCGCCTCGGCAAACTCCCGGTCAGTGTACAAGGTCCCTTCATAGTCCGGGTCGCAGATGGCACGCAGCTCGATCATCTGTGAGTCCGGTATCTCATAATACTTTGTAGAATCGGAGTAACGAAGGATGCGGAGCGGATAGGGACAGCCGGCAATCAGCCGGGCAAGGAAGCTGTCATCATCGTCCCACGCCTTCTGCAAGAAAAGCAGGTTGTGCACCGCGGGGGTCAGTTCCCTCTTTTTCTTCCCGTCAGGCAACACCCGTTCGGTGTAGAGCATCGGGATGAACGATTTCAGCCCCTGCTCCTTCAGATAGTCCTCCACCTGCTGTTCCCGGCAATGGAAGGTCTGCAAGGCATACCACACCTTCCTCTCTGAATTTTCCATCTGTATCCCGTCCTCCTTTTCCGGATTAGTCCTATTTCTTATAATATTCGCCGATAGTTATCCTGTGGACAAGTTGACAAACAGAGGTCTGCAAACCGGTCCACCGGACCTTTCATTTCCTTGCAATTCTTCTCCTCCCCACCGGAGCACGTGCTTCGCGGGTCATCGATTCATCAAGCAAGGACACAGCCTATTTTGTAACACCTCTATATAAGAATTAGTATTCACAGCGATGTATACAAAGTACTATGACGGCGCAAAGATACGTAAAAAGAGCCTATTAGATATAACAATGCCTTCATAAAAAGTATGTAACGAATCTTCAATTCCGCCCTTCTCATTTGCAAACGAATCTTAACCCAATTTGTAATATTCTGAATATTAATGCATTTTATAGGATATCACCTCTTATATAGAGGTGCCACATTTACATCCTGTGTAAGATTCTACAAGATTTATTCACGAAAGTCTTTATTTTCAGCGTTCTTTTCCGTTAAAATCACTTAATTTAATATGTACAAAAAATTCGCATTTTAACCCAAATCGGTCATTAGACTCTGAGTAGATTGTTCGCATCTGTCAGGCAGCTTGTTTCTCGTTTTGTTGAAGACGTAGCGGGCTACATCGAGACAGAACGAGGAAGAAGATGCCGACAGAGGGGAACAAGATGCTCAAAAAGCTTGCCCTTTTGAAACGAAGAGAACTTTGAGCGGTCTAATGACCGATTTGGGTTGAAGGAGATTTGCGGCTAAAAGACTCCAGTATCTGCAGCCCCTTATCCGTCAATTGATACTTTTGATTTCTACTATTAGGCTTATCTGGAATGGTTTGTCTCAAGATACCTGCATTCAAAAGAGGATGAAAGCAAAGCTCTATGATTTGCTTGTGGCCACTTCATGGGCCGACCTGTCCAGAACCTATTTCGGCAAGTCATCCTCATGGCTCTATCATAAGATGGACGGACGTGACGGAAACGGCAAGCCGACAAGTTTTACACCGGAAGAAGCTGAAAAGCTAAAAGGCGCGCTACTGGATCTTTCCGACCGCATCCGGCGTGCTGCTGATACGATTTAACAAGCTCCGGGGACATATCTCACATTGAACAGGAGACACTCTTGAGCTTGGAGTGCAAAGTATGGACTGCCCGAATAGAGCAGTCCATCTGCTTTTTACAAGATAGTAGAATCAATCTATCAATTTGTCAAAGTGTCAAACGAATCGCTTGAGAAGGGGCTTCCTCGCACCAAAATACAAGTCGGTGGGCAAAAAGGGCATTCTCGGGCGATTCGCAAAATACAGAATGACACATTTACAAACGCCAATCGTACATAAAGCACTTATATACTCTGAAGAGAGAATCATCATGAGAGTTAAACAGGCAGAAAAGCTCACCAAATCACACTTATCAACATGTTCACTCCGTCGGCAAACTAGAGGTGAAAGGAAGCAAACAAATGTTTTATTCCGCTAAGTTATGTGTTCAAAGCATAAAACACTTGTGTTCGACTGATGAAACAATATTGTTTGGGTCGTCAAACAATATTGTTTCGCATGCCAAACACAAGTGTTTGACGCGGCAAACAATAGTGTTTCAACGTTAAAATACCATTCATAACACTAATCAACCAAAAATGAATGAGACCTGCAGAAGGTGATAGTTAACCGAATTTCACAAATTCCGCTAGTTCTCTCCATTTTATAAAAACACGAGTTAGACAGAAAGGGTAAATTTGCCAATTTCGTCAAGCATTTAACGCAAATTTGCATCCGAATGTCAGGAGAGGGAGGATGCAAAAAGCAACATCCATTATCAGATTTTAGTCTTACATCTTTGTAAAATATTCATTAGAAAGAAAATAAAATTCCCTATTGTCTTATATTGACGAATCCGTGACGCTGGTTAGCCAGATATATACTCACGGTCTTGCATGGCTCATCAAGAGACACGCAAGACCCTTTGTTCGTATGTTTTCCACGCACATCACAAAGGGAACAAGGAGGGAGAGACTCTTAATAAATAATAAAATAAAGTACTATGTAATACAAAGTACTTAGACATTGCATACTTTTGCAGCACGAACGATAAACAAACAGCCATGAACGTAGAAAACGTCAAATCGCAAATGCGCAAGGGGATGCTCGAATACTGCATCATGCTCCTGCTCCACCGGGAGGCGGCTTACGCTTCAGACATCATCACCAAGCTGAAGGAAGCACGCCTGATTGTCGTGGAAGGGACGCTCTACCCGCTCCTCACCCGTCTGAAAAACGACGAACTGCTGAGCTACGAATGGGTGGAGTCGACCCAGGGACCGCCACGGAAGTATTACCGGCTCACCGAAAAGGGAGAGACTTTCCTCAACGAACTGCAAAAGGCCTGGCAGGAACTCAACGACACCGTGAGCCACCTGCAAGGGTACCAACCGGATTTAACAACTGAAAAACTCACTGAAGAATGAAAAAGACACTGGACATCAACCTGAGCGGACGCATGTTTCACGTTGACGAGGATGCGTACCAACTCCTGTATGACTATTTATACAATTTGCGTCATGCCTTCGAACGTCAGGAGGGTGGCAACGAAATCATGGATGACCTGGAGAACCGCCTCGCGGAACTCTTGCTGGAGCGCATCTCCGACCGCCAGGAGGTAGTCTCGCGTACAATCGTCCAAGAGACCATCGCCCGGCTGGGGCAGCCTGAAGAGATAGCCGGAACGACGGATGCAGAACTCCGGGAAGAGGAGGCGTCCGCGTCGGAGGAGCCGTCCGCTGAAAACAAGGAAGCTAAGACTGATGAAGAAAAAGAGGAAGGACAGCACGACGAGGTGCCGCCCCACAACCATACGGAGTTCACGGGACGCAAACGCCTCTTCCGCGACCCGGACAACCGGATGCTGGGAGGCGTGCTGGGCGGACTGGCGGTCTATATGAACTGGGACCCGACGTTGCTGCGCCTGCTGCTGCTCATCATCCTGGTGGCAGGATACGGGACAGTCGTCCCCGTCTACCTGGTATGCTGGCTGGTCATCCCGAAGGCGGAGACGGCTGCCGACCGACTGAGCATGCAGGGCCGTCCGATAACGATGGAGAACATCGGAAAGATGGTGACCGAGGGCATGGACAAGGCAGAGAGCTATCTCCACTCCGACCGTCCGCGTACGGCACTCCAACGTTTTGCCGACGCCTTCGTAGCGGTGGCGGGCTTCCTACTCAAGGTGCTGCTGGTCATCATAGCCATCATCTGCAGTCCGGTGTTGCTGGTAGCCGCCGTGGTCTGCCTGGCGCTCATCGTGGCTCTGTTTGCCGTACTCTTCGGCGGGACAGCCGCCCTCGCCTCTCTCCCCGGTGACTTCTGGACGCACATACAGGTTCCCGGCGACATGGGTTGGGGACTGGCATTCTGTATCGCGCTGATCGTCGGCATCGGACTGTTGCTCATCTGCCTGATAAGTGGAGTCTGTACGCTAGCCTTCAAATGGAAGGGACTTTCTCCCCGCAGCCTGAAGGTGATGTTAGCCATCGGTCTGGTAAGCCTGCTCCTGTCAGGCAT
>ERZ773148.1384-NODE-1384-length-20201-cov-9.925246_pt1 | contig 20201 bp, 21 predicted proteins | sample MGYA00580846_ERZ773148 | MGnify/ENA primary metagenome ERZ773148 (study PRJEB29015, sample SAMEA2737879) | human gut metagenome | biome: human gut; feature: human-associated habitat; material: faeces | place: China | collected 2012 ... | reverse complement strand
TTCCTATGCAATGCATTTCATGGACAACTCATGGAAAAAGAAAAATTTTAAATGGCGACTAAGATCGTTCTTAGAATGCTATTTCCCTTCAATATTGAGAAAGTAGAAGGACTGATTATTTACAATTTGTATGTCAACAGATATTAAATTCAGCGTGACGGTACCAGCTTACAAAGCGCAGTTCTTGGCGGAGTGTATCGACAGCATATTAGCTCAGACGTATAAGAACTTTGAGCTGATTATCGTCAATGATGCGTCGCCACAGGACTTGGACAGCATCGTTAGCAAGTACGACGATCCACGCATCAGATATTACAAGAACAAAGTCGGCTTTGGTGCAGAGCATGTTGTTGGCAACTGGAACAAATGCCTTGAATATGCTACCGGTGACTATATCATCTGCATGGGTGATGACGACAAGCTCTTGCCCAACTGCTTGGAGGAATATGTAAAGCTTATAGAGAAATATCCTGGGCTGGGGCTTTATCATACACAAACAGTAATGATAAATGAGCAATCCGAGATTATTGACGTGCAGCCGCCAAGACCTGTTTTTGAGTCTGTCTACTCAATGATATACTTCAGATGGTTTTACAACCGTCCGCAATATATAGGAGATTGGCTTTTTGAAGTCAAGCAATTAAAAGCAAAAGGTGGTTATGTTGATCTTCCTTTTGCTTGGGAGTCGGATGATATGTCTGCATGTATGGCAGCTAAAGATACTGGTGTGGCAAACGTTCAGTGTCCTGGTTTCATGTATAGAAGGAATAGCCAAACTATATCATCAAAAACTAACAATACAGGACAGAAGTTGTTAGCTCATACAAGAGCTTTGGCTTATTATGATCAGATTTTCAGAGAAGTACAGGGTAATGACATTGATGCTTTTTATCGCAGTAAGCTGATCAAGTGCAAAAAATATCATTTAGCCAAGGCTTTTAGGATAGATTTGGTGCCAGATATTAATGGTAATATTTTTAGATACTTTCATTGGATGCTTTTAAGAAAGAAATTTGGACTACCAATGAATACACTAAATAAGAGCTTAGTCGAATCATTCATCTACAAATTTAGTAATAAATTATGAACCATGCATTTTTGATAATGGCGTATAATAATCCATCTTTGCTTGGAAGGATTTGCCATCGCTTAGAAGCAGATAACCATTTCTTATTTGTACATATTGATAAGAAAACAGAATTGGTTTCATTCCGCAATGCTTGTCAAGGGATACATAATCTTATTCTCTTAGGAGATGAAGAAAGAATGGTGACAAACTGGGGGGGGGTATTCGCAACTTGCAACAGAGATCTTACTCATAAAGAAGGCTATACAACATTCCTCGCACATGGATTACCTTCATTTGATAAGTGGTGCAGATTATCCTTGTCGAAGTAATGAAGAATTTGATAAATTCTTTGAAGTTAATGAAGGCAAAAGTTATATGATGTTCGATACGATGAAGGAAACTGTTGAATGGAGAAAGAAGAAGTACCCGGACCGATATCGGATGTACCACTTTATAGACAAAGGGTATAATAACAACCTTTTAATCAATACATTGAAATTACCCATAAAAACCATTCAAAAGGTATTTCATATTTATTTTCGACCAATGATAAAGGACATCTATGCAGGTTGGAATTGGTTCTCATGGCATCGTATGGTGGCAGAATATGTTATAAGTCTATTAGACGAGCATCCTGAACTCTTAGAGAGAATGCGGTATTGTACATGTATAGATGAAGTGTTTTTTCATACTTTATTGCATCCGCATCTCCAAGATCTCAATATCGTATCAGATAATGCTCTACGCTATATCGACTGGCATCCTACCCGCCCAGCCAAAACATTACCACTTGTGTTGGACGAGCGAGATTATAAAAAAATCAAGGATAGCCAAGCATTCTTCTGTCGTAAAGTGGATCCAAAAAGTTCAATAGAGCTATTGAATAAGTTAGATAAAATCATCGAAATAGGAAAATCATTATGTCAAGTTTAGGAATGCCATATTGGAGCCTACCTACTACAATATTATATATAATAATGGGCATTATCCCGATGTGGGCACTATATAATAAGCAAAATCAAATAAATTATAAAGTGAGCAATTTTCGATTGCTCTTATGGTTTTTAATATGGACCATTTTTGGAGGTTATAGACTAGTTGGATTTGGTATGGGTGGTACAGATGCTGGAGCCTATGTTCAGTATTTCCAAAGTTGCTTAGATCCTCATGCTCTTATGTATGGAGCAATGTCTCAATATGATTCAAATATTGGATTTAGGTATTTTAACCATTTTCTGCGTTTATTTTCAGATAACGAACGTTTTTATCTTGTAATAACCTCAGCCATAATAGCAGCTGTACCTATTATTTTTATTAAGGCCTTCCGCCAGAATAGAGAATCGTGTATACCATTCTTTCTTTGTGTCTTTTGGTATGTTCGAGGATTTTGTACGATACGCTCACACTTATCTATATGTGCATTCATGCTTGCTGTCCTACTATTACTATGGAGGAAAAAAACTTGGGCTATTTTGTTAGGTACATTTTCAGTACTACTTCATCCAATGGGAGCTATTTATTTCCCCCTATTAATTCTCTTTTATATAAGAGAGGACTATACTATAAGTTTGAAGAAAGTAATAATATTAACAATTTCGTTTTTTGCAATAGTTGCTCCAATGAAACAACTGTTTTTGCAAAATATTGATATATTTGGGGATTATTCTAGCCATTACGAATGGTATGCTACCTCTTCTGACGATAGTTTCTTTAGCAATGCATGGAAGATTGCGTTTGAACAGTTATTATTGTTGTTCATTATGTATGTAAACAGAAAGAACCTAACAAGATATATGTCTATCTTAGATGAGAGTGCAAAAAGAGCTTTTCTTTTCATTTACAATGTATGTATTTATGACTTTTTGCTTATACCCGTTTGCTACGCATTGAATATATGGAGAGGTTATGAAGTATGTTATATTCCAAGACTAATTATGTGGGCTATTATAGTATATATCGGTTCAACAAAAATATCCAGAAATTTCAAATGGATATATTTGCTGGTTGTTTCATTATTATTCCTTGGATGGTTTTTACAACGAACATACGCAGAAAGTTTTTGGCTAGAAACTGAACTGATGCCATATGGCTTTGAACCTTTGTTAAAATAGTATTTTTATGAAGATAGTATATTACACCCAAACATACTTTCTCGATTGCGATTTGCCATTAGTTAAGAGGTTGATAGAGAAAGGCAATGATGTCTTTCTCTTCATACAATTGATGCCAAACACACTGAAATCGACGCTAATTGACATTGATATGCAATTGCCTATGGTTGGCATTCTTCCTATATCAGAATATTCCCAATTTGAAAATTATCAAGGTTTTTATGATAAGGATAGAACCTTCATCATCAATAGGGCATGTAAAGTATATCACAAGAAAAATATGCTATTGCGCATTGAATTTTATAAATTCATTCGAAATATATGTCCCGACATTATTCTAACAACTGAGTTCCCCAAGGCTCAGGATTTCTTTCTATATAAGTTTAGAAAGCATCTTGTACAAATAGTACATGACCCTATACCTCATACCGGAGAAGAGACATTCAGAAAACGATTTAACAAATGGGTGTCACATCACCTATGTGGATGCTTCGTAGTATTAAGTGAAGCTCTAAAAGAGCAATATATATCAACATACCATTTGCGGAACAAATTAGTAGAAGTCAATCGACTTGGTGTCTATGAATGTCTGTGGCAATTATCTCCCGACCATATTAAAAAAAATAGCAAAAAACAAATATTATTCTTTGGGCGTATATCTCCTTATAAAGGTATAGAATACCTAATTAAAGCGATGGATAATGTTCATAAGAAGTTACCAGAAGCTTTACTAATTATTGCAGGCGGAGGAGATTTGTATTTTAACAAATCTCTATATGAAGGGAAAAACTATATTAGAATAGTCAATCGCTTTCTAAGTTTAGAAGAACTATATGGATTATTGAAAATCTCAGATATTACAGTGTGTCCTTATATTGATGCAACACAAAGTGGGGTTATAATGACATCCTACGCTGCTTGTGTGCCAGTCTTAGCTACTCGCGTGGGTGGTTTACCTGAGATGATAATAGAAGGCAAGACTGGTGAAGTTGTCTCACCAAAGAATGTTGAAGAGCTTGCTAAGAAAATAATATATATGATCGAGTCTGATGCTCGTTTAATTAAATATAAAATGAACGTGGAAGAAGCTATTAATAACGGGAAGTACTCTTGGGAAGTTATATCTGATAAATATTTGGAAATATTTAGAAAAGTAATAAAATCATAGAGTCAATTTTATTTTGCTCTATAGTGAAAAGGATTTTATAAGTAGTAGTATTTAATTATTACACAACATATGAGAATTCTACAAGTATTGAGTTCACTTGGTGCTGGTGGTGCTGAGCGATTTGCAGTGGATTTGTCAAATGAATTATCAATAGATAATGAAGTTTACATCTTAACATGGATTAATAGTGGCAATTCAAATTTTTATCGTAATCAGATCTGCAGCCGTGTTCACCAAATCAAACTGAACACAAAGGAAACTTTTCTCTCGAAAATTGTTCTACTTTTTACGATTTTGAGGATCATTCTTAAAATTAAGCCTAATGTAGTACATGCTCACTGCAAAGGATTCCCCTTTATAATAATACCATCATTAATATACAGGAAGCCTCGATATTTCTATACTGTCCACAACTTAGCAAAGTATGATACGAAGCCTGGGATAAGCACTTGGATTCGTAAGACTTTTTTGAATATAAATATTCATGCTGTAACTATTTCTAAAATATGTAGCGAATCATTTATAGAGTATTATGGATACAAAGATTATATTACCATAGAGAATGGGTGCCGCGAGCTTCACACGACTAAAGCATTATCTAAAGTAAAGCAAGAGATTGATAGTTATAAGATTACTCCAAACACAAAAGTTTGTGTGAATGTAGCCCGTATAACAAAAGAGAAGAATCACCTGATGCTCGTACAGGTATTTAATGAGTTAATTGATGAAGGTAAAGACGTTATACTCCTCATGTTTGGATACACAAAAGGCTATCCTACTCTAACCCAACAGATCGAGAATTCTATCAAATACCCAGATAGGATAAAATTGATGGGGACACGCACTAATATCCCAGATTATCTGCATGAGGCAGATTACTTCTGTATGCCATCCCTATGGGAGGGACTTCCTATTAGCATGCTTGAGGCCGGCATGTCTGGGGTCTATCCCATAGCTACTCCTGTTGGCGGTATACCTGACGTAATTAAGGATGAACATTGGGGATTGTTGGCTAAAGATACTTCTAAGGAAGAATTTAAGAAACAAGTTGAGAAAGGTCTTAAGATGCATATCGATAGACGTCAACTTGCAAATCTTTATGACAGCAGCTATTCAATGAGACACTGTGCCAACAGATATTTAGAAATATATAAGTGATTTTACGTAATGAATAACAACAAAAAAAATCTTAGGGGGGGCATAACTACTCGTGCTCAGTTAAAGGCATGGATTAAAGCTGATTTTGATTCCTATGATATGGAACATCCGTTAGCTGCACGATTTACGTATGGAGAAAATTGGAAGTTATTTGCCTATATGAAGAATCTTCGATATATGGAATGGCATCTCAACAACATGAATACCGGAAATCCTCTTAAGAAATACTTCCATAAGTTGGCATACGCATTACGTTGGCTGCGTTGGCGTAGGCTGTCACAGAAATATGATGTAACAATCTCTCCGAATAATGTAGGTCCGGGATGCCATCTTGTCCATTATGGCTTTCGCCATATCCTAAGTGGTACAAAGATTGGCCGCAATTGTACCATTCTCCCTATGGTTCTCATCGGTAAGAAAAGTCCCGATCTCACTTTTTGGCAGATTACAATTGGCGACAACTGCTCCATCGGTACCGGTGCCACTATCCTTGGACCTGTCACCATTGGCAATAACGTGACTATTGGTGCTGGTGCTGTTGTAACAAAGGATATTCCTGATGGTGCTACGGTCGTGGGAGTTCCGGGAAAGGTAATAAGAGACTCAGAGTAAAATGTCTACATTGTTTATTATAGGGAATGATATAGTTGCATTCTTGCGTGATAATGCAGAATGGATAGCGGCTTTGGTTGCTATTTTTGTACCAATTATTGATGGTATATATAAACTTTGCCATAAAAAAGATGAGACAAAGAACAATCAGAGAATAAACAATGTAAATAATTCTATTGCTAATCAAGCAGGAAGAGATATTAATCATGTTGAACAAAGAAAATAATCAAAATATATCAGATGTTGATAATTCTACTGTCAATCAGGCTGGACGGGATGTCACAATCGTAAACAACAATGGCTTGCAGGCTAAGGATGTTATCGCAATTGTAGATCATCTTGTATCGAGTAAACTTGCTGAGTATTCATCGAAAGCCCAGCAGACCGCTCATCAACGATCTCAAGAGTTTAGTAAAAAGTTAGTAGAAGAAGTTACTAAAAAGGTGATGGAGAAAATAAATAGGTTTGAGGAGCCTTCTATTCAATATGCTACTCGGCTAGCTACTCTTGGATATATCAAAAGTGGAGATGTAGAGCAAAAGGAAAACTTAGTTGATCTTCTAATTGAGCGTGTAAAAGCCAATGAAGGAACTACACTTCAGCAAGTAATGGATCAGGCAATAGAGGTCTTGCCAAAATTATCAAAGGTGTCTTTAGCATTGCTAGTTTTGCTTGCTTATCGTAATCTGAATTTTACTGGAAATATAAATGAATTTAATAACTGGCTTAAATCTATTAATTCAATTTTGAATGTAGTAAATCAAGTAGGTTCTTTAGATATTTCTTATCTAAACCAATGTGGATGTACGGTTGGAATGAGCGGTCTAAATGTTTATGATGACTTCCTGAATAGTTTCATAAAAAGCAATGATCTCTATTGTTGTCATAATATCAGTGGGGAGCAATATAAAGCATTCTTACAAATGTTCAATTTGCAAGAGGTTCATGCTGGGCTTCAGACTAATATTAGTCAAGAACAATTTCTAAAATTGATCTCGTGTTTTTCTATTAATATTAAAACTAAAGTGGTAACTCCCCTTATAAATTGTACACAGGCTATAGAGAAAATACAAGATGTGGAGATGCGGAATCTCCTTATTGATGCTGCCAAGTTTTTTACACCATTGACACAGGATGAAGTAAGACAGAAATTGGTTTCTGTAAATTCAAATTGGGATAAGGCCATAGTCCTGTTAAACAGAAGTGATGTCAATTGCTTGCACCTTACTGCAGTAGGAAATTACATTGCTACAAGACAATTGTCAAAGTTGAGTGATAGAGACATTCCCATGAATTTATTTTATAGTAATTAGCTTATATTGAAAAATCATTGGTGTTTTGTAATTTGATAAAATTAGGAAGAACGTAAAGAAAGATATATTTATTCTACCCTGAATAAAAAGTTACATATATCAACAAAACATATGTAAATAATATACTATGCAAATATAGGTGACGTTGAATGTGATTATCTAAATATTGCTTTTATGAATATTTTATTCTTACTTCGCGGTACAGGTATTGGAGGATTGGAAGTTGTAACGTCCGTTCTTGCTAATAAGTTTGTAGAAGAAGGCCATCTTGTAGATATCTTTATCTTTAGAAAAGACAAAGGCAATAGTATTGTTGACAGATTCAATAAAGGAGTAAATGTTTATCAAAAAAATGACTATCGAATCAACAAAGATAACGTTCAAGCTCTTAGACAGATCCTCATCAAAGATAAGATTGACTTCATTATCAACCAATGGGGACTACCATTAGTCCCTATCATGGTTGCTCGTAAAGCCAGAAAAGGGCTTGGAGTAAAAATTATCTCTGTTTATCACAATGCACCAAGCTCAAATGGAAGAATTCAGGCGATAGACATCAAACTATCAAAGACTGAGAATCCTATAAAGAGAATTAGTCTTCGTATAATTAGATATATGTTCAAATGTGTGACAAGTAGATCGATGGCATATATCTATCATCAGAGTGATCGATTCGTTGTTCTCTCAAAAGGCTTTATTCCAGAATTCCAGAAGTTCACACAATTGAGAGATTTGAGCAAGCTATGTGTTATTACTAACCCTATTACTATAGATTCAAATCACTATATCTATAATCCCGAAGAAAAAATTAAAGAAATAATTTATGTCGGGCGGCTTGATTTTGTTCAGAAGCGAGTCTATCGGGTTATTGATACTTGGAATTTACTTGAAAATCATTATCAGGATTGGAAACTTACCATTGTAGGTGATGGTCCCGACAAAATGAATCTAGAAAATCATGTAAAGGCTTTAAATTTAGAGCATGTTTATTTCGAAGGTTTTCAGAATCCGGTCCCTTATTATCGTAGAGCATCAATATTAATGCTCACATCTGATTTCGAAGGTTTTCCACTGGTCTTAGCTGAAGCTATGAGTTGTGGCGTCGTACCCGTAGTGTATAATAGCTATGCAGCTGTAAAAGACATCATAGATCATGAAGAAGATGGTATGATTACAGAAAAGAGTCATGGAGAATTCTGTGCAGAGTCCATGGCTATAAATGTCAAAAAAGTCATTCACAATTGTGAAAGTTCACATTCTATGGCTATTCAAGCCATGAAGAAGAGCGAGAACTATTCGATAGATTCTATCTATCATGTGTGGATGGATTTCTTTGCCAATATTCATTAATCCCTTCTTATTAGAAATAACATAATGATGAAGATAAATTTTAGTGACAAAAATATATATTTGTTGATTACTTTGATACTGTAGTTTTTAGAGATATTCATTCTTGTCAAGTGCTGCCCCAGTGGGCGAAAGCAATGCAATATCGTTTCAGAAATGCAAAGGATATTTCTGCTGATAGATGGTTGAGATTAAGATCTGATGCAGAGAATTCTTTCGGAGGACAATTAGTAGCACCGTACGCTAAGGTCGTAGAAAACATACGGAAAAGATCTGGTATCGATATTCCTCAAGAACAGTTCTATAATATTTGTTTTGGCATAGACGTAGCTGTAGAAAATGGATGTCAATTTGCTAACAGGGCAATGGTAGATTGGTTAAAGAAACAGAAAAATATCGGGAAAAAGATTATTCTTGTTTCTGATTTTTATCTGCCTCAAGAAGCATACCTGGAATTCTTTATCAATTGCGAATTAACAGGCTTGTTTGATGAAGTATTCATCTCAGAGTCTTGTCAAGCTTCGAAGCATAAGGGAAACCTATACGAGCTTGTTTTAAAGCAGTTGAGTGTAGATGCAAAAGATTGTGTCATGATAGGCGATCAAAAGGTGGATGACGTGGTAAACGCAGAAAAGCATGGAATAAAAGGCGTTCACTATTTTCCTTTCATCCATAAGGTGAAAACAAATGTCTCTCGTATCCTTCATCGCGACTATTCATTGAAAATAGCAAGGAATATGGGCCGTCGACTGCGTAAACACACACTATTTGGAGAGTATGCTTTGAGTTTGTACCTTTTTGAAGAAAGGTTAGCCTCGGTAATAAAGCAAGAAAGCATAACCAAACTTGCTTTTTTCTCTAGGGGCGGGTACCTGTTAAAGGAGTTCTTTGACATTTACATAGAATTCTCACAGCAAGATGTTCAATCTTTGTATTGCTATATCAGTCGAAAGGTTGTTTATGCGGCCAAAGAAGATAAGAATAATAGTAAGGCTATGTTGGAAGAATACCTTCAGCCTTTTATCGAGAATGGTCGTCTTGCTTTCGTGGACGAAGGATGGTACTGCCATTCACAACAGTTACTCTCTGAAATTTATCATTTACCGACATTGGGGTTATACCTTGGTGTCAGAGGAAGAGATCAGATACAAGAGGATGCTATCTGTGACAGACGTGGTGTACTGTTCGACATTGATAAAGGCAATAAAGGACCATCTAAAGATTATGGAATATTTTGCACGAACTGTTCTCTATACGAGCAGATGCTTACATCTCCAGAAGGAAGCGTCTCTAAGTATTGGCGAACCAACGAAGGCATTTCTCCTGTCCTTAAAGATAACTCTATTGAAGCAGAGATTTATGAGAACTACACAAAGGATTGGCAAGATAGAATGCGTATGTCATTTACTGCGTTGTGTGTTTGGCTATGTGGCTCGCCCATCAATATAAAACAAGTTGCAAACGTTTTTTTAAAAGCAGACTTGGTCAACAATAATGAGCGCTGTGCTTTCTTAAATATGATGGATGATTCGATGGTAGATAACTTTCAAGGTGCCAAGCAGATTGCTAAATCTTTTAAAGATGCGCATATCGACATTTTGAACATCTTGAAGAATCCAACATTGTATCTCAATCAGATTTGCAAAGTACAAAGAAAGATATATAAGAGATTCTGGGTTAACTCTCTTTACAAAATATGTGCAGGAGCTTACTATTTATACGTTAAAGTGATTTCGAAAATACAATCATAATGGACAATATAAGAATATTAAACATAGATGTCCTTAACATCACTCGACAGCATTTGTTGGAAAACCTACATGCGGGTGTGCTGATAACACCCAACCTTGACCACTTGATTAAGCTCCAGAAGGATAAGGAATTCTATGATTGCTACAAGAAAGCTGAATGGGTGGTATGCGATTCCAACATACTTCGACTATTCTCCAAGCTGCTCAAAAAGCCATTTGTTGAGGCAATACCTGGTTCAAGTTTCTTCACATCTTATTATATGTATCATAAGGATGATGCAGACTGCAAAATATTCCTGCTTGGGGCGAAAGAAGGTGTTGCAGCGAAGGCTATGGAGAGAATCAATACTAAAGTTGGTAGGAACATTGTTGTCGGTGCTCATTCACCATCTTATGGATTTGAGAAGAATGAGAAAGAGTGTGATGACATTGTAGACATCATCAATAAGAGTGGCGCAAATGTAGTCCTTGTTGGTGTCGGTGCGCCTAAACAGGAGAAATGGATCATGAAGTATAAAGACAGAATGCCAGGAGTAAAAGTTTGGATGGCATTAGGTGCCACGATCGACTTTGAAGCGGGCAACGTAAAACGTGCACCTAAGATTTTTCAAAAACTTGCAATGGAATGGCTGTACCGTTTCTTGATGGAGCCGAAGCGTCTGTTTAAGCGTTACTTTGTTGATGACATGAAGTTCTTCTGGTATTTCTTCAAACAGTTGACAGGCATTTACAAAGACCCATTCGCTTCTAAGAAAGCATCATGCTGATTTCTGTGTTCTCGCATATGCATGAGAACGCAAAGAATGTTTCAACAAGCTTATCAGATTGTTTAATGACAAATCACTCAACCGTGCAAGACTACTTGCAATTCATCAGTTATTGTCTATCTCCCGACAGTCAATCCGTACCAGTTTGTGCGAAGCAGATGAATTGGACGGGATTGCTGCAGTTTGCCGAGAAGCAGTCGGTCGTCGGTCTGTGTTGGCAGGGAGTGAGGCGTATGGGCGAGCTCAGTACGAACAAGCCTACTGAGGATGACGTACTGGAATGGATGGCCAAGGTCAGCAAGATTGCCAAGCAAAACAGAAAGGTGAATGGTGTGGCGGTGAAGGTCGTCGCGCATTTCCAGCAGCAGGGCTTCGAGACATGTGTTCTGAAAGGACAGGGTAATGCGCTGCTCTATCCCGACCCACTATCAAGGACACCGGGCGACATCGACATCTACGTGCATCCGAAAGGGCATGGTGAGGATTGGATAAACGATGAGGCGGCTGTGAATCGAGTCATCGGCTACTGTAAGGGTTTGGATGCCTCCGCCAGGGCGGTGTACCACCATATTGACATCCCTGCCGTGGACAATGTGCCGGTGGAGGTACACTATCGTCCCACATGGATGAATGCCCCTGCCCACAACAAAAGGCTACAGAAGGCGTTGGCGGCACTGCTATCACAAGCAGGAGGAACTAAGCAGATAATTTTGCCAGAAGATGTGAGACAAATAGTCGTACCGGGATTTCGGTTCAATGTCATCTTTCAGCTGAGCCATATCCTCAACCATTTGTTGCATGAAGGCGTGGGACTTCGGCAACTGATAGACTACTATTATCTGTTGAGGTCGCATGAATGCAAGGAGGATGAGAAGGCCCTGCTCTACAAGGAATTGAAAAATTGCGGTCTGTGGCATATTAGTGACGCCGTCTCTTGGATGTTGTCCGTTGAATTGGGACTACCCAAAACATCTCTGGTCACTCCTCCAAACGAACGCTACGGCAAGCAGCTGATGCATGAGATGATTGCAGGTGGCAACTTCGGCAAGTACGGCGACCGCTTACTCAGCGGTGTCTCTCATTCTAAATTAATGGCCAACCTCCAGCGACTTGTGAGAGACGCGCGAATGATGGTCTATTATCCCAGTGAATGTCTGTGGGAGCCATGGTTTAGACTATGGCATTGGATGTGGAGGAAGAAACATAATTAGTTTGATTATGTATTGAGAGGCATATGAGGTTCGACAAGTTGACGATAATAGGACTACCGAAGAAGTTCAAGGTGTATTATACACTGGATTATTTGGATTATCTCTATCCGGAAGGGCAACTGCCGGACAATCCTGATGACATCCTCTATGATGAGTGGCCGACAGATGGCGAAGAGGGGGAGGAGGCGATGATGGTGTATGAATACAATAAGTCGGCTACCGGAGTATATATGGCTTACAATGAGACCGTGCATGCGCTGTCATTCGAGTTGTCGCCCTGGGCATCTGATGCTGACGTAAGGCTTTACGTGAATCTTGTCAATATGGTGCTTATGAAGCATCCTCGTACCAAACTCTATGCGCAATATGATATTCTTAAGGAACTGACGGAAGATGACGAGAAGAAGATGATTGCCGACCGCCAAAGCTATGTGAAGCGTCTGTTGAAGACCAAGGAAGGCTTCACGATGGAAGGCCTTTTTCATGGTTGCACCCTAAAGGTTGCCCATCTCCGCCCTGCCCCAACTCTCGACATACAAGCAAGAGACCTACGCCAGTTGTTTGCTGATATGCAGTGGGAGAAAGGGGGAAGAAAAGGAGGAAAGCAATAATATGCCAGAGACGCCGTTTTTGTTAATGACTTCAGAATAACATAAGTTCATGACGAGCAAGCAGCATATTCATCTTTATCCCTATCAGTCTGATATGGTAAACAGAATTGAGAAGGCGTTCATGTCTTTTCAGTCTGTGATGGTGCAGATGCCTACCGGCACCGGTAAGACCCATGTCATTGCCGCCGCAGCCAAGGAATTTGTCTCAAAAGGGCAGGTCGTTTGGATGGTAGCCCATCGCCGTGAACTCGTTACGCAGATACGTAATACCTTGGGGTTGTATCTCAGCAAGGATGTGATGAAGTTGGTAGAGGTGAGATCCGTGCAGTGGCTCACCCGGCACATTGGCGAAACGAAGGCTGCAGCTCCATCACTGATTGTTATTGACGAGGCGCACCATGCACTAGCCAAGACCTACTCTTTCCTGATGAAGGCTTTCCCCGAAGCAAAGAAGCTCGGTGTTACGGCTACGCCATACAGGTTGAGTGGAGAAGGCTTTACCGATTTATTCGATGAGTTGCTCGTCTCTAAGAGCATCTACGACTTTATGATTGACGGACGGTTGAGCCTTTACGACTACCTAACTGTTAAAGAGGATGCGGAAGACCTCCAGCTTATTAAGGGGAGTTCTAAAAATTAAATAGTTGTATTTCAGGCAATTACATTGCATATCTCGATATTTTTTTGTACATTTGCATAGAACTCAAAGAACAATGAATAAGTTATCGAATTACAAGGAACTGAGGAACAACAAAAGTTTGTTTGATGAAGCAATGAGTACAGATGTATTGAACAACCTGGGCAACCCACTGGATGCTTTGTCCAGACTGGTTGACTTCGAGCAGTTTCGCCCGACACTGGAGTCAGCGCTGTTTACAGGAGAGCGCAAGAGCAAAGCCGGTCGTCCGCCGTTCGACTGCGTACTGATGTTCAAGGTGCTATTTCTTCAGCGTTACTACGGTCTGGGCGACCATCAGATACAGTATCAGATTATCGACCGCACCAGTTTTCGTAACTTCCTTCGCATCCGTGATGTGCGAGATGTTCCCGACGAGAAAACCGTCTGGAACTACAAAGAGATGCTGACACGGGGTAAAGTCTACGACAAGCTTTTCAATGACTTCCGCGCCAGCCTTGACAAAATGGGGTTCCAATTCAACGAAGGTCGGATTATTGATGCGAGTTTCGTTGTGGCTCCTCGTCAGCGCAACACACGCGAAGAGAACAAGGCAATCAAGGAAGGTCGCGGGAGCGAGTTGTGTAATGACAAGCCCCACAAGAAGAGCCACAAGGACGTTGATGCCCGCTGGACGGAGAAACGAGGCGAGAAGTTCTACGGATATAAGATGCATGCCAAGGCGGATCAAAGGCACAAGATGGTACTGAAGTATGATACAACCTCCGCCAACGTTCATGACTCCAAAGGCTATGAGCCACTGCTTGATGAGAGCGACGAGGGCAAAGAACTGTATTTGGATGCCGGCTACGAATCACAGGAGCCCATTGTGGAGAGGCACAGGATGAAGCCTGTCATTTGTGAGAAGGGACACAGAAATCATCCACTTACGGATGAGCAGAAAAAGAAGAATCGTGAAAAGTCTAAGACACGCTGCCTTGTTGAACACGTTTTCGGCTTTATGGAACAGTCTATGTGCGGACTGATCTTTCGCAGAGTTGGAATACTCAGGGCAAGGGCAGATGTCGCAATGACCTGCCTAGTCTATAACATATGTCGCTACACGCAAATCATGAGGCTGACTCCTGTGCCCATAGCATAAAATGAAAATTAAAGTAAAATATATACAATAGATATTAAAAAAAACGAGAGGGGGAGCCAAGCTATAACAGATTTTTATTATATTTGCGATAAAAGAAATGAGGTGCATCCCGCATAAAGGGCTCTGGCGGAATAAGTATCTCAAAAAATATAATTATTAGAACCCACCTAAATACTCTGAATTTCTGTCCTTCCATGTTGGAAACAAGAACAACGACAACCATCTTGGCAATAGCTGTGCACGAGCCGGAATACCTTGATTTTTGTTCTGACCGTCATCGAAAAGAAATACGGAAGATGCTCTTTATCGAGAACATACCTGTGGAGACTTTCGATATTTGGAGTCAGATTTTCGATTACAAGAAAGACAGGAGCATGCAGTGTGTGGTACAGCTGGTTGCCGATGGCATCAAAAGCCTTGTTAAAACCATCTTGACGAAATATGACAGCTTTGAGACCGCTGTTTGCTTCATAATAAGTCATGAGATTATTAAAACAAAATCCTAATAAATAATAATTGCCATGAGTAAATGATAAAAAAAGAAAACAGAAGGTGACTTTTTGAAATATTTTTGATATATTTGTAAGCACAGTGTACTATCAAAAGGTCTAATACAGATACTGGAAACAATAATTGGTAACATTTTGCTCAATTGACCAAATTGTATTTTCTGAAGCCAACGGTGTATCTGTGACCCTGACGAGGGCATCGTTATTCTATGATTGGAGCCTCGACAGATACAGCGGTATTGTTTCTTTAAAGTTCACTATGATTATCATGTAACCGAGCTGCGTGATGAGCAGCCAAAACGACAAATGTATGAAATTAATTATTGTATCAAACAGGCTACCGGTAAAGGTGAGAGAAACGAAGGATGACAACTTTGAGTTTGAACGAAGCGAAGGGGGACTGGCAACAGGACTTAGTTCGCTCGATTCAGACTATGAGACCCATTGGGTAGGCTGGCCGGGCATAAATGTTCGGAAAAAGAGCTTGGAAAAGTCGATCAAGGCCTCACTGGGCAGCATGAACTATCATCCTGTGTTTCTGACTACCCTCCAATACAACAACTACTATGAAGGTTACAGCAACAGCACATTATGGCCTTTATGCCATTATTTTTATTCCTATTCCCAACAGAAGAGAAAATACTGGGAGGCTTATCAAGATGTCAACCGACTGTTTTGCGAGAAGGTATTAGAGGTTGTCAAGAAAGACGATTTCGTTTGGATACAGGATTATCAGTTGATGCTCCTCCCCCAGATGCTGCGTGAGCAGCGACCTGAACTGCATATCGGTTATTTCCATCATATCCCATTCCCGTCGTATGAGCTGTTCAGGGTGTTGCCCGAAAGAACCCAGCTCCTGAAGGGATTGCTGGGAGCCGACCTTGTGGCCTTTCATACACACGACTACATGCGACACTTTATCAGTGCGGTAGAAAGAACCCTGCATAAGGAGTTCAACCTGAACGAGGTGATTGAGGGCAACAGAGCCGTGCACGCAGAGGCATTGCCTATGGGTATCAACTACCGGCTGTATAGTGAGTCATACAGGAAGCCGAAGGTAAGAGAGTGCGTCTCCAAAATAAACAAGCAGTTTGAGGGCAGGAAAATCATACTCTCTGTCGACCGTCTTGACTACAGCAAGGGCATTCTCCATCGCCTCGTGGGATTCGAGACCTTCCTCGCCCATCATCCTGAGTATATAGGTAAGGTGACGCTGGCCATGGTGGTGGTCCCTTCGCGCGACAAAGTGGAGAGATACGCGGAGATGAAACGCAAGATTGACGAGCGTATCAGCAACATCAACGGCCGATATGCCACCATGGGTTGGACGCCGGTGGCTTATTTTTATCATGGGTTCCCCTTCGAGGAGCTTGTTGCCATGTATGAGTTAGCCGACATCGCCCTCGTCACTCCATTGCGCGACGGCATGAACCTGGTGGCCAAGGAATATGTCGCCACCAAGCATCATCATGACGGTGTACTGATCTTGAGTGAGATGGCTGGTGCAGCCACAGAACTCAAGGAGTCGATTCTCATCAATCCCAATGATACCGAACAGATTGCCAATGCCATTTATCAGGCGCTTGAGATGCCTATCGAAGAGCGGCAGCGGAGAATGGCGAGCATGAAAGCCAAAATCAAACAGCAGACGGTCGACAAATGGGCGGAAGACTTCATGTCGGAGTGGACGCAGGTGGTCGACCGAAACAATCTGCTGAAGAATAAGTTTGTCAATGAGCCGGTATGCCAGCTTATTGATGCAGCCTACAGCAAAGCTCAGCGTCGGCTCATTGTCTTAGACTATGACGGCACGCTGTCGGGGTTCAAGAACAACCCCATGGATGCCAAGCCCACCACTGAGACGATGGAGCTGCTGAACCGTCTGTGCAAGGACAAGGGCAATAAAGTGGTGATCAACAGCGGGCGCGACAAGGAGAACCTTGACCTGTGGTTTGGACAGATAGAGGGCTTGGAATTAGCTGCCGAGCACGGGGCCAGTTATAAAGAAGGAGGAATCTGGCACGACACCATCGAAAAGCCGCATTGGGACCAACAGATACTTCGCATCATGAACACCTTTGTCAGAAAGACACCGGGCGCATGGCTCGAAACCAAGAACGCCGCGCTGGCCTGGCACTATCGGGATGTAGACACGTGGCTGGGCATGTTGCGCGCCAAACAGCTGATGCAGACGCTGTTCCCCTACTGCACCGCCGACAGCCTGCAGATTCTCAACGGCAACAAGGTCGTGGAAATCAAGCCAAACGAATACTCCAAAGGAACAGAGGTGCAGCGACAGCTGAGCTTGCACCATTATGACTTTGTGCTTACCATTGGCGATGACATCACCGATGAGAGTATGTTCAAGGCCACACCCAAGGACGGTATATCGATCAAGGTGGGAGGCGTTAGCGACGTGGCCCGCTATTGCATAGAGCAGCAGTCGCAGGTGGTGCCCTTCTTGACACAGTTAATCAACACGCAAAAACAGTAATACACATGGATAATCTGCATTATGGAATCATAGGAAACGGAAATACGGCAGCCCTGGTGTCGCGCCAAGGAACCATCGAATGGCTCTGCTTGCCCTATTTCGACTCACCATCGGTGTTTGCCGCTATCCTCGACACGAAGAAAGGCGGGAAGTTTGGCTTCGAACCGATGGGGCAATATCATGTGAAGCAAGCCTATGTGCCTCACACAAATATTCTCACCACTGCCTTTATTTCAGATGAGGCGGAGTTTATGGTGTACGACTTCATGCCCTGCTATGACTATGATGGAACGACGGAGAACTACCATCCCAGCGAGATTTACAGATACATAAGATATATAAGAGGTGTACCCCGACTGTCTGTCCAGTTTGAGCCTTCACCAGACTATGCCAGGGGTGAGACCAGAATAGAGATATGTGACGATCACATCGAGACATATTCTATGTCAAACAGCAAAGACCGCCAGTTCTTATATTCCTCACTCGACCTAAACGGCATCGTCGCCGGCGAGGTCTTTAGCTTGGAGAAAGATGAGTTTTTCCTTCTGTCGTCAAACGAGAAATTAGGAGAGGTGTCGCTCGAAAAAGAGAAAACCGATTATTGCAGAACATTGGTTTACTGGCTCAACTGGTCGGAACGCACAAAGAAGTTTAAGAAATACAATGACATCATCGAGCGCAGCATGCTGACACTCAAACTGCTGTCCTCGCACAATGGAGCCATGCTGGCCGCCCTTACCACAAGTTTGCCCGAAGCCATTGGTGAAACCCGTAACTGGGATTACCGTTTCTGCTGGTTGCGCGATGCCTCGATGTCAATAGAGACGCTTGTAAAACTTGGACATGAGAAGGCGGCCAAACGTTTTATGCAGTTTGTAAGGTCGACCTTTGTGGCAAACCATGACAAATTCCAAATCATGTATGGCATAAGAGGGGAACAGAAACTCACAGAAGAAGACCTGCTGCACCTCTCTGGATACCAAGACTCGAAACCGGTGCGGATAGGCAACGCGGCGTATGAACAAAAACAAAATGACTCTTATGGTTATCTCATGAACCTGATATATCAGTTCTTCACCCTTCTGCCAACCCGACAAGAAGCTCGGGAAGACGTTTGGGACATGGTGAAAAACATCATGGAGACTGTGATGAACGAATGGAAGAAACCCGACAAGGGTATTTGGGAAATCAGAGGAAAAGCTCAGCATTTCGTTTCGTCGAAGATCATGTGCTGGGTGGCGATGGACAGGGGCGCCAAGATTGCCAAACTACTGAACAAGAACACTTATGAACGCTTATGGGAGAAAGAAGCAGAGAAAATACGACAAGATGTTTTTGCAAAAGGCTGGAAAGAAGAGGTGCAAAGTTTCACGCAGGCATACGGCAACACCAATATGGACTCTTCGCTTTTGATCATGGAAGAGTATGGCTTTATCAACAGTGACGACAGCAGATTTGTCAAAACCGTACAAGCCGTGAAGAAAGACCTCTTTCACCACGGACTCATGTATAGATATCATGCGGCTGACGATTTCGGCACGCCAACCTCGGCATTCACCCTGTGCACCTTCTGGCTCATTCGGGCGATGTATGTCATTGGCGAGAAGGATGATGCGCGCGAACTTTTTGACAGGATGCTGACTTATTCTAATCACTTAGGATTGTTTAGCGAAGATCTGGACTTTGAGACCAAGCGGCTGTTAGGCAACTTTCCACAAGCCTATTCCCACTTGGCCCTGATCAACACGGCCATCTTGTTACAGGAGTAGGCACTCATATCACAATAACCCACTCAAAAAAAAAGCATATTGTGTAGTCACATGCAAAAACGATCGATGAGGAATGTAAGTTGTCAAGACGGATATTTGGACATGATTTATCAGGAGAGTGCAGTTATTTTTTGAGGCGCACACCAATCGGATTTGTTTTTTTTCATATCTTTGCAGAAAACCAGTCATGATAAGGATAAAATTGATTTTTGCCACATTGATGGTGGCAATGACTTTAAGCGCAAACAATATGATTAGATACAAGTATCAGCAAGTAGGCAATGTGAAAGTGTTTTACCGCGAGGCCGGAGACCCACAGAAGCCGACCATTCTGCTTCTGCATGGCTTTCCTTCGAGTAGCGTGCAGTTTCGTGAACTCATTCCCGAGTTGATGGATGATTATCATCTCATCGCACCTGCCATGCCCATTTCGGACAGACCCAAGCTCCCGTAAAACCCTTCTACGAATATTCCTTTGAGGGGAGTTCTAAAAATTAAATAGTTGTATTTCAGGCAATTACATTGCATATCTC
>ERZ773148.1371-NODE-1371-length-20319-cov-5.600474_pt1 | contig 20319 bp, 13 predicted proteins | sample MGYA00580846_ERZ773148 | MGnify/ENA primary metagenome ERZ773148 (study PRJEB29015, sample SAMEA2737879) | human gut metagenome | biome: human gut; feature: human-associated habitat; material: faeces | place: China | collected 2012 ... | reverse complement strand
CATTCCTAATTATCAGAAAGCAAATCAGCTCAAAATCATCCAGTCCCGAAACCGCTGGCCAATCAGTTTATCCCGGCCAGCATTCCGGAAAATTGAAAAAAGAAACCATAGCTCCGATGCAAGTCAAGAGCTTTGATTTGAAGGATGTCCGTTTGCTGCCGAGTCGTTTTCGTGAAAATATGATGCGTGATTCTATGTGGATGGCTTCTATAGAGGTGGACAGGCTGTTACATAGTTTCCGTACTAATGCGGGTGTGTTTGCCGGTCGGGAAGGTGGTTACATGACAGTAAAGAAATTAGGCGGATGGGAATCCTTGGACTGTGAATTGCGTGGACACACCACAGGGCACTTGCTTTCTGCCTACGGCCTGATGTATGCGGCGACAGGCAGTAAACTGTTCAGACACAAAGGAGACAGTTTGGTAAGTGGTCTGGCTGAAGTACAAAACGCGTTGGGTAATGGTTATTTGAGTGCTTATCCTGAAGAATTGATTAATCGTAACATCCGTGGCACCAGTGTATGGGCACCGTGGTACACGCTTCATAAGCTTTTCTCTGGATTGATAGACCAGTATCTTTACAGTGACAATCAGAAAGCTTTGGAGGTTGTTATCCGTATGGCCGACTGGGCCTATCATAAGCTCAAACCATTGGATGAGACTACACGTCAAAAGATGATACGGAATGAATTTGGTGGAGTGAATGAGTCTTTTTATAATTTGTATGCGATAACCGGGGATGAACGTCATCGGTGGCTGGCTCAATTCTTTTACCATAATGAAGTGATTGATCCGTTAAAGGAACTACGTGATGATTTGGGTACTAAACATACCAATACATTTATTCCGAAAGTGATAGCCGAAGCTCGTAATTATGAATTGACAGAGGATGAGAACAGCAGAAAGTTATCCGATTTCTTTTGGCATACTATGATAGACCATCATACATTTGCCCCCGGATGCAGTAGTGACAAGGAACATTATTTTGATCCGGCCCGGTTCTCCAAGCATGTGTCAGGTTATACCGGGGAAACGTGTTGTACCTATAATATGTTGAAGCTGTCCCGTCATCTGTTCTGCTGGACAGCCGATGCTGCTATTGCGGATTATTATGAACGTGCTCTTTATAACCATATTTTGGGACAGCAAGATCCTCAAACCGGTATGGTGACATATTTCCTGCCCTTGCTTTCGGGTTCGCATAAGGTGTATAGTACGAAAGAAAACTCTTTTTGGTGTTGTGTGGGCAGCGGCTTTGAAAACCATGCTAAATATGGAGAAGCCATCTATTATCACAATGATAAAGGCATTTATGTGAATCTTTTTATTCCTTCGGTAGTCAATTGGCAGGAGAAAGGATTGACTCTCCGCCAGGAAACGGATTTTCCGGCAGAGGAAACCACAGTTCTGACCATAGGCACTCAAAGTCCTGTAGAGACTACGGTTTATCTTCGTTATCCTTCGTGGAGCAAGGAAGTGAAAGTCGCTGTAAATGGTAAAAAGGTGGCGGTGAAGCAGAAGCCCGGTTCATATATTGCTATCACTCGTCTATGGAAAGACGGTGACCGTATTACGGCTGATTATCCCATGCGTCTCCGTGTGGAAACGACTCCGGATAATCCTCAAAAGGGAGCGTTGGTTTATGGTCCGGTAGTGTTGGCCGGTGAACGGGGAACAGAAGGAATGCAGGCACCTGCGCCCGATTCCAATCCTGCTTTGTACAATGATTATTATACGTATGATTATCATATCCCTGTAGGACTTCGCACCACGTTAAAACTTGATGTCAAGCATCCTGAACGCAGTGTACGGCGTGTCGGTACGGAGTTAAAGTTTACGACTTCTCAAGGAGATGTGATAGAACCGTTGTACAATATTCATCGGCAGCGTTATGTGGTATATTGGGATTTGGAGAAAGAATAAATTTCATTATTAGATGAGTAAATGAATCCTTTGATTCGTATTTATATATGGTTTGACTAATCAAATGATATAGGAATATGAATAGAGGATTCGTTTTTATTTTCAGGTTGGCAGTTCATGGAATCAGAATGAAAAAGATTCTAGCCGCCTTTATTTTGGGGATGGGATGTATGTTGGCTGTTCAGGCGCAGCAACACCCTTGTGTCTATGTTGCTCCGGCGGATAGGGCGTCTGTTCTGCAAAAAGTGAAAAATGAGCCTTGGGCTGGGGAAGCCTTTGCAGCTATTCGCTCCAAAGTGGAAAAATATGTGGATCGTCATCAGACTGATCCCGAATGGATAACTTCCCGGCTGGCCATGTATTGGAAAGATGGAGAGCGCTATACTCAATGTTATTTGAAAAAACAGAATTGGGACTATGGAGAGGGGAATGCTCCTGTTCCCACTGTAAGAATGCCGGGAATGCGTACTTGGAATAAGTATGTCAATGTTCCGCTGGAGGACCGCACTCCTTATAATGAAACAGGTGATATGTGGGGAATTAATAAATTAAATCCTTCGGAGCCTTCGGTCAAAGTGCCTTATAAGGAAAGCGGGCACATGATACGGGGGAATAATGTCGAGATCTTGACATTAGCAGAAAATGCCGCTTTTGTTTATTGGGTGACAGGAGAAGAGAAGTTTGCCCGTTTTGCCACAGATATATTTAATGTGTGGTTGGTAGGGACGTATTATATGAATCCTATTTTGGACCCTGAAAAGTCGTGTGGCAGTGTCGGTGGTTGGGAACCGGGAGGTATTTGCGGCTATTATGATTACGAACAGATACATGATGATTTGGTAATGCATGCGGCAATGGCGTATGATTTTGCTTTCGATTATTTGATACGGCATCCTCATGCTCATCTGAAAGCAATTGGGAAAGATACAAAAACGGTAGCTGCCGAAGTCTTTAAGCGTTTTATCAATATAGGGCTGGTACGCGGTGGCAAATCGGGTAACTGGAATGTGAACGGGTGGAATATAATGCTGCGTCCTATGTTGGTGCTCGATCATAATGAGGCTTATGCTGACGGTAAAGGAAAAGAGTATTATTTGAATCTGCTGGTGAACGAATCTACTCCTTATCATGATGCCATTCCCGATATATTGAAAACTTACGATCGGGTGACAGGGCTGTGGCCGGAATCTCCCGGTTATTCATTCGGTACAGTGCAGTCATTGCTTGATTGGGCGGCTCCCTTGAAACGTGCTCATGTAATCTTCTTTTGGAATCTGCTCGGTACTCCGCACCCATTCTCCGCGCGCCGGGATGGCGTAAAGCCCCCAGTGGATAAACATGCCGAAACGGGCATCGCGGTACCACTCCATCCGCCTGTCATAGGCTTCTCTGTCAAATTTGTACATCGTTTTGCTTCCTCCTGTTTTAGTTTTATATTGGTAATGATTCAGAGTACCATTTCGCATGGCTCTGAATCGTTACGTCAAGCGGATATTCGCAATCCGCTTCGCTGCTTGATTCGATTAAATCTTAATTTTCACCCATTTTCCCTGTTTGAATCGGATCGTTGCAAAGATAAACCGTGACATCTGATCCGCCAGCACACCGAACCAGATTCCGACGATGCCAAGCCCCAGCGTGTAACCGCCGAGATACGAAACGATCGTACGAATAAATGTAACGCTGATCATAGATGCAACTGCCGTATAAAGCGTATCTCCCGCACCGCGCAGGCATCCCATGTAAATAACCTGACAGATCTGGAAAATGACGACGAAAATAATGACATGGATGATGCTGACACCGATTTCAATGATATGCTGTTCTTCAAAAAACAGGCTGTACAGCCATCTTCCGCCGAAGAGATAAATGGCAACGAGGCATACTGCGATGCCCGCGCCGATCAGACGGCACGTTCTGCCGTACTCTTTCGCAAGATCCGGCTTTTTTGCGCCAAGGCTCCGGCCGATCAGTGCAACCGCTGCGGACTGGAGGCCATCGCCGAACGCAAACGAAAGCGACATAATATTCATGCCGACCTGGTGTGCCGCCATCGCATCGGTTCCCTGTTTGGCCGCCATGATCGCCGTCATCATAAAGCCGATCCGCATGAAAACCTGCTCGAAAAACACACTGTACCCGACCCTGACCAGGCTGATGAACGCTGCAATCGTCGGTTTAATTTTGTTCTTCAGAATATAGCCAAGATTCAGGAATCCGTCTTGCTTTGTGATGGAAAGGATGCTCATCACACATCCGACAACCGTTCCTGTGACGGTTGCCAGTGCTGCACCCTGAATGCCGAGTGCCGGGAACCCGAAATGGCCGTTGATCAGAAGATAATTCAGGATAATATTAATCGTATTTGATGTTACATTTGTGCGCATCGTGATTTTTGTATTGCCCGCACCGCGCTGTGCCGAGTTGATCCCCATCTGGATACAGTTAAAAATCATACCGCCCATGATGATACGGAAATATGTTACTGCGCCATTATGAGTCTCCGCCGTTGAACCGCACAGATGGATAATCGGACTTGCAAACGCCACAAATCCAACACTGAATACAGCTGCTGCAAGGATAATAAATACAAGCGCAGTTACCAGAGTCTCATTCGCCGCACCCTGCCTCTGCTCTCCGCGCCGCCGCGCAATGAGAGCAGAAATCGACACATTCAGCGCAAAGAAAAACGCCAGGCCAAGCAGCTTCGGCTGTGTCGTAAGACCGACCGCGGCAACTGCGTAGGAGCCAAGCGAACTTACCATCAGCGAATCTACAAGACCCGCAAATGCAATGAAAAACGACTCCACGATCGCCGGCCACGCCATGTTGACGGCGGTCTGGAATGTGTCTTTGTGGTATTTCCCCTGTAACTTGTTTCCTAAGTACCCCATTTCTTTTCCTCTCTTTCGTCCCAATACCAATTTCTATTTTACTTTGTTTTAACAGAAGGGTCAATACGGTACCGGCAGAAAAAAGCCAGCCGCAAAAGCAAAATTCTTTTCGCTTTTTGTGGCTGGCTTTTCTTTTATCTTTCCGTAGCGATTCAGACCCCCATCTTGATTCCGCTTACGCTACATCCCAGTATTGCTTCTTATTTTTTCAGCACAAATTCTGCCTTATTCTCTGTCGTGCTGTCGCTTCCGATGAAGACTTCGAAAGCACCGTTTTCACTTTCTACACGCTCATTTTCTGTCAGGAAGCGAAGCTCTTCTTCTGTGATTTTGAAGATGACTTCGGTTTCTTCTCCCGGCTGAAGGGTTACCTTGCAGAAATCTTTCAGCTCTTTCACCGGGCGTACCACGGATGCGGCTACGTCGTGGATGTAAAGCTGTACGGTCTCGGTTCCCTTTGTATCGCCGGTGTTTTTCACGGTTACGGAGGCTTTAATCTCATCTTCCATGCCAAGCTCTGCCTTGTCCAGTTTCACATCTGAAATTGCAAAGCTGGTGTAGCCAAGGCCATATCCGAACGGGAACAGTGGTGCGTTCGGGATGTCGAGGTATTTGGAACGGAAACGGTCTTTGTCCTTGCCCGGCACATGCGGTCTTCCGGTGGAATACTCGTTGTAGTGAACCGGCACCTGGCCTACAGAGTACGGGAAGCTCATGGTCAGCTTGCCGCTTGGAGCGTATGCACCAAAAACAACATCTGCGATTGCATTGGCACCCTCGGTACCCGGCATCCATACTTCAAGAACGGCTTTTGCTTTCGATACGACATCGCGCAGGTCGAGCGGACGGCCGTTGAAGAGAACAACGACAACGTTTTCATTGACTTCTGAAACGCGCTCAAGCAGTCTCTGCTGGATTTCCGGAATGCGGATGTTCGCGTTGCTGGTTGCCTCGCCGGACTGCAGACGGTCCTCACCGATCGCAAGAACGACAACCTCGGCCTCCTTTGCTGCGTTTACAGCCTCAAGAAGCATTGCCTCCTCTTCCTCCGGTGTATGGGACTGCTCCATCGCTTCACCGAAGCCCTCCAGACGGATGTCGGAGCCGAGCATCGGGGAACCTGCATGGAAGCTCATGTTTGTCGTATCTGCCTGCGCTTTTACGGCCTCTTCCAGATTTGTCACATCCTTTGCATCTCCGATGAAAGACCAGGCGCCCATCAGGTTTCTGCTGTGTACATACGGTCCGACCCAGGCAATTTTTTTCTCCTTGCCAAGCGGCAGGATTTTCTCTTCGTTTTTCAGCAGTACAAACGATTTTCTTGCGGCTTCTCTTGCCAGGGCGCGGTGCTCTTTGCAGAGAATGACCTCTTTTTCTTTCGTCTCGTCTGCGTCTTTATACGGATTTTCAAACAGTCCCAGTTTGTTTTTCAGTTCCAGAATACGCATGCAGGACTCATCGATCAGATCCTCGGAAATCTTGCCCTCTCTTACAAGACGGCACAGGTTTTCGCAGTAAATGCCGGTCATCATATCAATGTCAACGCCTGCCTCGGCGGAGCGGACAGCTGCCTCCTCACGGTCTGCGCAGTAGCCGTGGTAAATAATCTCCTCGATTGCCGCCCAGTCGGAAATCAGAACGCCGTCAAATCCCATCTCGTCACGCAGGATGCCGCGCATCAGTTTCTTGTTTCCGGTTGCCGGAACACCGTTTACCGTGTTGAAGGAAGTCATTACCATCGCTGCGCCTGCATCGATGCCGGCTTTGTAGGACGGCAGATAGAAGTCACGGAAGGTATGCTCGGAAAGCTCTACGGTGTTGTAGTCTCTTCCCGCTGTCGGAGCGCCATAGCCTGCAAAATGTTTCACGCAGGAAGCAATTTTGTACGGCTCCTTCAGATCGTCTCCCTGGAATCCGCGCACCATTCCGGCACAGAACAGACCGTTCAGATACGGATCCTCACCGGTAGACTCCATGACACGGCCCCATCTTGCATCGCGGACCAGGTCGGTCATCGGTGCGAAGGTTACGTGAAGGCCGGAAACGGCTGCCTCTTTTGCGGCAACTGCCGCACACTTTTCGGACAGCTCCGGTTCAAACGTTGCGCCCTGTCCCAGCGGAATCGGGAAAATGGTCTTGAAGCCGTTGATGACATCCAGCATGAACAGCATCGGGATATGATGCGGGTGCTGCTCCACGAAATCCTTCTGGATTTTCTTTAATGTTTCTGCGCCCATGGAACCCAGGATGGAACCGGAAAGCGCTACATTTTCCGGCGTAAAGCCTTTATCTGCCATCGGTCCCATCGCCGTGATGTCCATATCTTTATTGAAAAAGGCACCCACCACCTGGCTCATCTGGTTTACTTTTTCTTCCAGCGTCATGTCGGCCAGAAGCTCTTTTAATTTCTGCTCGGTCATTTTTTCTCCTCCATACCTCGTTTTTGCTGTATCTGCTTCTTCAGAAACCCCTAAAATGTCAGAAAAATATCGTTTTTCCGTTTTTTTCTGAATCTTATACTGAAATTTTACCACATCTGACTTGAAAAAAATATCCCCTGATCCGACCTTTTTCTTTCACTATTCCGACCTGTTTGCTGCTGTTCCGGTGCGTAAGAAAGTGATAAAATCCTCTGTTATTTCCCGAACATGTGAAGGGTGGCTTTCCGCTATTTTTCACTAAAACTTCTTCGGTATTCCAGCGGTGCGTATCCCGTATTATCCTTAAACATCTTCGTAAAGTACGAGAAATTGCTGTACCCCACATACAGCGACACCGTATTGATCGGCAGCGTGCTCTGTGTCAGGAGCTTTTTTGCCTCCTCCACCCGCTTTTGGATGATATAATTACTGATCGAAATACCCTTTTCTTTTTTAAAGATCCGGGACAGATAATCCGTATTCAAAAAGACAAGCTCCCCAAGCTCCTCCCGGTGAATCTCCTCCCGGTAATGTGCATCGATATAAGCGCATACCTGACTCGTGACCGAATCTGATTTGTTGATGTACTGTCTGTACTGAACTGCTTTCCGAACCAGTACCCCGGCATATTCCATCATCTCTTCTCTGCCATAAAGGGAATTCCGATGCAGGTTTTCCATATCCGCATCTGCAAACAGTGCATACGCCTTGATCTCCCGTTCCGAAAGCCATGCATACACCACCTGCGTCAGATCGGTACGGAGTGCTACCAGAAGCTCCCTGGTAATCATTCCTTCCCGCTCCGTCCGGTCAAGGTATTTCTGCAACCGCTCCAGCAGCTCCTCCGGTTTTTCCTCCGAAAGCAGAGCTTTCCACACATCCAGCTCCTTATTTTCGTAGCTGGTCTGCGGAGCCTGAAATTCGTTCAGAAACAGCACCTCGTTCCGCACGGAAAGGCTTCCCTCCCGCATTTTCTGAAGATTCCGGCTCTGCTTTTGCATCCCCAGTACAGATTCCCACTGTCCAACACCGCACCACAGCTCCAGATAGATTTTTTCATTCATCCATGCAACAAACTGCCGCAGAATTTCACAGTCCCGCTCACCGTCCTGCGGGAATGCTTTTTCCTTTGACTGTGTAACAATCCAGTAGATGCCCGGTTCCTGGTAAAAAACAGTATCTACCGCAATATCCGTTTCCTCATACAGTTCCGACAGCACATTATCGATCACAAATTCCATGGTCGCGGTATCCCACATCTCCCGCTTATTGCTCTTTATTTCCGGCATCAGACAAATCAGCCGGAAATAGTGTCCCGGTCCGTATGGTAGCTGACGCTGTGCTGCTGTTTCGCAGAATTTTTCCTCGGAGAAGCCGTCTTTCAGCACATTTTTCCAGATATCCTGCTGCAGAATTTTTCTGTTCTGGTTCCACTTGATGCTTTCCTGCCTGAGATCCTGTATTTTCTTTTCTTTCGCAACGGATTCCGCCGCACGCTGTACGGCCTCCTTCAGCTTGTCAAAATCGATGGGCTTTAGCAGATAATCGACACTGTTCAGCTGAATCGCTCTTCTGGCATAGTCAAACTCCGCATAGCTTGTCAGGAATATGACCTGGACCTTCAGCTCCTCTTTTCTGACCCACTCCACAAAGTCGAATCCCGTTCCGCCCGGCATCACGATATCGCTGATCACGATATCAATGTCCACCATTCCCATGATGTTTTTCGCCTGCTGTACGGAAAACGCAGTGTACACCTCGCTCACCCCGGTCTCTGTAAGATCGAGGTTTCTTTTGATACTTTCAATCACGTACTCTTCATCATCCACGAGCAATAGTTTCATGTTCTTCTCCCCCTGTCCTGTATGGAATATGGATATCTACAATCGCTCCGCCGAGCGGACTGTTATCGAAATGAATCTCTCCGGAATCGCCATAATAATAGTGGAATCGTTTCAGGCAGTTTTCAATCCCGATATGCTTTCCATGCTCGGAAATATCTTCCCCTGCTTTCAGCCTTTGCAGCGTCTCCTCCGGAAAGCCGTTTCCGGTGTCCGAAATATAAATGTTGACATACTTTTCGTCTCCGCGGTCCTCCGGGTAAACCGTCACGGAAATCAGCGGAACCGTCTCCAGCGTCAGGGCATGTTTTGCCGCATTCTCTACAAACACCTGAATCAGGAACGGGAAGATTACTGCGTTTTCCACCTCTTCATGAACCTCAAAATAATAGGTGAATTTTTCCGGATAGCGCAGCAGCAGAATTTTGAGATAATTTTCACAGTGGTTCGTCTCCGCCGTTACCGGCACCATCTCGCTTGTATTCCGGAAAATATACGCAAGATAATCGGACGTAATACGGCTCATCGACTTTGCATGGTCGTACTGACCGAAGTCGATCATGCTGTAGATAAAGTTCAGACAGTTCATATAAAAATGCGGACGGATCTGGATTTTCAGGTAGTCCATCTCAATTTTCTGTTTTTGCAGCTCCTGCTCATACAGCGTGATCTTCAGACGTCGGATCTGATGAATCATGTTTCGAAATTTATCGTCAATCTGCTCCAGCTCTACCAGATTTCCTTCCGACATCTGATAGGTGAGGTCCCCATTGTCATATTTCTGAAGATTTTCCGTAAACATACCGACCGGCTTCAGGATTTTTGTTTCCAGGTGGAACAACAGCACGGAACCGGCAATCACCATCAGAAAAGCAACGCCAAGAAGGGCAAACACACTTCCCGTCATCAGATTTAAGACTCCCGTCCAGGAGATTTTAATCCGGATTTCAAACGGCGCCTGCGAAAGTTCCTGCCGGAAGGTGTAATTGTCGGTATTAATTTTCGAATTGTCCGTTACAATTCCTTTTTCCGTCAGTGTTCCGATGCTTTTCCCGTTCTGGTCAACGAGACTGACATAGCCGCTCTTTCCAAGAGACAGTTCAGAGAACGGTTCCAGAATTGTCTTCAGATTGACGTAGCAGCCGAGTCCAACGCCCTGACTCTGCGCTACCTTGAGCATATAAACATCGTCTCCCTGGCACATCACGGTCCATTTTTTCTTAACTGCATACGTCTGCTGCGACAGGCTTTTGATCCTGCGCTTCAGCGCTTCCTGCAAATAGGGATCAACGGCGTAAAGCCCGTCGGAGGAAATGCTCAGCTGATATAAGCTGTCATCCTTCTGCGTATAGAGAAAAACATTGTAATCCGTTCCAAAATCCCACGCTGCAGATGCATAATTCCTTCGCAGCTGCGTGATGACATATTCCTCATACTGATCCTTCTCCATCAGATCCATATATTTCCAGAACGCAGAATCCGGGTTGGAGCTGTCCATTACAGTCGAGAACAGGTTTCGGCTGATTCGAAAAAAACGGTTATCCAGCTCATCCGTATACAGCTTTGAAATCTCTTCCAGCTGCTCATATACCTGCCGCTGCGTCCGGTTCAGAATAAGCACGCTCCCAGCCAGAAAAAGCAGCAGCATACTCAGCAGGCAGATCAAAAGATAACGCCCCTGCTGCGCCAGTGTTGTTTTTTTCGTCTGTTTTGAAATACGCATGAAGTTTCCTCCTTTTTTCTGTTCCGGTACGCTCGAAATTTTTCCGTGTTTGATTTTACGAACTGATCTTTTTTTCTGAATATAATACAGCAGAAAAACAGTACACCTCATGTTTCCATGAGTCTGTACTGTTTTTCTGATTTATGTCGGAAACACCGAAATGTTTCTCTTTTTTATTCCTGCATGGAAAATCATCCCTTTACCGCACCAAGTGTGATACCTTCTGCGAAGTATTTCTGAAGGAACGGATAGATGATAAACAGCGGCAGCATGGCGATAAATGCGATTGCCATACGGATCGAGGTTGTCGGCAGCTTTGCCACCTCGGCACCGATATTTCCGGTTACTTTTCCACTTGCCAGGTACTGAATATCGGTGATCATCTGGTTCAGCAGGTTCTGGATACTGTAAAGCTTCTGGCCTTCATTTCCTGATAAATAGTATAAACCATTTGTCCAGTCATTCCAATAGCCAAGTGCGGAAAACAGTCCCATGGTTACCAGAATCGGTTTTCCAAGCGGCAGTGTGATGCTGGTGAAAATCTTCATGTGTCCCGCGCCATCGATTTTGGCCGCCTCGAACAGCGCATCCGGGATACTGGTGTTAAAGTAGCTTCGGATCATCAGCACGTTGTTTGCACTTAACAGGAAGCCCGGAACAATCAATGCCCAGATCGTGTTTTTGATGTGAAGATAATTTACATACATCAAGTAGGTCGGCACCAGTCCGCCGTTGAACAGCATCGTGAAGAATACGAAAAAGGTAATTGCTCTGCGGTACGGCAGCTTTTTAATCGAAAGCGGATATGCCAACAGAGCGGACATCGCAAGGTTTGCAGCTGTACCAACGATGGTTACAAAAACGGTGATTCCGTACGCTCTCAGGATTTTCTCGCCCTGGCGGATGATATAGGAGTAAGCATAGAAGCTGAATTTCTCCGGGAAGAACGAATATCCGTTGCGGATCAGTGTGTTTTCATCGGTCAGCGAGGAAATAAATACGAGTACAAACGGCAGTACAATGGATAACGTAATCAGAATGAGTACTACATTAATCCAGAACTGGAAACGTTTTGCTTTTTTTGAATTTGTCATACTTCCATCCTCCTAGAATAATGCCTGGTCTTTGTCTACTCTGCGGACAATCCAGTTACTCAACATTACGACACAGAAGCCTACCAGAGACTGGTATACACCGGCTGCAGATGACATACTGATATTTCCCTGCTCAATCAGGGCGCGGTATACATAGGTATCGATAACGTTTGTGGTCGGGAACAAAACACCGGAGTTCATTGGTACCTGATAGAACAGACCGAAATCGGAGTAGAAAATTCTTCCGATGCTGAGGAGCAGCAGGGTGATGATGGTCGGAACGAGGCTCGGCAATGTGATTTTCGTAATCTCCTGCCATTTGCTTGCGCCGTCCAGTCTGGCAGCCTCATAGAAGGAAGGATCGATACCGATCAGCGATGCGATGTAAATCAGGCATCCATATCCTACGCCCTTCCAGCAGTTCGCGATGATCAGGATCGCCGGCCAGTATTTCGGTTTCTGGTACCACTGGATCGGGTCAATGTGGAACAGTGGAAGGATCGAGTTGTTGACAAGACCATTTTCTGCACTCAGAAGCGCATATACGATGTAGCTTAAGATAACCATGGACATCAGGAACGGAAGAAGAATCGCACTCTGATATATCTTTTTGAGCTTTGTGTTTCTTACCTCCGTAATCAGAATCGCAATGGCAATTCCGACTACCATGTTTATAAGAATAAATGCAACGTTATACAGCAGCGTGTTTCTTGTAATGATCCATGCATCCTTGGAAGCAAACAGGAACTTGAAGTTTTTAAGTCCTGCCCACGGGCTTGCCCAGATACCTTTCGCAAAGTTCAGTTTTTTAAACGCAATCACCATACCTGCCATCGGGATGTAGTTGTTGATCAGCAGATACAGAAGTGCCGGAAGCATCATCAGATAAAGCGGCCAGTATTCCTTCAGCACGTTTTTCTTTTTCTCTTTTTTAACCTCTGCTTTTTTCATAAAGCGTGTCTCCTTTTATGAGGGCTGTTTTTTCAGGTTCTTTCACAGAGAAAGCTCCACATCTTTTCGGGTAAGAGTGGAGCCTTCGGTTACTGTATCACACCGGATTTTCTTTTGCCCCGGTCGTGTTCTTTTTACAAATTATGGTTCCTATTTCTCTGCAAGAAATGCATCCAGCTGCTCCTGCTTTGCAGCAATGACATCATCGATTCCCGCATCGTCCAGTGCTTCCAGGAACTGCGGAAGCAGTTCGTCCGGATCGCCGGAGCCGCTGCAAAGTGCGCCGCTGTACTGGCTGATTACGTTGTTCAGAGCTGCTACCTGATCAGCATATTCGCTGTTATCAAAGACAAATCCCAGTGCTTTCGACTCGATACCGGAAGCGTTGAACTCCTGCATTTTCTCCCAGAGCTGCGGGTCAGATCCATCCCATTTGTATGCGATGAACTGGTTCGGAAGCTCCCATCCACAGTTGTAGCTGTAGCCTACGTTGTCTGCTGTTACACCGTCCGGGTAGTTGATGATTCCGTTTTCTTCATCTTCTACTACGTAGTCGGTTCCCTCTTCGCCCCAGTTCAGAAGGTTCATGACCTCCGGGCTGCCATAGATGTAATCGAGAACCTGCATTGCTTTTTCCGGATTTTCGGAGTTCTGTGCTAAAGAATAAATAACTCCGCCGTAAGAGGATGAGTTGATGATCGGTTCATCATAGAACGGTACAATTTCAAAATCATATCCTGTGGAGCTCTGGAACTCAACCGGGGTACCTGGATGATAGGAGAAGAACAGGGAGAACAGGTTTCCTGCTTTGCATACGGTTCTCCAGTTTTCTGTGTTTGTTCCGGCATCCTTGCTGATGTAGCCTTTCTGATACCAGTCATACAGCATGCTTGCGGTATCTTTGAACCAGTCTGTTGCAAAGTAGTTTTCTACGGTTGTGCTGTTGGTCTGATCCATCAGAGCGCCGGTGTTGGCATCACCAAGTCCATCGCCGCGGAACAGACGTCCCAGAGGCGTATCACCGCTGTTGGTGGAGTACAGCATTGTCATGTCAGGCTCGCCTGCCTGTACGGTCTCAAATACTTTCTCCATATCCTTTGGCTCTTTGATTTCGTCGGTATTGATGTTATATTTCTCTACCAGGTCTTTTCTCATGAAAACAGCTGGAATGCTGCCTCGCTCGATCTGAGTCGGAACGCCATAGACAAATCCGCCAACCTGATTAGATTTGATAACATCCTCACCAAAAACATTTTTCAGATTTGTTCCATATTCATCGAGCAGATCAGACATATCCATGATCTGTCCAGAGTGCATGTACTGGATTGCTGTTGCTGCACCTGTGTACAGAATGTCGATTTTTTCATCGCCGGAAAGCATCAGCTGTAACTGCTGAGATGCGCTTGCCCACGGAAGTACAACGATATCGAGCTTTGCATTCAGCTCCGGCTCCAGAATCTCGTTGATTTTTTCTTCGATTCTCTCTTCATCCGGCTGTGTAGTTCCCTGCAGTACCATAGTTACAGTGTACGGCTCGCCTTTTTCCTCTGTCTTTGCTGTGCTTCCGGAAGCTGCGGAGGAACCGGAATCAGAACTGGATCCTGTGCTTCCGCATGCTGCCATGGAAAATGCCATAGTTGCTGCAAGAATGCCTGCTAACACTTTTTTCTTCATACTTTTTCTCCTTTTCACGTATCGTGTTGTGTGACCTTTGATGGTTGTATTATAGCAGGATTTTGACTTTCAACTCTATAACTGATTTGACTTTGAAGTATCACTCTTCCGACCTTTGTGTCCTTTTTGTGTCTTTTTTCTGTCAAAAATCTTCCACCATCTTTGCCCCTTCTGCCCCATCGAGTTCGGTCACGGTTCCATTCATGACACGGTAGACTCTCTGGCAGAGGCTGAGGACACTCGGACGGTGCGTCGTAACGATACAGGTTTTGTTGGGACGCTGACGGATGATGTTTCGGAGGACGTTTCGTTCCGTCGTGACATCCAGTGCCGAGGTGGCTTCATCTAGAAGCAGCACTGGGGCATCGCGGAGGACGGCACGGGCGATAGCAAGCCGCTGGGACTGGCCTTCGGAGAAACCGCGGCCACGTTCCCCGACGCGGCTGTTGATGGTATCCGGCAGATGCTGAACAAAATCCCAGGCGCAGGAGATTTTGAGCGCTTCGATGATCTCCTCGTCGGTCGCATCCTCTTTTACCATGCGCATATTTTCGGCGATTGTGCCGGAAAGGATCGTATTTCCCTGCGGAACATAGGCAAAGAGATGACGCGTTTCGGCGTTCATGGGAACCGTTTTTCCGTTTGAGGCAATGATCACGGTTTCCCCCTCCTGCGGGCGGATAAGTCCGAGAATCAGGCGGATCATCGTTGTTTTTCCCTCGCCGGACGGGCCAACCAACGCTACAATCTCGCCGGGGGCGGCCTGAAACTCCGATCTGGTGATTACTTTGTTTCCTTCTATATAAGAAAATTCTACCCCATGCATCTGTACCCGGAAGCCATCCTTGGCCAGTGGATCAAGCGCGGCGCTATCCGGGATATGGACCTCTTTTGGCAGCTCTACGAGCTCACGGATCCGGTGCGCCGAGACGGAGCTGTTGAGGAAGGACGGAATAATTGAAATCACGTTTCCAAACGCGCCGGAAAGGTTACTCCGCTGCTGCAGGAACAGCGTCATGGTTCCATAGGTAATGTCGTGCGTCCACAGACGGAACAGGCAGTATCCGAACGCCGTAAACTCCACCGCACTCCCGAGAATAGACATTACGATATTGGTTTTAATCGTAAACAGATTATATTTCAGGCTGATGTCTTTGAAAAGTCCCTGCCACCAGCGCATCTTTTTGCTGTAATACGGTGCGATGCCAAACGACTTGATCGTATCGAAATTGTAGAATGCTTCTACCTCAAAGCTCATCAGGTTGCTGCTCATCTCGCGCACTTTTTTGCTGTATTCCCGCTGACGGCGGATCATAAAACGGGACATCAGAAGCAGAAACGGTGCGCTTAAAAAAGCAATCAGTGCCATAACCCAGTCATAATGCAGGATTACGAAAAAGGTGGCAATAAACCGATACACGGCAATGATAATCGTCGGGAGCCAGCTGATTGCGTTGCCGCTGACCGTTCCAATGTCGCCGTTGAAACGGTTGAGTACGTCACCGTTTGCGTATTTGCTGATTTCCAGCCAGTCCGCATCAACGATTTTGTCAAAAATATCCGCCTGGATGTCGTTGTTGATGGCGATACCAAGCTTCGTTGAAATGCGGTTGATAACACTCTCAAACCCAAGGCTGAACACGGTGCTTCCGATCATGATGCAAAGCAGCAGCGGGAGCTTCTGTATCTGGTATCCGGTGATGATATCGATCAGGTATTTTCCTGCCACGTTGCCGACAAGCCCAAGCGAAGTGCTTAAGATACCGAGAATCGTATAAAAAACAATCGCACCCTTATAGCGCGCGCTGTAGCCAAAAATCCATTTCCAGTCATCGATGATTTCCGAGAACGTTCCGTTTTTCCATCGCTCCGACAGGATGCGGAGAGACTCGAAGGGAGCGTCTTTACTTTTCTCTCTGGATTCTTCCTGCATGCGCGCCTCCTCTCTTTTTCCCGTCTGCGGTGCGGATCATATCGTATTTCTTCAGCAATTCGACACGTCCCGCACCCACTTCAATGCTCGATTTCTGTTCTTTTTCTCCCTGCCCCAGCCATTTCAGAATCCGCTGCACATATGCAGCCGGAAGCAGAAACGGATATCTCGCCGCATAGGGATACTTGTTTTTCATATAGGAAGCTTCCGGAACCAGCGATTTCCAGATTCCCCCCGCCGTGTGCTTTTCCGCCCCGTTCTCTGCCGCATACAGGGTAATGTTTGCGCTGTGGATCCGCCCCGCGCTCGATTTTCCGAACGAACCGGCATCGAGAATATCGATCAGAAGCGCTTCGGAATCCGGGTGAAGCTTCTTTGCGGCACGGACTGCCCCACTTGCTTCATAGGAAAAGCCCAGATACCGCTCGCCGATATCCAGCAGATTGATGCAGAAACACGTCATGTGATACTCTTCGCACAGCTGCCAGAACATTTCCCAGTCTATTTTTCTTCCATATACACGAATCATCTGTACCATGTCACAGATCTGACGGATCCCGACGCCGCCGTGAAGAAAGTGCTTGAAGCTGTGACAGAGAAGATAGAAAAGATGATGCGTTTCTTCTAAGGTAAAGATACTCTGACCCTGCACTTCCACCCTGGATGGATGCGCAAAAACATCGGAAAATGCACGATTCAGATAACCATAGGCAGAGGATTCTGTGCTGAACAGCCTGGTATGTATTTCATAAAAGGCTCCTGTTTTCGGATGAATATAGCCCATCTCTTCCGGGACATCACCGTCTTTTGTGCCATCCGGCATTGCGGCTTCTTTGTCCCGCACAAAGCCCTTTTGCATAAAATAGGCATCCACTGCCGAAAAATCCTTTTCCGGAATCAACAGATCCTCATCCCCGGACGGGCGCAGATCCGGCTTCGGATAGAGATTTCTGCACACAATTCCTTTCATCACCAGCGGCTGCACGCCCAGCTGCGCCAGCTCCTTTTCATCGGAAAGAAACAGCGCTGTGCGCGAAACTTGCTGAAAAATACTCTGCATCGCCTGTGTTTTTACCTGTCCGCGCAGTTCCCACGGAAGTCCCGCAAATTCCGGTGTTTTACCCACAACATCGTAGACCGCTGACAGCAGCGAATGCTGTGCTGCCATGACAAACAGATGATTCCATTGTTTTTCTGTCAGCGCCGCAAGTTCTTCCAAAGCTGCTTTTTCTTCTGTCAAAAACGCACGAACCACCGCAAGGAATGCGGTTTCTGTTTCTGTAATCATGTTTTTTCCCTTTCGTTTTCCCTGTGTGCGAACCTTTTTCCATGTAAAAGGCGATAGATCCGGTTTCCCATCGGCCGAAGCGGAATCATGCGAATCCAGACCTTCTCAAAAAAGCCCCACCAGAAGCTTCCCGGCGCAAGCCTTTTTCCTTTCCGTTCCACCTGTGTCACCCGTGCAAAAATCTGCTCCCGCCGCACATTATGTTCGATTTCTGTCTGTCCGTCCCCGATCAGGTCGTAGCTTTCTCCATGGACACCACAGATCCGATGCACCACAAACTGCCCGCCCGGCCGCTCATAAAATACGATATCGCCCTTTCGCAGCTCCCTCTCCGGGGTACGAAAAAAAATGCTGTCCCGCCCGTGGATCAGAAACGGCGCCATGCTGCTCCCGGAAATCACCATCCGCACTTCTTTTCCCTGCTCTACCAGCTCTCTTAGCATTCCGACATAGGCGCGGGTGTCTACCAGCCTCATGCCTTTTTCTCCCTTCTTTGCATCGCGCTTTTTTGCAGCAAAGCCGCTGCTGCTTCTTCTTCGGACGAATCTCTTGCAAGCTCCTGCTCCAGCGTTTTCACCGCATCCTCCGAAATATCACACGCCAGATGATACACCGGCACCTTTCCCACCAGACGCTCGAGAAGATCCAGATTTTTCACCAGCCCCTCCCGATCCCAGCGGTTCATGGTGATCTGTCCGTACAGGCTTGTAAATGCCTCTGCCGGGCGAAGCCGCCACGCCTGGTTCAGCTTCGCCTGGCTCAGCATCACGATGCATCCGACTGGCAGTTTTTTGTTTTCGCAGACCTCCGACGTTCCGCAGACCGGCCAGCCGTTTGCTGTCCACGTTTTGCCGTCATATTCAAGCAATGCCTTATCACCGTTTACAGTACGGCTTCCCCGGTACTGCTCCCAAAGGCCCGCCTGCGTAGTTTTGCCCGTTCCAGATGGTGCTGAAAAGAGCATGGCCTTCCCCTGATACTCCAGGTATGCACAGTGCAGAATCAGGCATGGCCGCTCCGACAGGCGGCGTTCCAGTGCAAGAAGAGACAGAAATACAACCTCATATTTTGCAACTCCATCCAGATACCATCTCCCGACAAACACCTGTGCATGCTTTTGTGCCGTCTCACGATACAGCGCATAGGGACGCTCTTCGCCTTTCACACCGATCAGGCGGCTCTCCAGCCCTTCCCCGTTACGAAACACCTGCAAATCGACCCGGTTTACAAGTAACTCACCCTCCGCCTCCGGAAGTATATCGACAATAGTAATGGTATAGGTATAGTCTGCCGACTCCTTTTCCACCGCAAACTTTTCCATATCCGCCGGAAGGACCAGCTCCTCCGGAAAGCGCAGCCGGAAGGAAAAGCTTCCTGTCTGAAATGTTTTTTCCATAAAAACTCCTCTTTTTTTCTCTGTGATCTTCCATTTTCCACACATCGTGTCACGATCCCTTTTTCCGCATTTATGATAGCAAAAAAAAGATGCTCCGTCAATTGTTTGCTCCCCTTATGTAATGTAACTTGTAATTTTTTTACTTCCTTTTCTTTCCTGCTTTTCCTTGACTTTTTCTTTTTTTCCTCTTATAATTACTTGTAATGATAACTGTAATTGTATTTCTGTTCGCTTTTCCCCGTTTTACCGGTTTGACGGCAGAAATGGTGTTCGCCCGAAAAGGCACGGCACTTTGCAAGAGGAGGTTTTGATGGAACCAATGGCTTCCCCGACCTGGTCGGATCTGTTACAAACGATAAAAGAAAAGAAATATCGTGTCAGCGCCGATTATCTGCTGCGTGAAATCGCAGGAGAATACGCGATCATTCCCGTCGGGGCTGCGTGTCAGATTTCGAATGCTGTAATGGTTCCAAACGATACCGCCGTATTCCTCTGGAATACATTTCAGCAGCCGCATACCATTTCGGAGGTCGTTGCACAGGCGGCAGAAGAGTATGAGGCTCCGGAGGAAAAAATCCAAAATTCCGTATTAAACTTTGTGCATGATACTTTAAAATATCAATTATTAGAGGAGGTTGTTTCATTATGAGAAAAGAGTGGATGGAACCTGTAATCGAGGTTCAGGAATTTGTTGCAAATGAGTATGTGGCGGCTTGTGGAGATAGTGGAAAGGTTTATAACTTTGAGTGCAATGCTGGAAAAAGAATAAATTTCTATTATGTTTATACGAATGGTACCGATGGAGTACCAAATACTCCTGACGATGTTTTGTTAGGAAGTACTTACCATCCTTGTGGTGAAACGCATAGCGCAGAATCCAACAGCGACTTTGCACATGGTTACATGTATAAAGCAGGCTTGCTGGGGCCTGATAAGAGTAAGCGTATTGATGTAGTCATCTGGAGAGGCGAAAAAGGTGATAATATCCACTGTACCACCAACTTAAACATCGATTCCTGGACGACCGCAAAATCCTGATTGTTCCCACAACATCATATTTTTTCAAACGACTGTAAAAGGATCGAACCAACCGTTTCGATCCTTTTCTTTCTGTTCCCAGGCAAAGCGGATCTTCGCAATCCGCTTCGCTTCTTGCTTGATTCAGTTCATCCCTGGTCCTCTG
>ERZ773148.1359-NODE-1359-length-20499-cov-17.994326_pt1 | contig 20499 bp, 19 predicted proteins | sample MGYA00580846_ERZ773148 | MGnify/ENA primary metagenome ERZ773148 (study PRJEB29015, sample SAMEA2737879) | human gut metagenome | biome: human gut; feature: human-associated habitat; material: faeces | place: China | collected 2012 ... | reverse complement strand
TTGATGTCAATGTTCCACTAGGTACAGGTGACCGTTTTATCATTGATGCTCTTAGGGAATCGAAAGTTCCAACAATTCTTGTCGCAAATAAAGTTGATAAAGAACAAGATACCAATAAAATAGTTGAAAATATTGAAACATATAAAGAATATGGCAATTTTATTGGCGGTATTACAATCAGCGCAACCGAAGGCTTTAATATCGACAAACTATTAGAAATGGTAGTTAGCAATCTAGAATATGGACCAATGTATTATCCTGAAGATCAATTGATTAATCAACCTGAACGTTTTGTTGTTTGTGAATTAATTAGAGAAAAAGTATTATTAAATACAAGCGAAGAAATTCCCCATAGCGTTGCGGTAACAATTGATCGCTTTAAAGAATCGGATAAAATAATTGATATTCATGCAACAATTGTAGTTGAAAGATTATCTCAGAAAAAAATAATTATTGGTGCTAAAGGTGCAATGATTAAAGAAATTGGTACTGAAGCAAGAAAAGATATTAAGAATTTCTTGGGATTACCGGTATATCTTGAACTATTTGTAAAAGTAGAAGATAATTGGCGTAACAAAAAATATCAATTAAAAGAATTTGGTTATAATAACGATGATTTCTAAAAACTGTTAATTTTAAACAAGTATAAAACTAATATTTTTATTCCATCCTATTTATAAAGGAGGGATAAAATGACAACTAAAAAAGCAAACAAATTGTTTGAACATTTTACAACTACAGGCAAAATTGATGATTATTTAAATTATCGAAAAGCTAGGGAAGAAGAAAAAAATGAAAGAACTAACAAAGAAAAAGGGGATCATTCTTACATCTAAAGACTATAAAGAAAATGCCAGATTATTAACAATTCTAACGGAAGATGGTTTAGAAAATGCAATTTTAAGAGGTGCAAATAAAATTAATAGTAAAAATAAAAAATTTTGTTTCGGCGGCTGCTCCTTCTGCACCATATCGGCCCACCAGGGCAAGTTCATCACTTCGCGCAGCGAAAAATCCATCCTCCGCGAAGTAGAGCGGGTGACCCGCATGCCCGATTTCCGGGGTTACCTTTCGGACATCGGAGCGCCTTCGGCCAACATGTACCGCATGGGCGGCCGCGACCGGGAGCTGTGCAGCAAATGCCGCCGTCCGTCGTGTCTGCATCCGAAGATGTGCCCCAACCTCGATAACGACCATCGTCCGTTGCTCGATCTCTATGCCAAAGTGCGGGCGGTCAAGGGGGTCAAGAAAGCTTTTATCGGCAGCGGTATCCGCTACGACCTGTTCGATGGCAGCGATTACCTCGATACGGTCATCCGCCACCATACCTCGGGCCGCCTCAAAGTGGCGCCGGAACATACCGAGGATACTGTGCTGAAACTGATGCGCAAGCCGCCGTTCGCGATGTTCGAACGGCTCAACGCCGATTTCAACCGGATCTGCCGCCGCGAAGGGCTGCCGTACCAGCTGATTCCCTATTTCATCTCCTCGCACCCGGGATGCACGGAGCGCGACATGCGCTCGCTGGCGGACAAGGTGTTGGGCAAACTCCACTTCGACCTGGAGCAGGTGCAGGATCTGACCCCTACACCGATGACCTTTTCGTCGGTGATGTTCTACACGGGCGAAAACCCCTATACGGGCGAAAAGGTCTATGTCGCCCGCTCGCAGGAGGAGAAACGCAGGCAGAAAAGCTACTTCTTCCGCCGCAAACGATAGCCCGGCAACGAAATCGGCACTCCCAAAAGAGTGCCGATTGCTGTACCTTTCGGATTCCCCGATCCTAATTCAGATAGGGTTTCAGTACGCCGAACAACAGGTAGGCCACGATCAGCGTGACTACGATGTTGAACATCTGGGCCGTCATGAAAGCCCAGAACGTGCGGCGGTTTTCCTTCGAGAAAATATCCCGGAAACGGGTTTCGAGGCCGATGCAGACGAACGCGATGTTGAAGAGCGTATTGCTGAACATCTTGGCCGAAGTGCGGGCCGGCGCGGCTTCGTTGCCGGCGAAGAAGAGGCTGAAGAGGAGCGATACCGCGACGAAACCCACCACGAATTTCGGGAAGCGCTCCCAGATCACCCGCACGCTGGGGCGCTGACGTTTCTTCTGTCCCTTGTAAGACCAATACAGCGAAATGACGAACGCCGCGATACCCAGCAGGACGTTCTGCGACGACTTGACGATGATGGCCGTCTGTTCGGCCGTTTCACCCAGCAGAGCACCCGACGCTACGACCGCACCCGTCGTATCGATCGTTCCGCCCATCCAGGCGCCTGCGACTTCCTGCACGGTTTCGGGGTTCGCCACCACAGTCGGCAGCAGCAGACCGGCCAGCCAGGGCATCACGTACATCATCGGCACGGCGCAGACCAGCACCAGCGAAATGATGTAGGAGAGTTTCTTGTTGTCGCCCCGGATTACGCCGCAGGTGGCGATGGCGGCCGAAACGCCGCAGATGCTGACCGAGCTGGCGAGCATCGTCGAGGTTTCCTCGTCCACACGCATCCGCCGGGCCAGCCAGAAGGCGAAGTACCACACCGTAAAGACGACGATGAAAGCCTGGATCAGCGCGTAAACGCCCGATTGGAGCACTTCGCCGAAGAGGATCGTCGCACCCAGGCAGACGATACCGATCTTGATGTAAAACTCGCTCTGGATCGCCGGTTTCAACCACTCGGGCACCCGGAAAAAGTTACTGATGACCAGGCCGAAGATCACCGAAAAGAAAACCGCCTCGAAGCCCAGTCGTTTAATTGCGGGGATCGAAGCCACGGCTTGCGACAGCAGAGCCACGCCGAAAATGGCGAGCAGCGAAACGGCGAAACGACGCAGCGGACGGCCCAATATCCGCTGACAGACACCCGTCAAAACCAGCAGGAAGAGGAACATCGCTCCGGCGCTCATCCAATTTCCGGCGGAGGAGAGGTCTTTGGGCATCGCAGGCATCCAGCGGGGAAACAGCAGGGCGAGCAGGAGAATCGCTGCGCCGGCCCCGACGATCACCCAGTCTTCGCTTTTAAGTTGTCGAATCAAACTTTTCTTCATAAACTACACATTAACAAGTGTGCAAAGAAGCGATTTTTTTGCCGGAATCCGTTACGCATAAATACCCAAATTTGCGGATGCGGGAGTTGGAAACGAAAATTTCCCGGAGCAGATTCGCTCCGGGAAACGGAATGTCGGTTTGAAAATCGGTACGGTCGTCCTCGATGACCAGCCGCACAACGCAAGATCGGGGTCGTTACCGTGGTACGGGAAACGAGAGGGTCCGGGCGTCGAGATGCCCGTCCAGATAGGGACTCCAGTTCTGGGCCTGGCCGTTGGAAATCGAGAACCAGCCGCTGCGCACTTTATAGGGAACGATATCTATGCGGCGCAACGCGTATTTGGTCCGGATCTCCATGAGCGAACTCATCGAAATCACCGGCGTCATGGTGGTCGAAGGGCTGAAATAGTCCGCCGGATAGAGGGAGGGTGCTTTGAGCTACATCGAATCCGGAAGCATCTTCGACAGATAATACTCCTCGATCCGTTCGGCCGCTTTCCGGTCCGGAGTTTTGATTTCGGGCGGATTCTGACTTGCAGCCGTCCATACGGTGCCTGCGAAAAGCAGGCTGTAGAAAATTCGTTTCATAACATTGAACTGTTTTCTTTCGTTTTTCAGTACCCGGCAAAACTTCCGGTTCGCCTTTGCTTCCGCACCCGGTACACCGGAGAAGCGCTCTGCGTCGTCGCCTGCCGGAAAAGTCCGTTGTCCTCTGATGTCGGTTTCCCGGTCAGAACACCTCTTGCAGAATACGGACCGACTGCACGGCGTGGATCGCGTCCAGGTGGTAACCGTAGTAGGCCAGCAAAGCCTCCAGAAAAGCGCTCCGCTGTGTACGGTTGAGTCCTATTTCGGCCAGGCAACGTACGTCGCACTCCACGAAGTCGTTCATTAGACGAGCGTTCTCCGGGGTCATTACCGTCGCATGCGGCGGCTTTTGCACGGTGTACGATCCTTCGCAGGCATCGAACCAGGCGCCGGGCATATATTCGTTTCCCGGATAAAATCCCAGGAAACGGCTCAGATTCACCAGAAACCAGAGGTGGAAATTGGCCACGCCCTCTTCCATACTGTCCAGCGCCCCGATACTCTCCCACACGAAATCGAACAACTGGCTGTCAGGCTCGCTCTCCTTGACAAGACGGTACAAAACCTCTGCCATGAACAGGGCGATCGTCGAGCGCCTCACGTCGAAAGGCATTCGTTGCAGGACGATTCCGCTCTGCACCTCCCGAAAACGGTGCATCTGCTGCCGCGAAGAGGTCAGCCCTTCGAATTCGAGGGCGAACATCGGCTGGAACAACGCCAGTTTCGAACCCCGTCCCCGACTGCTGCGGACACCCTGCACCATGTAACTCTGACGCCCCAACGCGTCGGTCAGCAGGTGCACGACCATCGCGCTGTCGCCGTACTTGAGCGAATTGAGCACGATTCCCCGCGCCTTGTATGTCTTGAGCGTTCCCGGCACCTCACGCTTTCTTTACGTGCACCATCGCCCAGCCGTCGCGCCTACGCACTTCGACCGGCTCCAGCCCGCAGGCCCGAGCCCGAGCCTCGATGACCGGTACATCCTCCTCCAGGAATCCGCTCATCAGCAGATCGCCGCCCGTATCGAGCGCCTCGGCATAGGCCGGCATGTCCATCGTGAGGATATTGCGGTTGATGTTGGCCGCGATGAAATCGTACTTCCGGCCCGCGATGCGGCTTACATCGCCCAGCATCGGAGCGATCCGCTCCGCCAGTCCGTTCGCCGCCGCGTTTTCGCGGCAGTTGGCCTCGGCCCACTCGTCGATATCGACGGCATCGACCGTCGCGGCACCCCGTTTGGCGGCCACGATGGCCAGTACGCCCGTACCGCAGCCCATGTCGAGTCCGCGTTTTCCTGTCAGCGAAAGATCGCAGAGCGCCGACGCGACCAGGCAGGTCGTTGCGTGGTGTCCCGAGCCGAAAGCCATGCGGGGCATGACGACCACTTCCAGTTCGTATCCGGGTTGCGATGCGTGGAACGGCGCCCGGATCAGGATGCGTCCATCGACATCGACCGGCGTGAAATTCTGTTCCCACAAGGCGTTCCAGTTCTGGGACTCGATGGCGATATAACGCCGGTCGGCGATGCCGTAGCGGGCCAGCAGGTCGTCGGTTTGCTGCATGCAGTCCGCCAGCCGCTCGCGGGGGATGTAGGCTTTCAGCACCTCGCCCTCCGTCTGGAAGCTCTCATAGGGCAGCTCGGCTAATTCGGCCGTCAGAATTTCGGCCAACTCGGGATCCGTGACCCGGACGTTCAACTCCACATAATCCATATCGGTATATCGTTTTTCGGTCGAAAGAACCGGCAAAAAGTCTTTCGAAATAATATTATGTAAAATTTTTTTGTATCTTCGCCTCTGAGAAGACAATTGGGCCGGGCGCAGTGCCGAATTTATGCGGACTTTGCCGGGGCGAAGTTTATCTTCTGCAAAGATAATGATAGGCAAGCGGCAAGCCAAACTTAACTTTCTGTTTCCCTCCTCCTTGCAGGCAGAGTTCACAAGTGTCCTCTGCGTATGCTTCGGGCGTCGGTCGTTCGAGCTTGTCCGAGCTGCGTCTTATCTTTGAAAGCCGAGAAGAAAACGGGAGCTTGCTCGCAGTTTTCCGAGGCGTATCCTATCTTCTACAAAGATAAATAAAAATGGCAGAAACTCTCAAAAAATGGGAAGAAATCAGCCGTAGTTACCGCGTTTATATCAAACTGGAAAAACGGCTCTCGGAGAATACCGTCGAATCCTACATGCGCGATCTGCGTCAGTTCGCCCACTTCATCCTCCGGTTCTACGACGTGCCGCCCCGCAAGGTCGAAGCTCCGATGATCGAGCGCTACCTGGCCCTCTTGTACGATCAAGGACGGGAGAAAACCTCGCAGGCACGGGCGTTGAGCGGTATCCGCAGCTTTTACAATTACCTGATGCTGACCGACGTGATCGATTCTACCCCGACCCAGTTCATCGATACGCCCAAATTCGGCCGTCACCTTCCGGATATTCTTACGGTCGAAGAGATCGATCGCATCGTTGCCGCCGTAGATACCTCTACGGTCAAGGGACGGCGGGACAGCGCGATGCTCGAAGTCCTCTATTCGTGCGGGCTGCGCGTTTCGGAGCTCACCTCGCTGCGGTTGGGCGACCTTTTCTTCGGAGAAGGGTATATCCGCGTGACGGGCAAGGGCGACAAACAGCGCCTCGTACCGGTCAGCGGGGCGGCTCGTGAAAAGATTCAGCGTTACCTCGACGATCGGGCGACTAAAACGTCCGCATCGGACGTCGTGTTCCTCAACAACCGGGGGACGCAGCTTACCCGTGTGATGGTCTTCACGATCCTGCGCGAAGCCGTTCACCGGGCCGGAATCGACAAGCACATCAGTCCCCACACCTTCCGTCATTCGTTCGCTACGCATCTGCTCGAAGGGGGCGCTTCGATCCGTCAGGTGCAGGAGATGCTGGGGCACGAGAGCATCCTGACCACCGAAATCTACACCCATCTCGAGGGCGATCACCTGCGCGATACGGTCGAAAAGTACCTGCCGCTGTAATCGACGGGAACAGTAACGATAAGGGACGGAGGAATTCCGTCCCTTATCGTTATTGTCTTTTTTCGGGAGTCGCTCCTTTTCCCGGTCTGATTCGGAGCGTTTGCCGACGGAAATAGAGGCCTGCATTCGCCCGATCAGAGAATCCGTGCGATGCACGATGCGGGCGTGAGCGTCATCGAGTCGTAATCCAGTCCGGACAGCACCGCCAGCCCTGGCCGTTTGCCCGCAGCGACCTCGCCCAGCTCGGAAAAACCCAGTGCACGCGCTCCGTTCGGTGCGGCCCAGGTCAGGAGTTCCGCAAGAGGTATCTTCCCGAGATGCTGCATCTCGCCGAGCAGCGAAAGCGCCGTATTGGACGCCAGCGAATCGGTTCCGAGGCAGATATTCAGCCCGTTGCGGCGCAACAATTCCACCGGGGGAACCAGCCGCGAAATGTAACGATTCGAGCCGGGACACAGGCACCACCAGACCGGAGCCGTGAAATGATTCATTATCAAATCGATATCTTGCTGATTCACGCAGCAGTTGTGAATCAGAATAACGCTCCGGTCGGCCGGAACGCTCTCCACGATCCGCCTTGCCGGAGAGCCGTAATGCAGGAAATCGCACGTAAAACCCGCCTTTCGGTACCACTCCCACAACTCGCCGCGCTGTTCGAAGAGTTCGGCTTCAGCCGGCGTTTCCATGAAATGGATCGAAAGTGGTTCGTCGCCCTCCGCGCAGATCTCCCGGAAAAGGGCATCCTGCACGGAGTAGATCGAGTGAGGGGTCAGCGAAGTTTCGGGATAGCGGAGCAGACGCCGCTGTTCGTCCGTCGAGTCGGTATGCAGCCCGAAGACTTCGGCGAAAGTACGGTACGACAGGCGGCTGCGGGCTTTTACGGCAAAGGCCGAATCTCCGTTGGCTACATCGCCTACGGCCTGCATCCCCTCCGCCCACATCCGGGCGTCGGCCGCAGCGATGGCCGCAGCCCGCTCCTGTTCGCTGAACTGTCCCCGCACCCGGCCCATCGACCGGGCGAAAGCGGCGAAGCCGCCGTCCTGGGCAATAGCGCCCCGCAGGTAGGAGAGTTCCAGGTGGCAATGGACATTGATAAGTCCCGGAACCAAGACTCCCGCGTAAAATTCGACACCGGGTCTGCCGTCCGGCGCGGCGCACGTTTCGACGGATTCGATGCGTCCGTCGGCCCGAACCGTCACCAGCGGGTGTTTAACGAGATGCCTCCCCGTGAAGAGGTAGTTGGAGGCTATCCGGCGAAAAGACGGAGAAGAATTCATCGGCGAAGATTTTAAGACCCAACTGGTCGATGTAGAGGCTGTCCACGGCCTCTGCGGTTTCGGGCGTATAGGATACTTTCAGGTCGTATATCGTCACGTCGGGACGCCTGAACTTTTCGCGGGTCCCGTACAGGGAGAGTACGAGCGAACGGGCCGAACTGTCCGCCTGGAGTATCCGGGAAACACGCTCCCGGCTCGACTTCCGCAGGATCGAGGAGGATTCGCCCTTGCGGGAACTGTCGGCCTCCACCAGCCATACCCGCATACGGGGCGCGAGGTTCTCATCGAGCGAGTCGATCAGGTAGTCGAACGACACACGGTATTCGCCGGGACGTGTGTCGGGAATCCGAACCCGAAGCCGTGCGGTGTCCTTGATCCGGGTGACCCGGATCAGCGAGTCGGAATAGACCGTGCGGGTGAAACGGCGACGGGCCACGTTGTCGATCGTATCGAGTACGCCGACTTCGTACTTGTAGTAGGCGCTCTCCTCTTCGAGCAGCCGGATGGATTGTTCGACCACGTCGCTCAGCTTGGCGCTTTTGCGCCGTGAGAAGTTGCCGATAGTATAGCGGACATCTTCGGCCGTGTAACCGTAACGGCTGAAAACCGGTTCGTAAAGTTCGAGCGAGTCGAGCTTCACTCCCCGGTCCGAAACGTAGGCGTTGATGAGGTAGGCATCCCGGAAAATCCGGGCCAGCTCCTCGTCGGGGATCACCTTGTCCCGGGCGCAGGAACCGAGGGCGGTTGCCGCCGCGATCAGACAAAACAGACGGATCAATCGTTTCATATCATAGTTTGTTGTTTTTCATCACACTCCGCACGGTCAGCTCCGAAATCGCCAGAATTACCGCCCCGAAAGCCGCCGCAACGATCAGCAAATCGCTCCAGCGCATCTCTACGGGATAGCTGTATAACAACAACGTATCGACCGGGATGCGAATCATTCCGAAATGTTGCTGTGCCAGGCAGAAGCCTACGCCCAGCACGGCTCCTATCGACGCCCCCAGACCGCCGATCAGGAGTCCTTCGCCGACGAAGATCGAACGAATGAGCTTCGTATCGGCGCCCAGGGCACGCAGCGTGGCCACATCGTCCCGTTTCTCGATCATCAGCATCACGAGGGTCCCGACTACCGAGAACGAGGCGAGCACCAGGACCAGCAGCGAAATGAAGAAAACGCCCCATTTCTCGTAGGCAACCAGTCGGAAGAAGAGGGCGTTCATCTCGTCGCGGGTGCGCACCGTGAAATCGTCGCCGACGATTCCGGCGATTTCACGCCGGACCTTTTCCGCGTCCGCACCGTCGGCTACGCGCACCGAGATCGCCGATATGCGTCCCGGACGATCGAAAAGTTCCTGGGCTGCACGCAGGGAGGTAAGTGCGTATTCATTCTCGCTTTCCAAATCGAGAAAGAAGAGTCCTCCGACGTCGAGCCGCCGCACCGAATATCCATCGACGGGAAGCAACGACGAGAAACTGCCGCGCCGCAGGGCATAGACGGCGACTTCGGCACGGACCAAAGACCGGATTCCGAGCGTGCGGGCCATGTCGCGTCCCAGCACCAGTCGGTCGAGATCGCCCGTGCGAACGCTCCAACTGCCCAGCGGGATCGTTTCCTCGATCGGGAACACTTCTGTATAACGGTCGTCCACGCCTCGCAACGTGGCCATCGTCTGCAAACCGTCCCGTTCGAGCAAAACCTGCTGTTCGAGCAGGTACGAAACGACCCCGACCCCTTTCACGCGGGTCAGCGCCAGACTGTCGATTTCCGCAGATGCGAAGGTCTGCCCTTCACGGGGGGCAACGGTCAGATCGGCATCGAAGGCCGAAGACATGGACTTGGCGAAATCTCCGAAACCGTTCAGCACGGACAGCAGCACGATCATCGCCGCAACGGGCATGGCGAACGAAAGAACGCTCACACCCGCAATAACGTTGATCACCGAACGGGATTTCGGTGAAAATAGATAGCGGCGGGCAAAGAATCGGGTGAGCATCGGCCTTCGGCGGATCGCAGGTTACTCCTCGCGGTGCATCGCCCGGTCGATCTGCTCGATGTACTCCAGCGAATCGTCCAGGAAGAACTGGATTTCGGGGACCGTCTTGAGCTGGTTCCGAATCCGCTGACCCAATGCCCGGCGCAGGAACCAATTGTGCTGCTCCAGCGTGGCCATGACAGCGGCATTCTGTTCGAAGGGAAAGACGCTGACGTAGATCTTGGCGTATGAAAAATCGGGCGAAACCCGCACGGCGGTTACCGTCACGAGCACTCCCCGTACGATTTCGGCCCCCTCCTTCTGGAAGATTTCGGCCATGTCGCGCTGAATCTGTTTGGCGATCTTTTGCTGGCGTGTAGTTTCCATATTTCGGTTATTTTGTGACTCCTTTGTAATTGAAAACCTCCTTGTTCTTGTCCCGCTTGGGCGGACGGTTGTTCCACTCCGTGAAACCGGACTTGTTGAAACGGTAGCTGACGCCGATGCTGAAGGTCAGGTTATCGAGCGGGGATCGCTGGGGGGTAGTATAGAATGGATTTTCGTAGCCGTCCGTCGTATTTCCCGCATACTTGTTGTGATTGCGCAGCAGGTCCGAATAGCCGAAGTAGTAACGCACCCGAACGCTGAACTCCAGTTGCTTCACCAGTACGGCGACACCGCCGCCGCCCGCCAGACCGTACCCCCACCGGTTGTCGCGGACCACTTTGAAATCATATTCTCCCCGCCAAGGACCTTTGGACTGCTCCGGAGATACCGTCGAACCTTGTTCGTTGATGAATGTCGAGGAGATGTTGTAGGAGAAAAAGACCGCCGCATCGAGATAGACGCGCATCCGGTTTTTGAACAGGTAGATGTGCGGCTGCCAGACGATCGGCAGCATCAGCGACTTGACGCGGCGCGTGTACCATTGGTATTTGGCCGGGTCCTCTTCGGTCGGATTCTGAAGAAACGAGAATCCCCGTTGCAGATATTCGAAATCGATGCCGAAACCGCCTACGAAACGCTGGGGTCCGTAATAGCGCCACGTTACGCCCGCCGTGTAGCATCCCCAGACCGCCCGGGTTTCCTGGTCGGGATAAAACCGGGCATTGCCGTAGCCGTAACCGCCCGTTACGCCCAGCGTATGCTGTGCCGCCGCTGTGCCGCCGCACAGCACCGCTCCGAGGAACAGGCATATCATTCCTAAACGCCTCATCATCTCAATCCGTTCATCATCGTGTTCATACCGCTGTTGAATCCTCCGCCCATGGTGCTCGTCGTGTTCGAGGTATTGCTGTTGGTGTTCCGCCTGGGATTCTTGGCCCGCTCTTCCAGCACCTTTTGCAAGCGCAGGGCTTCGCGTTTTTCGAGCAGCTCGGCGAGGGATTGCATCGTTACCGGCGCGAATACCTTGTTCATATCGATAGTAAGCTCCACTTCCCAGTTCTCCTTCGCCGCGAAGGTATCGATGTTTTTATCGTCCATATAGTATTCGGCCCGCTCGGGCTGCCGCCGTTCCACCAGATTGCCCGTGTCCCAGCGACCGTTATCGTTCATGTCCTCGATGATGCGGAACTTCACGTTGCCGGCCGGTACGTAATTGAAACGGCATACTCCGCTGTGCACGCCGGTTTTTTCCTGAAGGAGTTTTCCCGATTCGTTCAGCAACTGCACGATGTAGCTCGCCTCGTCGCTTTTACCGACCACATTGACGATGAACGTAGCGAATTTCTCGGGATCGACACCCGTGTAATTGACTGCGATCGAATCGTTTTGCTGCTCCGCCACATCTGCCAACGCTCCTTTGGGGATGGTCAGGGCATAATTGTTTTTCAATTGCCAGGGAACATCCAGCCACCAGCGCCGCATGTTGGCCGTATCCTGCTGCCATCGGATCCGGATCGGACGCGGTTCCTCCTTCTCCATCTGTTCTGTCAGCACGACGGCAGCCGAGTCGAACCGGACCAGCGGGTAGTCGAATTCGACGTACAGCTTGGTTTCGGGGGTAACGGAACCGGTCGTGGAAAACTTGTAGGTAAACGTACTCGGCTTCTCCGGTTCGACCCACTCTTCGCCGGCAGCCAGTGTCTTCTCTTTCTCCTTTTCGAGCTGCTCGCGCTCTTTAGCCTCCTCTTTCGATTCGATATACCGCCAGGCCAGTTTCAACTTCTCGGTCGAGGGAAGCAGCCGGTCGAGGGAGTCGTGCTTCATGTAGGTAATTTCTCCCCGGATGGTATCGGGCAGACTGGCCGAAGGAACGTCGAACCACAACGCGATCGTATCGCGGTTGCGTGATTGAGGCTCAATGATTACGCGGTCGGCAGGGATGCTGTCGAACACGATGCTGTCGATCCGGGGATGGCCCGCATTGAAATAGAGGAGCGCCTTGTGCTGCACCGGACGTTCCGATTCGCGCAGGTATTGCCGACCGAAAGCCTCGTCGGTAAACATTCGGAAGTAAAGCTGCGGGTCGGCCGTCACGTAGCGGCGGATCGAGTCGTACCAGATGCCGAAGTCGGGCAGCTCAGCGGGGTTGTACGTTCCCGTGAGAAAGCCTACCTGATCGACCGAAGGTTCGTAAATCTGGTTGTTGTTCTTATCTTCGAAGGCATAGACCCGGTAGGGAATCGGCTTGAGGTTCTGGGCGATGAAAATACCGTTGGTTTCCGCACGGGCGATCACCGCAGGCTGGTATTTGAACATCGTCGAGTCGTATTCGGGAACATCCTCCACCGAATCGGCCGGAAAGAAGCAAATGAAACTTTTGGCTACGCTGTCGGCCGTGTAGCTGTCGGCCGTATATCCCGAAACGACCATCGAATCCACCTCCGGGCCGGTCGAGAAGACGTAACGCATCGAGTAGAGCGGATTGCCCTCGTTGTTGTCGCGCACGGCACTGCCGAAATTCAGCGCGTAGGTCGTGTTCTCCTTGAGCGTATCCTTGATCTGGATCAGGATGCCCCGGCCCCGGATCGAAAGCTGGGGTTTCTTCTTCATCTGGGGCGACGTGAAAAACTCTTTTTGCTGGTCCTTGAGCTGCACGAATTCGTCGAAAGTGACGTAAATCTTCCTGGCGGTGAAGTTGGTCGTGAAGTTGTCCGGCAACATCGACACGATCACCGGGGGAAGGGTGTCGATCGGGCCGCCTTCGAGGTTCATGACGGTCGCGCAGCGCCACAGGAACGCCGGGCAGAACATCGCAAGGACGCAGACCCGAAGCCAGACGATCGCTTTATGGTTTTGTCGTTTCATATCGTTTTTCTGTTATCGAAACAAGGACGAGCGGGCGCCGGAAACTGCCGGTTCGTCGGGAGTGTCCGGATTCGGATTATCGGGCACATCCGGGTTTTCCGGGGTGTCGGGATTTTCGGGCGTATCGGGATCGTCCGGAGCTGGTGTGTCCGGGGTATCCGGGTCGTCAGGCGTACCGGGATCGTCGGGATTCGGGTCTTCCGTTCCCGGATTGTTCGGATTGTCCGGGTTATCGGGCGTGTCGGGATTTTCAGGATCAGGATCCGGTTCCGGCTCGGGTTCCGTATAAAAGTCGTTGCACATGATCCACTTGCCCTTCAGGAAACGTTTGCCTTTTTCTTTCGGGTAAAAGGTTACGCTCACGTGCATCTGCGGAAGATTCTCCCCGATGGCCTGCTCGGTGAATCCGTAAAGCCGATTCGACTGGTCCACGGCCAGGATGAGAAACCGGGGGCCGTTGAGCTGCATCGCCAGCCAGTTTTCGTTGCCGTCGATCTCGTACGGCTCGCCCTGGGCGATCGGCCGCAGCTTCTCGCCGGTTCTCCGGGAGGTGATTATTCCGGCCACGGCGTCCTCGTAAGAGAGCACGCTCCATTCGGTTGTGTCCGCGTCGAAGGCATAGGCCAGCATATCTTCCCGGGGGATGGGGGTCTTGACGGTACCTTCCTGCGCCCAAGGCCGGAGCACGTAGAATGTTTCGTAACCGATCGACTTGAAACATCCCGTCCCCGCCAGGGCTGCGGCCACCGCGACGAAAGTCAGTATCTTGAACTTATGCTTTTTCATGGGTTTCATTCCGATTTTTCAGCTCTTCGAGCAGCTCTCCGACCGTTTTCCCCAACACCGGATGGCGGTAGTCGCGCATCCATTCGCACAGGGGGACGAGCACGAATTCGCGCTCCTGGATCAACGGATGGGGAACGGTCAGCCGCTCGGTGCGAATCACGCGGTCGTCGTAGAAGAGTATGTCGATGTCGATCGGGCGCGACGTATATCGGGCACCGGTCCTTTGTTTGAGCGACTGTTCTGCCTCGCGGTCGCGCCCCAGTTCCCGCTCGATCGCCTGTAAAGCGTCGAGCAACTGTTCGGGCGTCAGGTCGGTATCCACCTCGAGGACCTGGTTGGAAAACTCCTCTTCGGCATCGAAACCCCATGCTCGGCTCTTGTAACGGTGCGAACAGCGCATGACGGGTCCGGCGTGCTGGTTGATCAGCCGCTGTGCGTTTTGCAGGCGGGTCTTTACGTCGCCCACGTTTCCTCCGGTCAGTATGATCGCTCTTGCCATAATTACAATTTTTTAATCATCTTACTCACGCTCAATGCGAAATGGGTGAACACGATGGTCGGGTTCCCGTTTTGCCGGATCTGGGCCATCGCCGATTCGGCCTCCGCGACCAGCGATTCGATGTTCTGGTTTCCGATGAACGGAGCGAAATTGCGGCAGAACTTCGCCTCCTCACCCCACAGGCAGGAGATTTCGCCCAGTCCCGCATGCAGCAGGTAGCTCTCCCGCAAAAGACGCACCGCATCGGTCAGGAAAGCCCGCTGCTGCTCCCGCGAAAGTTGGGCCACCTCTTCGGCCCAGGCCATCAGTTCGAGGTGCTTGTCGTTGTAGCTCAACCGCATGAGCGAACAGAAAAATTCGAAATCGTCTTTGCGGAGTTCGTTCCCTTCGCCGCGCAGCAGATGCTCCAGTTCGATCAGGTCGCCCGCAGCCAGCCGGGTAAAGGTACGAATTTTCTCCGGATCGCGCTCCCCTCGGCGTTCGAGCTCCGCACGAACCTCTTCATCGGTCAGCCGGGGTACGACCACCTCCTGCGTTCGTGACAGAATCGTGGGCAGCAACAAGTCGGGACGCTCGCTCACCAGCACGAAGAGCGTCTTTTCCCACGGCTCTTCGAGAATTTTCAGAATCTTGTTGGCCGCCTCCTCGTTCATCGTTTCCGGAAGCCATACGATCACGCACTTGTACTCGGCGGCAAAGCTCTTGAACGAGAGCTTGCGGATGATACCGTCGGCTTCGCGGGCCGAAATCGCCCCTTTGAGTGTCCGGCCCAGGTCGAGGCGGTCGTACCACTCCTGCGGCGAGAAATAACCGTTTCGCTCGCTGACGACCTGCCGCCAGAGCGGCATGAAGTCGTCGCTCAAAACCGCTTCTCCCGATTTTTTACCCTGTTTATTGACCGGGAAGACGAAGTGCAGGTCGGGGTGCGCCAGACCGGCGATCTGCCGGCAGTTGGGACATTCGCCGCACGAATCACCGTCGCGGCGGTTCGTACAGTTGAGGTACTGTACATAAGCCAATGCCAGCGGAAGAGCCCCGGCTCCGGGACGTCCCGTGAAGAGCTGGGCGTGGCTCACCCGTCCGGCATCGACCCCGCGCACCAGATGACGTTTCAACTCCCGCTGACCGATGACCTCCGAAAACCGCATTTTACTCCCTGTTCCGCTGCATCCGCCGGAGCCGCTGCCGGACCGCGATGCATAGCATCGCCACCAGAACCAGTCCCAGCGTCAGCGTGCGATCGCGGCCGGGTTCCCACGAAAGGGCCATGACTCCGGTCATGAGCAGCGTGCCGCTGAGCAGCAATATAATCAATTTTTCACTCATCTTTCGTTGTTATTTATGCCCCGGTGCATTGCGGAACGGACCAGTGCCCGAAGGTCGATCTTCTCCCGCCGCACGGCATAGTAAAAGTAGAGCAGCAACAAGGCCGCGTAGCAAGCATATCTGGGTACAGCCGGAGCGACATGGTCATCCACGACGACACTCACGCCGTATAGAACCAGCGCCAACGCCACATATCCCAAAATCCGTCCGGTCTGGTAAGGCATGGGATAAAAACGGCGGTTGAGCCAAAAACTTACCGCAACCATCGCCGCTTCGCTGACTAAACGAGCCCAGGCTGCTCCGTAGTATCCCCAGCGGGGAATAAATGAGAGGCTGCATCCGATCGTAAATATCAGGCCCACAAAGGTAACCACGATAGCCAGCGAGGTTCGCTCCTCCCGTTTGTACCAGAACGACAGATTGAGCCATACGCCGTTGAGGACGTTCGCACCCAACACCACCGGTAAAATGCCGATTCCTTCGCGGAAATCCTTGCCGACGATGAGTCCGAAAAGATCCCGGAAAAAAGCGATTCCCAGGAATATGAACATCGACACCAGCACGTAGTATTTAAGTGCTGCGGCATTCATCTGCAAAAAGTCCGATTTTTTATAATCGGCCAGGAAGAAGGGTTCGGCGGCCAACCGGTACATCTGCACGAAAAGCATGAGCACCATACCGATTTTGACGATCGCTCCGTAAATACCCACTTCGCCCATCGCACCTTCCGGTACGAGGTACTTGATCATCTGGGGGTATATGAATTCGTTGGCCGTGCCTGCGATGCCGCTGACCATCAGCGGCAGTGAATAGACGAGCACCCGCCGCAGCAACTTGCCGTCGATACGGGGCAGAGTGCGGTTCGTCGTGGTGAGAATTGCCAATAGGGTGAGCAGGCTGGCGATCAGGTTGCCCACGAAGACCCAGCCTACGCCGAACGATGTTTCGTAAAAGCCGGCAAGACCGAAGGCCACTGCCAAAACTACCGTAATTACGACGCTGAAGGCCTTGAACCCGACATAGGTCAGGGCCCGTCCCTGTTCCCGCAGGCGTGCAAAGGGAATCGCCGTGCAAACGTCGAGGAAAATGATCGCCGCGACCCATACTACGAAGTCGGGGTTTGCGGCGTAATCCGCTCCCATCCACTCGGAAACCGTCGTGCGGAAGAGGGTTACCAGCCCGAAAAAAAGCAGGGCCGCCAGGGAAGTGATGCCCCATGTGGTAGCGAACAATCGCCGTTTGGCGGCCGTCACGTCGCCGCCCGCTTCGTCGGCTTTGGCTGCAAAACGGAAGTATCCCGACTCCATTCCCATCGTCAGGATCACGAGAGCGAATGGAATCAGGGCATATACGTCCACGGTGATCCCGTAAATGCCCGGGTCGAACACCCGGGTGAAATAGGGTGTCAGCAGGTAGTTCAGGAATCGTACGACGATCGTACTGATGCCGTATATGGCGGTCTGTTTTGCGAGTTTTTCGAGCATAAGTCCTTATGGAGGACAAATGTACGAAATTTATTTCGCTTTCGGTCTCCCGGTCCGGGCAAATATCCGGTCCGGGCGTGCCGCTGTCCGTCGCTGCCCGGATCGGAGAGGACGCGGAACGGGCGGAACGGAATTTCAGGTATGGCGGACCTGTCTTCCGGACTTTCCGAAAAACGATGGTTTTACAAGATGCGGCTCGGGCTGGCTCGACCGACCGACGATCGGAGCGGATGCAGAAGGCTCTCGTGGATTTCGCCGCGCAAGGAGGAGAAATGCTGATCAAGTTTGGCTTGTCACTCACTTTTCCCCATCTTTGACATAGTCTTAGATAGGATGCGCCTCGGAAAACTGGGCCCAAGTTTCCATTTTTCTCTCGGCTTTCCCTATCTTTGCAGAAGATAGGATTCGGTTTGGCAATCTTTTGGGTGCAAGTCCGCACGATTGCCCTCACATTTCACTATCTTTATCAGGAAACATTCACTTAAAAATTTTAGGAAATGGCTACGATTCAAACTTTGTATCTGGGCGATCTGCGGACCGAAATCACGCACGTCCAGTCCGGTAACCGGGTTATCACTGACGCTCCGACCGACAACAACGGCAAAGGCGAATACATCTCTCCGACGGACATGGTTGCTGCAGCTCTGGGAAGTTGTATGCTGACCCTGATGGGGATAGCCGCTCGTCGGCTCGAAATCGACCTGAAGGGAACGCGTGTGGAGATCCAGAAAGTCATGGCCGCCGAACCGCGCCGGCAGATGTGACCAATTCACAGGCAATCATCACAAGTTATTCTCCCTATCGTCCGTTTACTGATATTCAAGAAGCAGGATTGTATCTGAAGGAGTTGGAAAATAGTGAGTTGACTTATGAGAAGAAGCATGAATTGAATATCGGCGCTGATATGGGATTCCTTGATAACCGAATAAATTTTGCTGTTGACTGGTATACGCGTAACAACTACGACCTGATCGGTATTGTCAATACTCAAGGCGTAGGCGGACAGATTCTGAAGTTTGCCAATATTGCTACGATGAAATCTCATGGTATTGAATTCACTGTTTCCAGCCGGAATATCCAGAATAAGGACTTCCGTTGGAATACTGACTTTATTTTCTCGTACACAAAGAATGAAGTGACTGATTTGCAGCAAAATTCTAACGTGATGGATCTTATTTCCGGTAATGGTTTTGCCAAACAGGGATATCCGGTACGCGGTCTGTTCTCCATACCTTTCAAAGGACTGGACGAGAATGGTGTTCCTATGGTACTCAATGAGAAGGGAGTGGTAACAAGCACGGACATCAACTTCCAGGAACGCCAAAATACAGATTACCTGGTATATGAGGGACCTACTGATCCTACTTTTACGGGCAGTTTGGGTAATATGTTTACTTACAAGGGTTTCCGTCTGAATGTATTCGTAACTTATTCATTCGGCAATGTAATTCGCTTGAATCCGGTGTTCAGTGCAAGATATTCGGATTTGTCCTCTATGACTCGTGAGTTTAAGAATCGTTGGACTTTACCTGGTGATGAGAATAAAACCAATATCCCGGCTATCCTGAATAAACGCGATTATGACAGCAATACCAATTTTGTCTATGTCCGCACGGCAGGAGCGCGGCAAATCTTTGAACGGTTGGCAGACAACGGCATTATTGTCCGGTGCTTCGGAGAAGAATACCTCCGGATCACCGCCGGGACGCAGGCGGAAAACAGCGAACTGCTGGCCTCTCTACGCTTTTTACTGAAAAACCGGGAGGACGCTCCGGTCTGACCGGGTTCAACAACGTACGGAAAGGGTGGGCGTTTTATGGAAGCCACGAAAACCGAAAGAACCGGCGTCGCCAGCCGGAAAACTAAGGAAACGGAAATTTCCGTCGCCTTAAGTCTGGACGGCGGCTCGGTGGAAATCGCCACCGGCGTCGGCTTTTTCGATCATATGCTGGAGGCCTTCGCCGTACACGGCGGCTTTGGCCTCTCCCTGAAAGCGAGCGGAGACCTCCAGATAGACGGCCACCACACAGTGGAGGATACCGGGATCGTGCTGGGAAAAGCGCTGGCGGACGCGCTGGGTGACAAGGGCGGCATTCGCCGGTACGGCAGCTTCCGGCTGCCGATGGATGAGGCGCTGGCCACGGCGGCGGTGGATGTCAGCGGACGGCCGTTTTTGGTGTTTAACGCCCGTTTTCCGGAGGAACGGGTAGGAGAATACGACACCTGCCTTACCGTGGAATTTTTCCGGGCTCTGGCTTTCAACGCGGGAATCACGCTGCACCTCGGCGTGGAATACGGGGAGAATTCCCATCACATGATCGAGGCGCTGTTCAAGGCGGCCGCTCATGCGCTGAGTGAGGCGGTTTCTCCCCGGGAGGGACTGCTCTCTACCAAAGGAACACTGTAAAGGAAGAACACTTGCCATGATTGTTTTGCCGGCTATTGATATCAAGGACGGACGGTGCGTCCGTTTGTATAAAGGAGATTTCTCTACGGTCCATCAGGTGGCGGACAGTCCGCTGGAAACCGCCGGCTCTTTCCGGGAGGCGGGTGCGGAATGGATCCATATGGTGGATCTGGACGGGGCGAAGACCGGATCCCGCCAGAATGCGCCGATCTTTCTGGAAATCGCGGAAAAGAGCGGACTGAAGGTGGAGCTGGGCGGAGGCATCCGGGATATGGCGACGCTGGACTATTATTTTTCCCGCGGCGTTTCCCGCTGTATTCTCGGTTCCGCCGCGCTGAAAAACCCCGCGCTGGTGAAAGAAGCGGTGGCCGCTTACGGTGAACGGATCGCCGTAGGCATTGACGCTGTAAACGGTATGGTTGCCGCGGAGGGCTGGCTGGAGGTCTCGTCCGTTCCCTTTACCGAGCTGGCCGGACGGATGGAGGACGCCGGGGTGCAGACCCTGATTTTCACCGATATTTCCAGAGACGGAACGCTGGAGGGCCCCAGCTTCGGACAACTGGAGGAGCTGCAGCGGGCGGTCTCCTGCCGGATTATCGCCTCCGGCGGCATCCGGGACATCGGCCACATTCGGGCGCTGGCGGAACAGGGACTGTATGGTGCCATCTGCGGCAAATCCCTGTACAGCGGCACGCTGTCCCTCGCGGGAGCGGTTGTAGCGGCGGATTTGGGACGGTTGTTTCAAAAAAGCGAACTGATTCCCACTGTGGTGCAGGAAGCCGGCACCGGCGAAGTGCTGATGCTGGCCTATATGAATGAGGAATCCCTGCAACGATCCCTGACAACCGGAACCACTTGGTTCTGGAGCCGGTCGCGG
>ERZ773148.1352-NODE-1352-length-20585-cov-5.851680_pt1 | contig 20585 bp, 23 predicted proteins | sample MGYA00580846_ERZ773148 | MGnify/ENA primary metagenome ERZ773148 (study PRJEB29015, sample SAMEA2737879) | human gut metagenome | biome: human gut; feature: human-associated habitat; material: faeces | place: China | collected 2012 ... | reverse complement strand
CATAGCTTGCTGCCTTCAGCACAGGTTTTTGTGTTTTGATGTCTGCCTTATCCTGTGCTTCCTGCTGCATCTCCTGCTGCACTGGCTGCGCTGCACTTTCGCTTGGACTTTCTGCGTAAGCACTCTGCGTGATCAGAACCAGCGCAAGCAGTCCTGTTAGAATCTTTTTCATCTCTCGCCTCCCTTTCGCACACGATTCGGTCGTTTCTTACCGACATTATGGATGCAAAGGGTCTGTTTGTCAACGAAATCCTGCAGAAATCTTATCTTTTCTGCATATGCTGGATTCTTTTTTCCGCAAGCTCATAAACTTCCTCATCTTCCCTTGCACCAATGATAATGATTAAAATCTTTTCATTTTCACGCTTTAAGGTGTAGACGATGCGAAGTCCCGCACCACGCAGTTTTACTTTCAAAAATCCGGATAAGTTGATGCCTTGTTTGTTTCCAAGCCACTGGCCATAGCCGCCTTCGGTTTGCGGCAGCGGATTGTCTTTTAATTTTCCGAGCGCCTTTCGAACCATTTTTCGCTGACTTCCATCCAGTTTCTCCATGTCATCGATGGCCTCCGAAAGATAGGTCAGTTCATAACTCATTCAAATTCCACCCCTTCAAAATCATCCATATCCTCTTTGGAAAAACCAAGGATTCTGTCTGCTTCTTCTTCGCTGATGGTTTTTTCCGGATCATAGTTTTGCATGCGCTGCATGGCAAGTGCCATCAGCTTCGCGTCATTGACTTCATCGATGAGTTTCAGATAATCTTCCGGTGAAAGCAGAATACATTCCGGTGCATTGTTCTTCATGACGACCTTCATGCCGCTGTGCTTGACTTCCTCAAAAATCTTTCCGGCAATGCCCTTATTGAAAGACGAAATCGGTACGACATTTTCCATAATTCCTTTAACCAAGTTCATAGCTATTCCCCCTTATACTGAGATATTCTATAAACAGTATATGCTATATCAATAAATTTATCAATATATTTATTGATATAAATATATTTTTTTCTGCTATCCCTTCTCTTTTTCTTTCCGGCCCTGTCAGCTTTGACAGGGGCCCCCTGTCAAGGCAGGCTTAGAGTATCCCCTTGTCGGGAAAATGCAATGTCAGCTACAGAAAATATCGGTTGCTGGTTCTGCCGCCGTTTTCGCGATATGCCGCGCAAACGGTGATGAGCTTCTTTTCCTGAAGCTCCCGAATGCCGCGCCGCACCGTACTCTCACTGAGCCCAAGGTCTCCTGCGATGGTCTTGACACCGGGCCATGCTTTACCGTTTCTTCCGCTTCGCTGTTTTAAATATAGATAGATCGTCTTTGCTTTCTGCGTCAGCGTATCTGCGTCCCGAATCCGGTATCCGCTGTTGATTTCCTGCAGATTTCTCACCTCCCTTCAAGGCATGCCGCCTCTTAACTTGTCCGAAGCGATACACCCTTTTTCTCATTTTGCTTTCCCTCTTCCCCGATTTCCGTACTTCCTATTTTGCTGTTTTCCAGTAGGATCTTTGTACGCAGGGCATCTTTTTGAATGTACCGGGTCTTTTGCCGGCTTTTTTCTTCGATGATATAAACAGGCTCATCAAAGGTCACGCCCCACTCAAAATACAGCCGGAGCTTTGCGATAAACGGATGTGTTCCGGTTTTCATGACCACAAAGCTTATCTTCCAATTAAAACATCTGCATGGTAAAGCCTTCCTCCTGCTGCGTTTCGCTTTCCGGCTCCGGCGCATCCTCTGTTCCTATGCCCTGCATGCTTTGCGCTTCTTCCATGCGCTTTGCTGCAAGGCGCTCCTTTTGCCGCTCGGCCTGCGCCGTGTCTTTCCATGCGATATTGCCTTCGAGGTTTTCCAGCAGGAACTTTCTTGCGGTCTGAAACTCCTCGCCGATCATGCCGAGCCGAAGAAGCCATGTACGAAAGGTATATTTTTCGTTCGTGCTTTTTGTCCGGCTGTGCGAGACGCCCTTTTGCACAAGGGCCTGATGACTGATGGCAAGGCTGAGCTGGATATAGGTTTTAACTTTTCCTGCGTGCATCGTTCCGTTGAACAAGCGAAACTCGATCGTGCCTTTTGAGAAGACACTGTGCAGATTCAGTGCATGATAGCGAGTCTCGTCGTAGTGAGCATAGCGCCGGCTGTCTCCGTGATACCACATCCGCTCAAAGTTTTCGATGCTCTTCGGTTTCTTGCGGTTTAGTTCCTCTAAGAAACTCAGATCTGTTTTCTGGCAGTAGTGATCCTCTCTTGCGACATCGACGGCAAGTGCTTTGTATAGCAGGTCCTCTTTCGACACCATGATATTTACAAGGTTGCGGAGGGTTTTCACGCTGTGCGGCGCCGCGTCCACATGAATGTGAATCCCGCAGGAACGATTCACACAGGCGCCTTCTCGCCGCAGTTTTCGTACAAGCTCCTGTATCGTTTCGATATCTTCGTAATGACAGATCGGAGAAACCACCTCCACTTTATATAAAGTACTTGCGGATCTTCCATCGCGCGCAGCCGGATGAATCGATGCATCGCTGACCCTATGTGTTAGGATAGTTGTCAGTGAAAGACAATTACTTTTGTGGTAGTATATAGCTATCACAGGAAGGGAGTTTTCACTATGAACTATAGTCCAGAATTAAAGGACGCACTCCTCAGGAGAATGCTTCCACCAAACAATGAATCCATTACCAAGATATCCAGAGAAGAAGGAATCTCGGAACAGACACTTCGTAACTGGCGGGATAAGGCCCGAAAGAGAGGCTATGCTGCGCCCGGTACGGATGCTGTTCCTGATAACTGGAGTACACAGGATAAATTTTTAGTTGTCGTTGAAACAGCAACCATGAATGAAACGGAGCTTGCCGAGTATGCTCGCAAAAAGGGGCTTTATGTTGAGCAGATCAAAGTCTGGAAGGATGCCTGCGTGAATGCAAACGGTGGCATTGCGAAAGAAGCTTCCCGGCTTAATCGCGAACTCAAGGATTCTGAGAAAGAACGCAGAAAACTTGAAAAAGAATTGCAGCGCAAGGAAAAGGCTCTTGCAGAAGCAGCCGCTTTACTCGTACTGTCAAAAAAAGCAAATGCGATCTGGGGGGGGATTCAAAGGACGAATGATCAGCGCCTCAGATCGCGAAAATGCTGTACTGTTGATCGATGAAGCTATGAAATCGGGAGCTTCCTGCAAAAAGGCATGCGAACGTCTCGGGATCACAGATAAAATCCTACCCATCGTAAAAGAATGGCAGGAACGCCCTTTGGAAGAGGTCTATGCTGTGGTATTTATGGATGCGATCCACTATCCTGTCCGCAGCGAAGGGCGCATTGTAAAACGAGCAGTCTACATTGCGCTTGGCATCAACATGAATGGAAAAAAGGATGTTCTTGGGATGTATGTTGGCGAAAACGAAAGTGCAAAGTTCTGGCTTTCTATCATGAATGGATTGAAAAATCGCGGCGTCTCGGATATTCTGATTGCATGCGTGGATGGTTTGAATGGGTTTCCGCAGGCTATAGAGGCTGTTTATCCAAATACAGAGATTCAGCAGTGTATCATCCATCAGATCCGTAATGCAACGAAATTTGTTTCCTACAAAGACATCAAAAAGCTGATGTCCGATTTGAAACGCGTCTATGCCGCTCCAACGGAAGAAATTGCATTAAATGAACTGGAACTGTTCAAGGATAAATGGGATAGCAAATATCCGAAGATCTATAAATCTTGGCATGATAATTGGGCGACCTTATCCACCTATTTCAAGTATCCGGAAGCTGTACGCCGCCTGATCTATACCACCAATGCCATCGAGGGCTTCAACCGGCAGCTTCGGAAAGTGACGAAAAGCAAGACGGTTTTTCCACCGGATGACAGCCTTTTAAAGATGCTGTACCTGGCCACGATGGATATCACGAAAAAATGGACCGGGCACCGGCAGGACTGGGGACAGATCCATTCCCATCTGGAGATCTATTTTGAAGAACGCCTGGCAGGACGAAACCTGTAACACGGCTCATTTTAGGCAAGCCTTATTGACATGCCTAAAAAAAGCTGTATAATGCAGATATGGGCAGAGACCGGAAAAAATCGGTCCTGCCCATGCACAACTATTCACTGATCTTATATCAGTTTTTAACGTTTACACAAAACTTGAAACAGTCTCATTTTTACTGACAACTACCTTGACAATCAGCGCTACCGGCCTATGCGTTGCCGGTTATCCGCTGCCTCGCTCCAGAGGGGCGCTGCCCCTGCCGCCTGCGGGCGGCTCCCCGGTCCTCTCAGCCCTTTGCGAAAGGGCTGCCGGACGGCAAGCCGAAATTCATACAATCACAACATATAATAACTGCAACGCAAACCTTAGAAAACAAACGACACATTCGAAATTGTTATATCATCCGACGAAGCGTTTGTTACCCCTACAAAATAATAAGCAGTCTTATTTGTCGTATACGTAATAGATGTCCCTCTAGAAGTTTTTGTTCCGGACTTCCATGTAGTCGGGAAATTTGTATCCTGCGTTGTGTCCTGATAAAAAGAATATTTAATTTTCGCCTTTCTATCAAGAGTATACGAAAAAGTCATCTCAGTGTCTTTGGTAGCATAAAAAGACTTCGGTCCCGGCTTCTGGAAAGCAGTGTACCATCCATTTCCCAAGGTAATAGAACCACTCCAAGTATATCGACCGTTCCCGTTTACTGGAATAATCCCCTCATCTACGACTTCGTTCTTCTCGTTGTATGTAATGTAATACAACTCGTGCGGCGAACCTTCGACCATAGCAGCTTCTGCCGAAACCCCCATCACAGATACGGTCATTACCAACGCCAGGATCATCGCAAATAATCTTTTAGTGTAACGCATTATCTTTCCTCCTCTCTTTTAAGAACGAACATTACCACACTTTAACGCCAACGGATCAGATGAAGCATTTATCACATAAATAAAATACTCACCTGTTTGTTCAATTTCACACTTGTATTCCCCCTTTATCTCTAAAAACTTTTCTCCCGGATACATTACACCATCCAATATATATCCCACGACCAACGTCTGCTCACCAATTTCAGAGGGATACTTTTCAAATTGATACACCAAATCCTCGCCTTCAGAGCACATCCAGCCCGCATTATCAGTTTTACCAAAAATAGCAGCACTGCCATTTGGCACAATCACTTCAGGCGTTATGTTGTTTTCGGCTACAAATTCAGTCATATTAGCAGGTGGAATCACACCTTCTGCAAACGAATCAACAATTTCGGTACTCTCTATCTCACTCGTAACATCTGCTTTCGCCTGCGCACCTTTCGTCGCCGTAAGTGGTGTATCATCTACCACCTCTTTCCCAACAAACATATCATTTTCATCGTCGATAAGAGTGGCGTGATCAAGCAAACTATTCGCACTATTATTCTGAGCTGTCTGATCCATAGCTTCTTGACCTTCAGTTGCTTCTACAAGCAAACTCATTGCAGCAATCAAACTTACTGCCACTAGCAAACTGACCACTACTCCAACCTTACGTTTCTTATTGACTATCATAACAAATCACCCCATTCTACAAAAACAGCGCACAACTCCACCTAAGCTGATAAGGCTTCGGCTTCATTGTGCGCTGTTTTATATTTTCAATTCCGCCTTACAGCCAGGCTATCTTGCGGCATTCGCCGTTTAGATCCTATGACTTTGTGCCCTATCATTTCTGATAGTTTTACCCTTCAGCTTATTTAGTTTTATGATACCACGTCCTGATGAAATAAGCAAATATTATTTTTCGATTGTCCTCATCTTAAAAATGTCAAGGGAAAGTTAGAAAAAAGATTCAGCCATCTTTGTTTAGGCATTTAACTGTGTTTTGTAACCTAAAAACAACAGTTTATCTACTCAAAAACTTCGCTTTATTAAAGCGTAAACTGCACGCAAATTAGTAGTAAACCATGTTTTGAAACACGCTAAAATCTGCCCTTTTTCAAAAATCACTTTGTTATCTGCATAACCTATTTTTAAAAAAAGACAATCTTATAATAGCGAATGTTCTAACCGAATTTAGGATTTCTCGCTATTTTTGACTAAAATTAAAATTGGTATTGTGCGGTTTCGTTTTTCTCCGGTTTATCCATAGAATAACTATATGTTATGCTACTAAACAAAACTTTTAAATTATATATTCTTCTTTATAACTTATACATTCTGTACCGAGAGTTCTCCATGCCTTTTCTCTTGCTTTAGAAATATGCTGCTAAAATCGTAACTCTTTTTGGAATTTTCCCCTTTGATTTTGCAATGACATGTTACAGTCGAAATCCCTCAAACCATTGAAATTTCAGTAAAAAAATTAAGTTAGAATCATTTTTCTAACTTAATTATAAACTCTTGCATTATTTTTCCTGCAGCAACGCAAGCTCCTCCTCGCTCATCTCACGGCATTCCCCCTCCGCAAGGTCTTCAGGAAGCGTGAGTTTTCCCATCCCGAGGCGCTTCAGCTCCACCACTTCGGCACCGAAGCAGCCAAACATGCGCTTAATCTGGTGATAGCGCCCTTCCCGCAGCGTAACCTCCGCTGTTTTTTCTCCTGTCTTTATCAAATCAGCGGCTTTGCACACGCCGTCATTCAGCATCACGCCTTCTGAGAAACCAAGCCGCATTTCCTCCGTGACCGGAATGTCAAGCTCGACATGATAACGCTTCGGTACATGTTTTTTCGGTGCCAGAATATTATGTGCCAGCACTCCGTCATCTGTAATAATCATCAGACCTGTCGTATCACGATCCAGCCTGCCTGCCGGAAAAAGATCCCGCCCGCGGTATTCCTGCGGCACCAGCTCCAGAACAGTCGGATGTTCTCTGTCCTCAGTCGCCGACACATAGCCCTTCGGCTTATTCAATACCAAATATAGATTTCGTTTAAATTCCAAAGGTTTTCCGTCGACCGTAAGCAGCATGGTCATCGGATCGGCTTTTTCCGACGAGGAAGATACAACCCTGCCGTCCACAGCGATGCGCCTTTTTGCAATCAGAGCCTTAACCTCTTTCCTCGAATACTGCCCTTGCGAGGCAATGATTTTATCAATTCTTTCCAAAAGTTTTCTCCAGTCCTTTTACTTCGTCGGCGTCCGATAGAACCGGCCGTTTACCTGATCCGTCTTTATTACGTTTATGAACGCGTGCTCGTCGATTTCTTTGATTGCCGCAATTACCTTGTCGACCTGCTCTCTGCCAACCACTGAATACAGGATATGCCTCTCCGCACCCTCGTAGCAGCCGTTCCCTTCAATCAGCGTCGCATCGTGATGCGTGAGCTCGCGTATTTTGCCGTATACAGCCATCGGCTGATCCGTGATTATGAACAAAGTATCCTTCTGATACCGCTTAAACATGATGGATATGACTTGTGTTGTCGTGTACTGGAAAATAATCGAGTACAAGGCTTTGTCAAATCCGAACAGGATTCCCGCAGTCGTCAAAATAATCGCATTTCCCAGCAGCACATAATTCCATACGTCCACCCCTTTTTTCTCGGAAAAATAAATGGCGATGAAATCCGTTCCGCCGCCGCTTGCGCCGCTGATGAGTGCTATGCTGATCGCCGCCCCTTGGATAATCCCTCCGAAAATCGAAATCAGCAGGATGTCATATGTAATCGTAACCGCCGGAAACACGTCCGTCAGAAAACTCGATAAAAACACCAGATAGAAAGAGTAAATGGTAAATCTCTTTCCTATGTATTTAAAACCGATGTACGCCGGTATCAGATTGACCGGCATGTAAATTGCCGAATATGGGACGGTTACATTGAAAAATTCACTTAAAATCTGCTGAACAAGCAGTGCCAGTCCGCTGAATCCGCCCGGAAAGAGTCCACCCGTCCGCACGAAGCTTTTCAGGTTAAAAGCGATAATCGCCGAAGCGATGGTCAGACTCAGGAACATTATAATTTCATTTTTTACTCTACTCTTGCTCTCAAGCTTCATCTTTTTCCTCTCCGCCTTCCTATTCTATGCCTCTTCTTGCGGAATCTTACACACGTCTACCCATCCGTCCGCCTTCGAATATCGGAAGAGCTCTTCCATGTTGAATTCAATTGCACTGTTCGAGCTTCCGCATGCCGGAAAAACGGTGTCAAATCGTTTCATCGATTCGTCGCAGTACACCTTCACCTTCGGATTTTCAATCGCAAAAGCGCATACACCCCCGATGGCATGACCCGTGTATTCCACAACTTCCTCCGGCGACAGCATCTTTGCTTTAAAGCCGAATGTATCTTTGAATTTTCTGTTGTCAATCTTGGTGTCCCCCGCAGTCTGAATCAGGATGCAGCCGTCTTCGTGATCTTTGAAAGAAAGCGTTTTGCAGATTCTTGCACCTTCCACTCCGACAGCTTGTGCCGCAAGTTCAACCGTTGCGCTGGAAACTTCAAATTCCATGATTCTGTCCTCAATTCCGTACTGTTTGAAATATTCTCTTACCTTCTCTATTGCCATAGTATTTCCTCTCCGTTGACATTTTCTTACGAACCTTATTATATCATGTAGAATTTTTAAGTCAAATGTTACAAAATATTTACAGCAATCTCGTCTTTTTTTGTGTGGCTCGACAAATATTTTTTTGTTTTGTTATTTATATTGACATTTTTCGTCATTTTTGTTAAAGTTATAAATGTTATTTATTGTTAAAAAACTATTTATCATTTAGGAGGACTTATTAATGGAGAACAATCGCAGTTCATGGGGCAGCAATCTCGGTTTCCTTATGGCAGCTATCGGCTCGGCCGTTGGTCTTGGAAACATCTGGGGCTTCCCGTATAAGATGGGCAGATCGGGTGGATTTACTTTCCTTATCGCTTATCTTCTGCTTGCGGTTTTCGTTGGTTTTGTAATCATGACTTCTGAGCTTGCGCTCGGACGTAAGACAAAACTCGGACCTGTAGGCGCTACAATCAAATTTCAAAGAAATTCAAATGGATTGGCTGGCTTGCCGTAATCGCACCTTTCCTTATCATGAGTTTCTATACGGTTCTCGGCGGTTACTGCATGCAGTATCTTTCACTGAACCTTGCCGAACTCAGTTTCGGACTTCAGAACCTCTTCGGCATCAGCCTTGAAGGCGGCTCAACATTCGGTGCTATGCTCACCAACCCGTTCGGATGCGCGATATTTACACTTCTGTTCATCGCAATCTGCTACTTTATCAATAAGGGTGAAGTCTCCGACGGTATTGAAAAATTCAACAAAATCGGTATGCCGGCATTATTCGTAATGCTTGTTATCGTAATCATCCGTGCTCTCACACTCCCGGGCGCTGAAGAAGGACTTAAGTTCATGTTCAAACCGGGATATGCCGTTGAAGCAGGCTTCATAGAAGAAGCACCATCCCTGCTGAATGTTTTCGCAACAGCCGGCGGTCAGATGTTCTTCTCACTTTCCCTTGCAATGGGTGCAATGATTACATATGGTTCCTACCTCAGCAAATATGAGAATCTCAAGAAAAACTCCGTTGTTATCGTAGTTGCGGATACAACGATCGCTTTGATGGCAGGTCTTGCTGTTATCCCTGCGGCTGTTGCAAACGGTATTGCAAACGGAATTGCTTATGCGGATATTTCCCTCAGCGGCCCTAAGCTTCTGTTCGTAACACTTCAGGATGTATTCGCTGCAATGGGCTCCATCGGACCTCTGTTCGGTATCATTTTCTACCTGCTGGTTCTGATTGCTGCAATTTCTTCCGCGATCTCGCTTATAGAGGTTATTTCTGCATTCTTCATGGATGACGCTGCAAAGAAAGGCAAAGAACTCAAGAGAGAAAAAGTTGTATTCTGGGTCTGCATTGCAATTACAATCGAAGCACTGCTCGTAGCAATCGACGGTCTGGGTGCTTCCGGGATCTTCAAGTTCTGGGGTACAGATGCTTGGAATGACTGTTTCCTTGATTTCATGGATTGTTGGTCAGAAGGCGTTGCAATGCCGTTGGGTGCTATGCTCATGGCTGTAATGGTTGGTTGGGAGTTAAAAGTTACTCCTATCCTTGAAGAAATCGACACAGGCAGCAAGAAGAGTTCCGCGTTTGATACTTTCTACAAAGTATGCATCAAGTTTATCACTCCGATTGCGATGGCATTTATCTTCGCAGGCTCCGTTTCCGGCTTCTTTACAAAAGCTCAGATCGGATCTCTCAATTCTGAAATGCTCGGATACATCCTTGGTGCTATTGTCCTGGTTGTATTCTTCATCGTTGCAAACACGGGTAAGAAAGAGCGGCTTTAATCGCTGCATATAACAGATAAAAAAAACAGGCAGTCAAGCGATTGCCTGTTTTGTTTTGCTGTAAATGCACAAGGCGGCGTTTTAAAATAAGCTGAATATCAGAAGCATCACAAGTCCCGGTATGCCGAGCACGCCCGCGGTCAAAGCATTCAGCACATTGAGCGGGATGGCAATTCCAAGTCCGGTGCCCGCCGTGTTAATCAGCACGATGGCGGCTCCCGCGATCAAACTGCTCGCCAAAAGTTTCAAAACAAGTTTTATCGGCCACACAAAGAGCTTGCCGACGATAAAAATCAATATGATTGCTCCCGCATATGTAAGCAGTACTCCGATTTGCAGTCCCATGCCGCGCCCCCTTCTATACTCAATAAAATATGCGTGCTTGGAATAAAATAGAATAAAAATTCCTATAATAGTAATAAATAAGTGCGAAAGGTGTATGATTTATGAAGCTTAAACTTTCCCGACCGATGCATTCTGAAGATGAAATGCTTTACATGTCAATAAAAAACGCCCGCTGCGAACTTGACACTGCAGTGGACATTTTCAATGAACTAACCGATAATACAGCCGTTGATTATGCTGCGTATAATATTTTGGCTGCAAGAGCAAAGTATTCGTACCTCTTGCAGCTTGCAAAAGCAAAAGACCTGTCACTTTAAAGTTCCCTTCGGCCCTCCATGGCCTTGAGCAAGGTGACCTCGTCTGCATATTCGAGGTCACCGCCGACGGGAATTCCGTGTGCGATTCTGCTCACCTTGATTCCGCTCGGTTTGACAAGGCGCGCAATATACATGGCGGTGGCTTCCCCCTCAATGTTCGGGTTCGTTGCAATAATCAATTCTTTTATGTCGTTTGCCTGAAGCCTCTTCAATAATGACATAAGATTAATATCCTCAGGCCCGATTCCTTCCATTGGAGAAATCACACCGTGCAGGACATGATAAAGTCCGTTGTATTCTCTTATGCGTTCCATTGCCATGACATCTTTCGGGCTTTCGACCACGCAGATCGTGTCGGCTTTCCGGCTCTTGTCACTGCAAATGGCACACGGATCCTCATCCGTGAGGTTGCCACATACGGAACAATATTTCATTTCTTTTTTGGCTGTGAGAATGGCACTCGCAAGCTGCTCTGCTTCCTTATCCTCCAAAGAAAGAATATAAAAAGAAAGCCGCTGTGCCGTTTTCGTGCCGATTCCCGGAAGTTTTGACATCTCGTTTATGAGTCTTGCTAAAGGCTTGGGATATTGTCTCATTTTTTACTCCGTTCGATAAACTCAAGGCTGTCCGCTGTGCGTTTACAGACCCGGTATCCCAAGTCCGCCTGTGAGTTTGCTCATTTCGCTGTTTGATATTTCTTCAATCTGGCGGATTCCTTCATTTACCGCAACTATAATAAGATCCTGAAGCATCTCAACATCGTCCGGGTCAACAACTTCCGGCTTGATTTCAAGTCTGGTGATTTCTTTTTTGCCGTTTACGACCGCCGTTACCGCTCCGCCGCCGGCTGTTGTGGTAACTTCCTTTTCTTCGATTTCAGCCTGAAGAGCCTCCATCTGTCTCTGCATTTGCTGCATCTGCTGGAGCTGTTTCTGCATTCCTCCGCCCATGCTGCCCATTCCCGGTTTTGACGGCTTCTTGCCGGCTCTCATTCCTTTTCCCATTTATTTCGTCCTCCGTTTTAATCTATTTCTACTTCTATGCCCAGAATTTCGCTTGCTTTTCGGGCAAGTTCGCTGTTATCTTCTTTGGTCTCATCGACCGCTTTCTCCTGCTTGTGGTCAATTTCCGGTTCAAGGCAGCAGACCATCTGTACAGGATGTCCAAGTTTATCTGCCATGATTCTTTCAATCAGGTCACGCTTTTGTTCCGTGAACTTCTTTGTAAAATCATTGTTCGCAAGAACGGTAAAGTTTTTATCGCCAAGGTGATAAAGTCTCGTTCCTTTTCGAATCAAATTAAAGCTGCCTGCTTCATCTTCTCCCTCTTCAAAAACCTGATGCCAAAGCATTTCGTTTTCCTTGTTTTCACTTGTCTGAATCGTCTGCACAGGTTCCGCCGGTCTTGCTGATACGGCCTGCATCACAGGTTTTGCCTGTGCCGGCTGCATTGCAAGTCTTGCCGGTGTTCTTCTTGTCTCTTGCTTCGATGCGGTCGTTTCCGATACCCCGGAGGCTATATTCACAAGTGCAAGCTCAAGCAGAATCCTCGGCTGCGTGGACCATCTTGCCTCATTTATGGCTTTGGAAAGCTTGAGAATCGCATCGTTTATTTCGTCCATCGAAATATGGTCACTCTGCTGCTTGATCCGCAGAATATTCTCTGCAGACATATTCAAAAGATCCTCAGGGTTCTTCACGAACTTCGCAATCATAAGGTTACGGTAATACGCCGTCCAGTCGCGCATGAGACTTCTGACATCTTTTCCGTCTGCCAAAGCTTCATCAACCAAAAGCAGTGCCTCCGAAATATTTCTGAGTGAAACCTTCTCGGTAAGTTCGATGAAAAAATCTTCTCCTGCCGTTCCTATATACTCAAGCACATCCTCGCGTGATATGTTTTTCTCTCCGGATGCAAGCACCTGATCTAATATGCTCAGACCATCTCTCACCGAACCATCTGCGCAGTTTGCCACAAGTCTGAGCGCTCCGTCGGAAATTTCGACGCCTCTGTCGCTGCAGATTCGCTTCATGCCGTCCATAATAAGGCTTTGAGGAACGCGCTTGAAATCAAATTTGAGGCATCTTGAGAGAATGGTTGCCGGGAGTTTCTGCGGCTCCGTCGTTGCAAGTATGAACATTACATTTTCGGGTGGTTCCTCAAGGGTCTTGAGCAATGCATTGAATGCTCCGGTCGAAAGCATATGTACTTCGTCGATTATGTATACTTTTCTGCGGCCGATTGCGGGCGGATACTTGACACTCTCCCTGAGTTCACGTATATTCTCAACACCGTTGTTTGAGGCGGCGTCAATTTCGATTACATCCATGAAATTGCCTTGGCTTATCGCTTTGCAGTTTGCACACTCACCGCACGGTCTGCCCTCGACATCCGGGGATGTGCAGTTTACACCCTTTGCAAGAATTCGCGCCGTCGTAGTCTTTCCTGTTCCGCGCGTACCGCAAAACAGGTAGGCATGTCCTACCGTGTCCGAGGCAATCTGATGTCTCAGAATTTTTACGATATGTTCCTGACCCAGGATTTCGTCGAAGACTTCCGGTCTTTCAGCTCTGTAAAGTGCAGTATACATAAATTCCTCCCATTATCGAAAAAATTGCCCTTAAAGAGCCGCGCGAGGCGTTGGAGAAGGCTGATCTGCGGCACATAAGAACTTCCGCTTATTGCTGCTTCCTTCCGGACCTGACAAGGTTCACGGCATCCCATTGCGCAGGACCCAAACCATGCCGGGCGAAGCTCTTTAAAGGCAATTTTTCTTACATCATTGTAACACAGAACGGCGTTTGGGTCAATAGTCGGAATTGCACCAAGGTTTCTGATGATAGGAAAACAGGCTTTCCAGTTTTGCAAGACAATCCGGACTGCTTATCTCCGCTCCGCCGAGCCGAACCATAGCCGAAATGTCCGCAGAGCCCATCAGAACGGACGCAAAGGTTCCCTGTCTGAGTTTTACGACAGCATCCGCCTCATCGCCGCCCGCAGTCTCCCACGTACCGTTTTCAAAAGCAACGGTGATCGTTTCTTCCTCATGCTCCAGTTCTTTTTCATATTGGAATTTCACCGTAAATTTTTCGCCGCTCTCCGCAGAGAATTCTCTGTATCGCGTATCAGCGATAAACTTTTCGGGGTTTATAATCTTAAACATGGTTCCGACCGCTGCAATATTCGTCTGAAGAAATCCAAAATCTATGTAATTCTTGGAAATGTCCTGTGGGTCTTCGAGAAGATGTACGAAATCCGGTTCACCGGTTCGCAGGATCACCGTCTGGCAGAGGTCTGCCTGATTTCGGATGAAGCCAAGCATTTCTCTCAAAATCCTGCCGTTTTCATAGACCATTTCCTCAACCGACATGCACATCTGCGTATAGTTCACATCACTCGCCTCACGATAACGCCATGCGAGATAGCCTCGCAGACGTCCGTCCTCTTCATATCCGATTCGGAAAACCTGAGAGTCATCCTGCATTCCGCGGATTTCCTCCTCAAACTTATCCACCATGCCGTGGTTTGCCCGTACAAATGCTTTGTGGCATTCCAAAACAGCCGGAAGCTCCTCAAGGCTCAGGAAGCGCAGATGCTCCGCTCCCGCTCCATCCGTCTTCGGCAGGCCCATTGTCGGAATATGATACTCCTCGATTCTGCCGCCGAAGCCATATCCCATTCTTCTGTAGAACGGAATGTTGAACGGAAGCAGCATCGTAACCGCTGCTCCCTCTTCGCAGGCGATTTTTTCAAACTCGCGTATCATGGCAAGTGCAACACTCTGTTTCTTATACAGTGGATGCACACCGAGAGCCATCAGTCCGCAGGCCGGATGCATTTTGCCGAAAAGGTTAAGCGAGAAATGCACGACCTTCATGATCGCGATTACCTTATCCCCTTCGAGCATGCCCATGTGAATAACTTCTTTGTTTTGCGTTATCTCAAGTGTCGCCTTTTTTCTGTACTTTTCGCGGCATTCATCGTCGAGATCCTTGTATGCCGGGTATGCGTTGAGATAGACATCAAGGTAGCCGTCTACATCGGCAACGGTCAGTTTTCGGATTGTTCTGTTTGTGTTTGTATTCATTCTTCACCTCCGGAAAGCCATTCCATTATCGTGTTTTCATCTATGATTTCAATCCCAAGCTCGCGGGCTTTCTTGTTCTTGCCCGAGGTTGAGTTGATATCGTTGTTGATTAAATAGGATGTTTTGGCACTTACCGAGCCTGCCACCCTGCCTCCTGCTTTCTCTATTTCGGCTTTGAGTGCCTCGCGGTTCTCGTAATGTGCAAGCGAGCCCGTAATGACAAAGGTCTTTCCCGCAAGAGCCGTTCCCAGCTTCTCAAAGCTTTCGTCAAGATGTACCTCTTTCAAAAGGTCGTCAACCATCTTCCGCTTATCAGGGTCCGCAAAAAAAGCAAGAAAAGCATCAGCCATGATTTCACCGACTCCATCAATCGTAAGCAGCTCCTCCTTAGTAAGGGTCTCGACGCGCTCCCATTTATTCTCGCAAAAACGCGCAATCAGACGGGCGTTTGCCGTACCGATGTTCGGAATTCCAAGGCTGTACAAAAAACGCGCCAAATCGGTATTTCTTGCCTTCTCGACGGAGTTCTTGAGATTGCGGAAGGATTTCTCACCGAAGCCTTCCATTTTCACGATTTCCTGCTTATATTCCTCAACATGGAAAAGATCCGAAAGTTCCCTGATAAATCCGCGTGCAATGAGCTTTTCTATCGTCATCTCCGAAAGCCCCTCAATATTCATCGCGTCTCTCGAAACAAAATGCGTAAAGTTCTTAATCTGCTTCGCAAGGCATGCAGGATTCGGGCATACAAGGGTTTCCACCCCGTTCTCAGCCTTTATCTGCGTATATGCACCGCATACGGGGCAGTTTTCCGGAATTTTAACATTATTCGATCTTGTAAGATTCTCGGCAATCTGCGGGATAATCATGTTTGCTTTGTATACCGTTATCGTATCGCCGATTCCGAGTGCAAGCTCGCGCATGACACTGATATTATGAACCGAAGCGCGGCTCACGGTCGTGCCTTCAAGCTCCACCGGCTCAAAAATCGCAACCGGGTTGATAAGTCCCGTCCGCGAAGCGCTCCACTCGATTTCTCTGAGTGTGGTTTCTTTGATTTCGTCCTGCCATTTAAAAGCAATCGAGTCGCGCGGAAACTTCGCAGTTTCTCCAAGCGATCGTCCGTATTCTATGTCATTATAGCTCAGAACAAGACCGTCCGAAGGCACCGGATTGTCCGCAATCTTTGCCTCAAAGGCACTGACCGCATCCGAAATCGTCTTTGCATTCACGCTGACATGCTCCACAACCTGAAAGCCTCGTTCCGCCAGCCAGTCAAACTGCTCGTTTCTTGTCTTAAATTCCACTCCGTCCGCAGACACAAGTGAAAAGGCAAAAAACTGCACATGTCTCTGCGCGGTAATTTCATTATTCAGCTGACGCACCGAACCTGAGCAGAGATTCCTCGGATTCTTGTACTTCGCGCCTTCATCCGTAATTTCGTCGTTTATCTTCTCAAAATCCGCATAAGAAATAACTGCCTCGCCTCTGAGCACAAGCTCCCCCTTGAAGTCAATTGCAAGCGGAAGATTCTCAAACGTTCTTGCATTTGAAGTAATCACCTCTCCGATTTCGCCATTTCCACGCGTTACCGCCTTCGCTAGTTTTCCCTCTTCATAGGTCAGCACGATTGTCAGCCCGTCGAGTTTCCATGAAAGCACGCCCTCCTGCGAGCCAAGCCATGCAGCAAGCGCGCCGACATCCTTGGTCTTATCCAGGGAAAGCATTTTCTTCGGGTGTTTTTCCTTCGGAAGGTCCGAAAGAACCTCATAGCCGACACGAATCGTCGGGCTGTTCGAAAGCGTAATTCCCGTCTTTCGTTCGAGTTCCTCCAGCTCATCGTAGAGCCTGTCATACTCGTAATTAGGCATGATTTCTCTGCTTTCCTGATAATATGCTTTCGCCGCCTCGTTCAACAGACGAATCAGCTCTTTCATTCTTTCCATTCTTCGTTCTCCGTTATATCTTTTTCAAAGGGGCGATTCCCTTTGCCATCTTCTTGCGTCCCGCTTCATCAAACAGGATTGTAACCGTTTTGTCATCCGTCTCTATGACCATGCCGCTTCCGAATTTCGCATGTGAAACACGGTCGCCCGGATGAAACGCTTCGCTAAGCGTGCCTCCTGCGTTCTGTTTGACGGCCTGCTTTGCGTATTTGAGGGGATCATATCCCGCAGCCTTTTCTCTTGCCGCAGTTCCAAACGGACTGTATGCCGCAGCCGCAAACCCATCAAAACTCCCCGTGCTCACACCTGCCCGGTTTTCGGTCCTTCGTCCTGCGACAAACACGGTATCGCCCGCCTCATCCAACAGCGAGTTATCAACTTCTCTGAGGAAGGTTGATTCTCTCGTATAGTCACCACGGCCATACATAACCCTGTAAGCCGCACTCGTAAGAAAGAGTTTTTCTTTTGCCCTGGTCATGCCTACATAGCAAAGCCTGCGTTCTTCTTCCATTCCGGACTCGCTGTCCATCGCCCGATGTCCCGGAAACAGCCCGTCTTCAAGACCCGGAAGGAATACAACCGGAAACTCAAGCCCTTTGGCGCTGTGCATTGTCATCAGCGTGACCTTGCCTGCCGATTCGTCGTATTTATCCGCATCGCTGTCCGTCGCAACCTTCTCAAGAAATTCTTCCAGGCTCGCCGGCTCGTCTGCCTTCGCCTTCTCCTCTTCGTAATCGTAAATAAACGATTTGAAGTCCATGAGGTTCTCGATTCTTCCCTCTGCCTCAAGCGTGTTTTCACTTTCGAGGGCTTTCATATAGCCTGTCCGAACAAGGAGGTTGTCGTAGATATCCGAAACCCTTAGGTTTTCCTTTTCCTGTCTGCAAAGAAGAAGAACCTGCATCATGGCGCGTACCGGTTCTGCCGCTTTTGAAGGAAGGCTGTACAAAACCTCTTCATCCGTCAAAGCCTCAAACAGCGATTGTCCTCTGACTCTCGCCAATGCCTCCAGTTTTCCGAGCGTCGTGGCACCGATGCCGCGTTTCGGTTCATTGATGATGCGCTTAAGTGCCAAATCGTCCGCCGGATTCACGACGAGTCTCATATAACAAATCATATCCTTGGTTTCTTTGCGGTCATAAAAACTGAACCCCGACAAAATCTGATACGGAATCCCTCTGCGCTTCAAAGCGTCCTCAAAGAGTCTTGACTGCGCATTCGTTCGGTAGAGAACCGCAAAATCATCATAGGAACGCGTTCTTCCCTTCAAAAGGTCGATTTCCTGCGCTATGTAATATGCTTCTTCCTTATCCGAGTCGCATCGTCTATATATGATTTTGTCTCCCTCTTCCTTGGAAGTCCACAGTTTCTTCTGTTTCCTGCCGCGGTTGTTCCTGATTACGGAATGTGCTGCCGCCAAGATGTTTCCGTACGAACGGTAATTTTGCTCAAGCTTGATTACCTTTGCATCCGGAAAGTCCTTCTCAAAGTCCAAAATATTCTGAATATCAGCACCTCTCCACTGATAAATGCACTGATCATCGTCGCCCACCACACAAAGGTTGCGGCTTGCGCTTGCGAGAAGCCGGATAATTTCATATTGCAGCCGGTTCGTATCCTGATATTCGTCAACCATGATATATCGGAAGGTTGACAGGTATTCTTCGAGTGCTTCGGGGTTTTCCTTCAGCACATGAAAGGCATTGAGCAGCAAATCATCGAAGTCCATCGCATTGTTTTTCTTGAGCTCCTTCTGATATGCGCTGTATACATTATAGATTATCTTATTCTTAAATTCTCCGCCGTTAATCTCAAGATAGGCTTCCGGGTCGATGTCGGCTTCTTTCTGTTTGCTTATCACAGCGGAAAGATATGCCTGCGGAAAAAGCTTTGCATCGACATTCTGCTCTTTCATTATGTTCTTAATCAGCGTTTTCTGGTCTACCGTGTCATATATCACAAAATTCTTGTCGTATCCGACCGTCTCTGCGTATTTTCTCAAAATCCGAAGACTCATCGCATGAAATGTCAAAATCCACATACCCGGGCAGTGTCCGACCAGTTTCTCAACGCGCTCTCTCATCTCGCCTGCCGCCTTGTTGGTAAACGTCACTGCCAGTATAGCGTATGGGCTTACTCCGTTTTCAATCAGATATGCAATTCTGTGCGTCATCGTTGCTGTCTTACCGCTTCCTGCCCCCGCCAGAATAAGCAAAGGCCCGTCCAGATGTCTTACCGCTTCCTGCTGCTCCGGATTTAAGTGTTCTAAATTCATATATTATGTCTCCTTGCGTCTTTCGTATAGATTAGTATACCACAGAACCGACAATCTTGGAATCTTCTGCGAAAAATTAATCATTTAATTGCATTCTATGACACTGAGCTGTCTGATTTCTGCCATACGGCTCCGAACCATGCCCACTGCTTCAACTCTGCTCGCCGCCCCCATCTTTCGCAGCAAATTATGAATATGCGTCTTCACCGTATTTTCGCTTATAAAAAGTTTCTCTGCAATCTCACCGTTACCGCTCCCCTCAAAAATCTCCGTCAAAATCTCGGTTTCCCGCTCGGTAAGCGCAAATTCGTTCCTGATTGACAGGAAGGCCGGTGCAAAATCCTCTTCCATGCAAGTTTCCCAATCCGAAATTTCAGTTTTCAAATTCTGCATTTTCCACAGAATGATGCTGAGGGTAAGCCCTCCTATGAGAGCCCAAATGCCTATATTGATGTTCTCAATAATCAGGTTAGAACTAATCCCAAGCTCATACACCACATACTCCACCAACAGCAGCATCGTAATCCCCATGCTGTACATCACATATATCCCGTTTTCGTCCTCGGATTTTACTCCGATCTTCAGGCACCCTGCCATATCCGCAAGCAGCATGAGTATCAGAAATCCGTTGAAATATTTCATAATCGCATACTCCGTCATAAGCGGTGAAATCGCAATGCCCCAAACCGTTATATAGGATACAAAAAAATATCGATTCAGCTTTTTTATCACTATCCCGATTCGGCTCTCGCAAATTTTCTGCTGCGCCTCCAGCCAGAAAAACACACATACATTGCATATCATATCGCACACGAAGAAAAAATGCTTCGTTTCCGCCATCTTGGTGATTATATTGAAGTAAAACAGAAACATATGCAGTACGGTCGCGAGCAGCAGTGCTCCGATAAAATATTCCAGTTTCTCAAAAAATTCGTTTTCTTTCTTTATTCTCTTCCTGTATATCAGCAGTATTACCAGTGACGCTGTAATCAGGGGAATCGTAAATACATACACAAATAAAATCACACTTTCCATTTTTTCTCCTCCTTTGGCTCTATTATAAAACATCCTATGAAAGCAAAGGAGAATATAATCCGCTTTTTTGCGTTTTTTTAACCCCGATCTCCGCGTGTTCCGACAAATTTCGACAATCTTCGCATCCTTACAAAAAATCAAAACACCGGAGAGACCCCGGCGTTCTGATTCTTCATTCATTTACTTAATATTTATAAGAAGGACTTATGCCTCTTATATACTTTCTTATGCTTCGAGAGCTTTGAGTGCAGCCTGCTTTTCAGCTTCTCTTTCGTCTAAGACCTTCTGATATTCTTCATCCGTCAGCTTAGTCATTGTGATTCCTGTGTATCCGAAG
>ERZ773148.1347-NODE-1347-length-20604-cov-5.432673_pt1 | contig 20604 bp, 16 predicted proteins | sample MGYA00580846_ERZ773148 | MGnify/ENA primary metagenome ERZ773148 (study PRJEB29015, sample SAMEA2737879) | human gut metagenome | biome: human gut; feature: human-associated habitat; material: faeces | place: China | collected 2012 ... | reverse complement strand
AGCCTGCACGGATTTTGACCGTCACCGGCTTGCCGGCACCTTTTACCGCAGCTTCCACGAGATCAAAAACAAGCTGCGGGTCCTTCATCAGGGCCGAGCCTTCCCCGTTTTTTACGACCTTCGGTACCGGGCAGCCCATGTTGATGTCAAAGATTACATTGCCTCGGCCGGCCAGCGTTTCTGCCGCAAATGCCATGATTTCCGGTTCATGCCCAAAAAGCTGGTACGCCACAGGCTCCTCGCCATCTAAGATTTCGAGGAGCCTGCCTGTATTTTTGTCTTTAAACCAAAGCCCCTTTGCACTCACCATTTCGGAGTACACAAGACCTGCCCCCATTTCGCGGCAGATGCGGCGAAACGGCCCGTCGGTAATTCCGGCCATGGGCGCAAGCAGGAAGGGACTGTCAAGTTCAACATTTCCTATTTTTAAAACTTTCGCATTCATTTCTTCGCGTTTTCCATTCTCTGCAGAGCCAGCGCAATCGTAAGGCCCGGAATGACACGATTTCCCGTGATTTCCGCACCCAAAAGGTCGTTGATTTTTTTGAGCCTGTACTGAACGGTGTTCGTATGTATGCCCATAAACTCTGCCGTCTTTCCGCTGTTCATGCCCGCATCCAAAGCGAAGGTTTCAAGCGTTTCGAGAAGCTGCCTGGACTTGTTGTCGCCTTCCTTTTTGAACGGGTCCAAAAGATCCATGTAGTTTTTCTTGAGGTGTCCGCCCTGAACCTGAATGTTGATGCAGTTGCTTACAAGTGCAAGTTCGTATTTCGAGAATACTCGTTTGTACGGGAAAATATTTTCGACAAACGCCCAAGTCTCGCCGATCAGCCGGAAGCCGTCCCCGGCTCCTTCGATGCGGTCAACACCGGTTACATGGAAAATACGGACTGTCTTGTTTTCCTTGAGTCTGTCAAAGAAGGAAACGCACACAGCCATCTCTGAAATGTCCTCATCTTCTCCGAGTTTTTCGCCGCGCAGCAGAACCGCGTAGCTTTCGTTGTCCTCGGTTATCTTGATGATGTTCAGAAGGCCCTTTTCCATATATTCGTCGATAATTTCATCCGCCATGCCGGTTTCGATGCCTCTTGCATAGACCACGGACAAAATATCCGAAGCGCGGATTCCCGCCTCCTCGCGAAGAGAATACGCAAGGCTCTTGTTTCCTCTCATGAGCGCTTTGACAAGCTCTGCCTTCGCATCGCGCTCCGGCGTGAACTTCCACATGCCCATTGCAAGCTCTATTATTTCGGCAAGCTTGGTAATTTCGCCTGCCGAGTAATTGTCATCGTTGTCCACGATGAACAGGTAATATTTTTCGTTATTGAGATAAAGAAGTCCCCAGTAGGTGAGCACGCCGTTTATCTCGATGAGGCTGTAGATGTGCCCCAGATTCAGCGCAACTTCCCTGCCGCGCCGGATCACTTCGTTTATGGTTGCCTGATGGCGCGTTTCAACTGTGAAAACCGGGTTGAACTCTTCGCTGAGCAGAACAACCTGGAAGTCGTTGTTCACGGCAGCCTCGTGCAAAGCCTGCTGAAAGCTCGAATGCTTCTCGAAGTTCAGCAGATGGAAAATCGTGTTGTTTATGAGGCTGTTTTTGAAATTGTTGCCGTAAAGGACCTGCTCCATGATCTCAGCGATGATTTTGGAATAGTCCATGCCCTCGCCGTCTACCATGAGGAGCAGCGGAATTCCCGCCGTGTCGGCAGCCGCGGTTACCTCTTTGTCAACCGGACGTGCGCTTTTCTCTCGCTGGAAAAACACAATCGCCGGAACGCCTGCTTTTGCAAGTTCTCTGATTGTTTCGCACTGTGCTTTGGTATCTTTCTTCATTCCCGCAAAAGTCGTGAGAATCATGGTGCCGCTGTTTCCGTTGCAGGCAAGTGCCTCCTCCGGTGTTGCCGCATCCAGCACGGACACTGCTTTGATGCGGTTATCCATGTGCTTCTCGCCGGCCACTACGATACATTTTCTAAAAGACTCCAGCTGCAGGCAGTCTTTAACTGTTACTTTCATCCTTGTCCTCTTCTTCCTGAGGATGCGGCTGACCCGCCTCCGGTGCCTCGTCCTCTCCTAAATAGTCAGAGTCGTACTTTTTGAGTTCTTCCATCAGTCTGCGTTCTTCTTCCTGTTTCAACTCTTCGCGCTCTTTTGCTTCTTTTTCGTCCTTCGCCTTCTTTTCTTCGTCGGCTTTTTCAACGCTTTCTCTCAAATCCTCAGCCGTAATTCTGCCGGTGTAGAGGTCTTCGAACTGCTGCCCGTCGATTGTTTCAACAAGCAGAAGTGCCTTTGCAACGCTTTCCAGAACGCTGTCGTGTTCCGTGAGAATACGCATCGCCTCTTCATATGCTTCATCGATGAGACGCTTGATTTCTTCATCGATTTCCTGCGCGGTATGCTCTGAGTAGTTCTTGTGAGCGGTAAAATCGTTGCCGAGGAAAACTTCATCGTCCCCGCCGTAATTTACTGCACCAAGCTTATCACTGAAACCGTATTTTGTAATCATTTCGCGGGCAATTGCCGTAGCCTGCTTGATATCCCCGGACGCACCGATTGAGATATCGTCGAGTTTGAGTTTTTCCGCAACGCGTCCGCCCATACACGAAACAATATGGTTGTACATCGATGTTTTCGTGTCGAACATCTTGTCGTCTTCCGGAAGGTACATGGTGTATCCGCCGGCTCTTCCTCTCGGAATGATGGTAACTTCGTGAATCGGCATATGCTTCGGAAGCGTTCTTGCAACGATTGCGTGACCTGCTTCGTGGTATGCCGTAAGTTTCTTTTCTTCGTCGGAAACGACCTTGGACTTCTTTGCAGGCCCCATCTGTACCTTGCGAATCGCCTCTTCGATTTCTTCCATTCGGATATAGCGGCCGTTTCTGCGCGCCGTAATAAGTGCGGCTTCGTTCAGGATATTTTCAAGATCCGCAGGGGTTGAACCCATGGTTCTTCTTGCCAAAATCTTCGGTGTAACGTCGTCCGCAAGCGGTTTGTTCTTCGCATGAACTTTGATGATTTCTTCACGGCCTTTTACATCCGGGATTCCGATGACAACCTGTCTGTCGAATCTGCCCGGTCTCAGAAGTGCCGGGTCGAGGATGTCCGGCCGGTTGGTAGCCGCAAGGATGATGATTCCGGAGTTCTCCGCAAATCCGTCCATTTCAACGAGAAGCTGGTTGAGCGTCTGTTCTCTTTCGTCATGTCCGCCGCCGATTCCTGCGCCTCTCTTGCGGCCTACGGCATCGATTTCGTCTATGAAAATAATGCACGGAGCGTTTTTCTTCGCCTGTTCAAAAAGGTCCCTCACTCTGGATGCACCCACGCCGACAAACATTTCAACGAAGTCCGAACCGCTGATTGTAAAGAACGGCACGCCCGCTTCGCCGGCTGTGGCCTTGGAAATGTAGGTTTTTCCTGTTCCCGGAGGCCCCACAAGCAGAATTCCCTTAGGAATTCTGGCTCCGAGCTCTCTGTATTTTCTTGGGTCTTTCAGGAAGTCCACAACCTCCGAAAGTTCCTGTTTTTCTTCTTCAAGTCCGGCAACATCTTTGAATGTAACCTTCTTGTCGCCGCCTTTGACCATCTTGGCCCTGGACTTTGCGAACTGGAACGCCTTGCCGTTTCCGCCCTGGTTCATCATGATGTAGAAAAGGAACACGAGTGCTCCGATCATAATGATGTTCGGTATCAGCGACCAAAGCCATGAGCTTGTGTCCGGCTTCGGGCTTGAAACGCTCTTTATGATGCCTTTCTCCATCTGGTCAAAAATGTATGTTTCTTCGAGCCAGTTGATTTCGATTACCGACGGCGCATACGCATAGACCATCGATGACTTGCTTACAAGCCCTCTGAGCGTGGTGCCTTCAATCGAAATTTCACTGATTTTCTCTCCTTTCACAAGTTCCGTGAACTGTGAGAAGGAGACTTCCTTCATGGAAACCTGATCTGATCCCATGAATCCTTTACAAAAATATGCAAGTGAAATCACGAGCGCAAAAATCAGGATATATACACTTATATTTTTTGAGAATTTTTTCACTTCTTTCCCCTTTCGCTTTGTTTCCTTCAACAAATATTTCGTTGTATTTTAACACAAATTTCATAAAATTTCAAGGATTAATATTGTTTCCGGCACATTATCCGGCATGTTGTTCGCTCCATCGCCCGGGGCTGCGGCCGCTGTGCTGCCGGTGCCGGCACCCGGCATCACGCCCGGTTTGAACTCCGCGGAAAACCTGCCCTTTTCGCGGTACTGCCTGCTCGCAAAGTGCGGCGACGGGAGCACCCACAAAATCCGGTTTCCGTACGCCAGCAAGTCGATATCGTCGCGCACGCTCTTCGGCACCTTCGCATCCACCAGAAAATCCTGCAGCTTTTTGTGGCGCACCTGCGGCGGAGCCGTGTCCGGGGTTTGGGCTGCGCCTTGGGTTGCGCCTTGGGTTGCGCCTTGGGCCGGGGTTTGGGTTGCGCCTTGGGTCCGGGTTTGGGCTGCGCCTTGGGCCGGGGCTTGGGCTGCGCCTTGGGGCCGGCTCTTGGACGCAATCGCAATCACATCGCCGTCCCTGCGCTTCCTTATGCACACTGAATCCTCCGCACCCGGCGGTAGTGCGAAAATCCCGACAACCCGCGCGGCGGTCTCGCCGCCGTCTGCGTCCGGCGCATGGGCGGTCTTCTTCTCTTTTGCATATTCCTCCGCGCTCATGAACCGCATCCTCAGCTGCCGGCCTTCCTCGGTGTCGGCTTCCCTGCAAAATCGAATTCGGTCGTAAATCTTATAAACCCGGAATCCGTCTGCTAAATCGCACATTGCCGATGGGCTTTGCGAAATCCGCACTTTTTCAATGGCCTCAAGCTGTCCTTCCGTAAGATTTTCTTCCATGCCAACATCCGCAAGCAGGTAATTGTAAACACGCATCCGCACTGCTTTGTGCATCCGGTCAAGTTTTGCGGTTGTGACTTCAACGGTGCAGTTCCTGCCGTCTGCGTCTTCCAGAGCCTCTTCATAAGCGTCTCTCGCCTGCTGCGCGAGATAGTCTTTGTCGGCGGCTGCGTTTTTTCCGAGCCGGTTAATCGTTTCTATTATATTGGGATTGAACTTTTCCCTGAGCATCGGCAAAAGTTCAAGTCTTATCTTGTTTCGCGCATAAATCGCCTCATTGTTAGTATGGTCAATTCGCGGCGATAAATTTCTTTCCTCACAGTACTTTTCGATTTCGTCACGCGGCACATCAAGAAGCGGTCTGACGATTGCAAATCCTCGCTCATATCGCTTATATGCGATCCCTGCAAGCCCGTCCGTTCCTGTGCCTCTGAGCATCCGGAACAAAATTGTTTCTGCCTGATCGTTTGCATTCTGCGCCACGGCAATTGCGATTTTATCTGTGCCCGGCATGGACGGTTCCTGCGTGCAATGCTGTTCGAGTTCTCCTGCAAGTTCCTGCACGAATCCCTGCGCGAATCCCTGCGTGAGTTCCTGTGCGATTTCCTGCGCCGTCTCGAAAAATGCATCGTATCTCGCCTTCCTGCCGGCCTCCTCGGAGGTCAGTCCTTTCTCGCGTGCCAGCGCATTGCAGTCCACCGTAAAAGTCCGGCACGTAAGCCCCCTCTGCCTACAAAGCTCCTCCACATATTCCTGGTCGCGTTCAGCGTCTCCGGGTCTGAATTTATGGTTTACATGCACCGGGTGAATCCGGAAGTTTTTCACCGCAGAAAGTTCCAAAAGCACATCAAAAAGGCACACCGAATCAGGGCCGCCTGAGAGGCCCAAAACAATGTGCGTGCCGTCTTCCAACAGTTCATGCGTTTTTATTGTTTCCAATACTCTTTGTTTCATATCCATATTTGTATTTTATCACAACGCAGCCCTGATTTCCATGTGTTTTCTGTGATTTTAGTGCTCAGAAAAAACGCGGTGCCAGCCGATGCCTCTGCAGCTGCGATCACATTGCCGCCGCAGCCCGCTTGGCGCGGCGGTTTGTCTAGTGCTGTGGTGAACGGGGTGGCATGCCCGCTGTTGTGGCGAGTCTGGTGCCATGGCGAGTCTGGCGCTGTGGCATGCTTGGTGCTGTGGTGCATCTGCGCAGTGACGCACTTGGCACAGCGGCGCACTTGGCACAGCGGCGCACTTAGCGCTGTAGTGCGTATGGAAAAATTAGGCAATTCCCACCAACTGCCCCAAATAGGCCCCCCTTTCGTGTATTTGGGTCTGTCTTACACCGCTTTGAACCTGTTTCACGCCGGCTTCGCAAGATGATTTTACCCCTTGCAAAAATGTAAAGTTTGGGGCGGTTGAAATTTCAACGTTTCTCTGAAGTGGGGTTTTGACATTTTTTTACAATGCAGCTTCTTTCGCCCACGCAAGCCTCCGGATACACGAAGCACCCCCCTGAGAAACGCACTTTTCGTGTTGGCGCTATCTGCGGCATCGCGGACCCAGGTTCTCCGGCTCGTCAGAATTCCTGACAGCTCGCACCTTGCATCAACTTGCCATGACAAAAAAAGAAAGCCGAGGCTCATTTGAAGGTAGAATTACGAAAGAGCCTCGGCCATCATTTATTTGTAACTACATGATATCACACATTGGAATTAAATTCAAGGTAAATGTTTACATTTAGGGCCAAAAAGTTTCGATAAATTCCGACAGCGTCAAAAATTTTAAAGATATTTGCACGCTGGCTGTCGGGGGGGATTTCGCTCGCTATGCATTTCGGTCGCGAGGCTTCATTTAGCGGATGCATTTCGGTCGCAAGGTTTTATTTGTAAAAAATTGGATAATTATGCACAGAGTAATATCTTTTTGCCCCAAACCCCAAAAAGATAGACATCGGGTGCCCCCATAATGGGTGTTCAGCGCATAAAAAAGCATAATCCCATAGTGCGAGAGCATGCATGGAATTCCGTACAAAAACTAAATCGTTGAAATTTCAATGTTTTGTTGAGACTCTATTTTTCGGAGCCATCAAGCCCGTACGACTTTTCTATGAGAATTCGTCGTTTTGTGTCTCCAAATCTGAGGCCGATTTCTATCTTTTCGTTGCAAACCGCAAAATGATAGAAAAAACGGCCATTTTATGCACGCGGGGCTGCCTTGCGACCCTTTTTATGCAGGCAAAATCTTTATTGCAGCTACCGTCAGGTCGTCGCGCTCCCTTTCGCCGTATTGCTTTACGGTCTCGGCAAGTATCCATCGGGCCAGCTTGCGTGCAGAAATACCTGCGAGTTCTGCCGGGGCGCGTTCCTCCAGCAGCTCACGCAGCCAAGTGCCGTCGATGTCGCGGTCTGCGGCGGCGGCATCGACCTCTCGGCCGGCCTCATTTTCAAGGCTGGCGCGGGCCGTCTCTCGGCCGGCCTCAGTAATGCCGTCCGATGCCATAAGTACAATGTCGCCCGGACGGAGCTGCAGGGCTACATGTGTGAGCCGTATCTCCGGGATGATTCCGATCGGAAGCGCAGCCTGCTCAAACATCCTGACCTTGCCGTCGCGGAGCACAAACGAAGAGGCTGCGCCCATCTTATAAAACTTCGCCTTTCGCGTGTTTCGGTCTATAATCAGCAGGTCAAGCGTGGCGAAGTTTTCCGCTTTCGCATGCGATACCATGAAGGTGTTCACCTCTTTAATCGCATGCGCCGGGGCCATGCCGCCTTTGAGATTTTTGCGCAGGCGGCTCGTTGCGGCCCGGCTCAGGGCCGCCGCCCTTATCCCTTTTCCCATACCGTCCGACAGGATAAGGGCGAGGCTGCCGTCAGGCAGCCCCGAGGAAATCGCGGTATCACCGCTGATTTCCTCGGCGGCCGCTGTGGCATATCCAACGCTGACCCGAAAGCCGCAAGCGGCGCACGCAGGTCCGGCTGCGGCCGCTGCTGAATGACATCCTGCCCCGGCGGCCGCTGCCGGGCCGCCCCCTGCTCCGGCAGGAAGTGCCGGTGTGCAGACGGCCCCGGCACTCAATGCCAAAGCACCGCCGCTGATATTGTAAATACTTTTGCTCATAATCGGTTCCCTCAAAGCCAAATTTTGATTCGCCGGTCGACCATGTCTTGCCGAACGAATCGGGCTTTGAGAGCATTTTATCATGCCGCCGTGTCGGGTTTTGTCGAATTGCGAAGCATGCGTATAAAAGCATCCACCGTCGCCGCCACTGCCGCTGCCGCACAAAATCCGCCGTAAACCGTAAGCGGCACCCAAATGCACACAAGCGGTAGTGCAAAAAGCGCCAGTCCTGCGAGCCTGTTCAGCGGCGTGTGCATCGTGACGATTTTTCCATTCATAACATACCCCGCAATTGCATTCTTGCCCTTAAGATATATCACAAAAGCGACGGCCGCCCAAAGCCAGAACGGCATTTCTTCCTTATATACCGGCAAAAGACGCACCAGCGACACCGCCGCAAAGATCAAATCTGCAGCCGAATCCAGCACTTCGCCAATTCGGCTTTCGGTTCCGGTTTTTCGCGCAAGCGGTCCGTCCAGCATATCGGTCAGTCCTGCCAAAGCGTACACGCAGTAAAATGCCGTGCCAAGCGGCTCAAGCAAAAGCAAAATGCCCGAAAGCGCAATCCGCATGCTCGTCAGCACATTCGCGGGTGACACAAGCATGCACAGCCCGCGGCATGCCGCCCGCGAACCCTCCGGGCGGGCGTCCGGCGATTTAAATTCCGAAGAAGTTTTTTCCGTTTTCATAGGTTGCCTCTGCTGCTTTCTCGTAGCTTATGCCTTTGATTTCGGCGATTTTACGAACTACGAATTCCACATATTCGCTCTTGTTCTGCTTCCCGCGATACGGAACGGGTGTAAGGTACGGTGCATCCGTTTCCGCCATCAAAAACTCCAGCGGAATCGCCTCGACGACATGCACCGTCTTCTTATTATTCTTGTAGGTTAGCGGTCCGTCGACACCAATCGTCGCGCCTGCCTTTACATATTCAATAGCCAGCTCGCGACTTCCGCTGAAGCAGTGAATGTCGACCCTCGCATCGCCGCCGCAGTCGCCGAAGGCGACTGCCCGGTGCGACAGCACCTTGCCGCCCGCCCCCATGATGTCAAACTCGGAAGGAGCGGTCGGCAGGCGGCGTGGCGGGAACCACGACTTCCGCTCGTCAGAAAACGCGCCCTCCTCTTTCAGTATGTCGAACACTTCTTGGTCGGCTTCCCTGGAATGCACCACAATCGGCAGTTTCAGTTCATTTGCAAGCTGAATCTGTCTACGGAACCAGTGTCGCTGCACATCGCGTGGCGACAGGTCATAGTGGAAGTCGAGCCCGATTTCGCCGATTGCCTTGACTTTCGGTTCGCTTTTTGCAATTTGGCGGAATCGTTCCAGCATCGCCTCGTCCATCAGCTTCGAATCATGTGGGTGCATTCCGATGACCGCATAGCACCACGGATAGCGATTTGCGTGCTCGGCTGCCAGAAGGCTCGAGGGCTCGTCGAAGCCCACATCCATCACCAGCCCAACATCCGAGGCTTCGATTTCCGCTGCCAAAGCCACGCGCTCCTCGTCTGTGAACGAATCATTATTCAAATGTGTATGTGTATCAAACAGCATATTTCCCTCCTGCAATATTTTGTGATGCGAAAAGTTGGACTTTTTCCGCTGGCCACCGATATAAAACTCCAGCTTTTCCGCAGGTACAAGCCAGGGCAGGAACAGTGCAAGCACAGGCCGGCCGCAATACAATTATATGAAAAAAATTGTCCGGTTTCAGCGCCCAGCCTAGTATCGGACAATTTTTCACTTATTTATCGCGCGCATATGAACGAGATTTCATATATATTTTTTGGCGTTTCGCAATTTGGTAAACGCTCGTTCATATTTTTGCAATTTTTAAAAAAGACATATATATCCCTGCGCTTCGAACGCCCGGCCGCGTGCGTCAAGCGTTCCATCATGCCCGGGTGCGTGTGTCAACACGCATCAATGTGCCAACGTGCAACGATTGGCACGCATTTTGCGGCCCGGCAAATGTGCAAGCGCTAAGCTTGGCACGCATTTTGCATCCATCAAGAAGCGTGTCCATCAGCCATTCAAGCGGCACGCCCGCCGCCACGCAGGCATGCCTCAGCCGACTGATTCGCCGTCCGGTGCGCTTGTGGTTACGATTTCGCAGCGATCGCCGTTATCCGCAAAGAGCAGCATTCCCTTGGATTCCATGCCTCTGAGCTGGCGCGGCTTGAGGTTCGCAACTACGATAACCTTCTTGCCGACCATTTCTTCCGGCGTGAAGTCCTTTGCGACGCCGCTGATAACCTGGCGATGCTCTGTACCCATCTTAATCCGGAAAACGAGAAGCTTGTCAGCCTTCGGGTGCTTCTCCGCCTTCTCGATTACGCCTACGCGGAAGTCGATTTTGTCGAAGTCTTCGAATTCGATTGCCGGCTTCAGGTCAAGCGGAATGTTTTCCGGTTCTTTGTCTTTCTTCATGGATTCGCTGATTGCGTACAGTTCTTCCAGTTCTTTGTCGATGTCCAGTCTCGGGAAGATGGCGTCGCCCTTCTTCACCTGCTCCTGATACATCATTTCAAATTCAAACGCATCTTCCCATACCACGTCCGCGTACCAAAGCCCCATCTGCTTGCGGATTTCCTTGGAAGTCGTGTGCATGAACGGGTAGATCAAAATCGAGATGATGCGGATTGCCTCTGCGAGGTTGTGCAGAACCGTGTCCAGAGCAGCCTTTGCTGCCGGGTCGGTGTCTGCGGTCTTTGCAAGCACCCAAGGTGCTTTTTCGTCGATATATTTGTTTGCACGGCGAACGACAATCCATATTTCTTCCAGTGCCATGTTGAACGCAAACTTGTCCATCTGCTCTTCCACCTTGGAAGCAGCACCGACGCAAGCAGCGCGGAGTTCTGCGTCGATTTCATCCATTGCCGACGAAACCGCATCCGGAACAGTGCCGCCGTTGTATTTTTCGATCATGGAAACGGTTCTGGAAACAAGGTTCCCGAGGTCGTTTGCCAGATCGTAGTTCATTCTCTTAAGCATTACTTCGTTGGTGAAAACGCCGTCCTGTCCGAAGGTGTATTCGCGAAGCAGGAAATATTTCAAAGCGTCAATGCCGTATCTTTCGATGAGGATTACAGGGTCAATAACATCCGATCCCTTTGCCGCTTTGGACTTGGAAACTTTTTCGCCGCCCATAAGAAGCCAGCCGTGACCGCGCACCTGCTTCGGAAGCGGAAGACCCGCACTCATAAGCATTGCCGGCCAGATGATGCTGTGGAATCTTACAATTTCCTTGCCCACAAGGTGAACATCAGCGGGCCAGTATTTGTCGTAAAGCTCCGGATCATCCGGATAGCCGAGTGCTGTGATGTAGTTTGTCAAAGCGTCAAGCCATACATAAATTACATGCTTCTCGTCAAGCGGAACCGGGATTCCCCAGTCGAATGTTGAACGGGAAATGCAAAGGTCGTCAAGTCCCTGATTGATGAACGAAATCATTTCGTTTCTGCGGCTGTCCGGCTGCAGGAAATCCGGGTTCTTGTCGAAAAGCTCAAGCAGCGCCGGGGCATATTTGGAAAGTTTGAAGAAGTAGGCTTCTTCCTTTGCAGGCTGAACCGGTCTGCCGCAGTCCGGGCAGCAGCCGTTTACAAGCTGGCTTTCCGTCCAGAAGCTTTCGCACGGCGTGCAGTAAAGCCCCTCGTACTGGCCCTTGTAAATATCGCCGTTTTCGTAAAGCTTCATAAAAATATCCTGAACACGCTTGATATGGCGCGGTTCGGTCGTTCTGATAAAGTCGTCGTTGGAAATCTCCATCTTCTCCCAAAGCTTCTTGATTCCGTCTACAACTTCGTCAACGTAAGCCTGCGGGGTTACGCCTTTTTCGTCCGCAATCGTCTGGATTTTCTGTCCGTGTTCATCGGTTCCCGTAAGGAATCTTACATCATATCCGCAGAGTCTCTTGAATCTTGCCATGGCGTCAGCCATTACCGTGCAATATGTGTGTCCGATGTGCAAGTTGGAACTCGGATAATAAATCGGTGTGGTGATGTAATAAGTTCCTTTGTCTGCTTTCATTCTATTCGTCCTCCTCATTTTCCTGCGGATACGCTTTGGACATGGTTTTGTCCGTCAGCGCAATCAGCGCAATTCCCGCTGCGAGAAAAGCCGCCATGGTTCTTCCCAACGTCTTTGCTACTTTCTTTCCGCCTGCTTTCTTGGGCTTGTCTGCCTCGATTACTCCTCTTTTCATCCTTTGTACCTCCTATGTTCCACATATGCCGCAATCAGTGCTGCGGCTTCATCTTCACTGATATAACTGCTGTTTAGGGACAAATTATAGTTTTTGTACTCACCCCACTTCTGGTCTGTGTGGTAATTATAATAGTTTTGTCTTGCCTTGTCGTATGTAGCGATGATGTCCCGAACCTTTGCAGGATCATCACCGTAAACCCCCGCTGCACGCTTTTCCCTGTCTTCAAGCTCCGCATGGATAAAAACATTCGTAACGCCCGGCATGTCGCGAAGCACATAGTCTGCGCATCTTCCGACGATTACGCCCTCTCCTTTGGAGCCGATTCTCTTAATGGTCTCAAATTGTGCAAGGAAAAGTCTTTCATTGACCGACAGCGGGCTTCCGCTCACGCCCTCGTTGAAGCTGAGTGCAGACGAGAGATTGTAAGCAAAGCTGCTCTTTGCCTTAAGCTCCGTGCCTTCCATCAGCTCTCTCGAATAGCCGCTTTCCTCCGATGCCATATCTAAGATTTCTTTATCATAAAACGGCACTCCCAGTTTGTCGGCAAGCAGTTTGCCGATGATTCTTCCGCCGCTGCCGTACTGACGGCTTATTGTAACCAGTTTTTTCATGCTTCCTCCTCCACAAAAGCCTCGTAAATGGCTCTGATTGCCTTTTCGAAGTCTTTGTTTTCAACCCCTACTATAATGTTCATTTCGCTGGAGCCCTGTTCGATCATACGAATGTTGACTCCCGCCGCGGCAAGTGCCTCAAAAAGCTTTGCTGATACACCTTGTCTGTATGACATTCCGTGACCTACCGTTGCGATCAGTGCCATGTCCTCAAACACATCGATGCTGTCCGGGCGAAGTCTTGTGCGGAATTCGTCCAGCACCTCATCCAGTCTGCCGTTGATTGCCTTACTCGCCATCACAACCGAAACCGTATCAATTCCGCTCGGCAGGTGCTCGAAGTTGATGTCGTAGTCATCGAGGATGTCAAGAATTTTTCTCACGAACCCCCGCTCGCTGCTCATCATGTTCTTGTAAAGCGCCACAACCGTGAAATCGCGGCTGCCCGCAATTCCCGTGATAATGTGGTTCTGTTCGCTGCGATAGTCCTCAGAAACCTCGGCAGTAATGAATGTGCCCGGGTCTTCCGGCTGGTTTGTGTTTCGGATGTTAATCGGAACGTTCGCCATTCTTGCCGGATAAATCGCATCCTCATGCAGAACGCTCGCGCCCATATACGAAAGTTCTCTAAGTTCCTTGTAGGAAATCGCACGAATCTGCTTCGGATTTTCGACGATTCTCGGGTCCGCCATGAGGAAGCCCGAAACATCGGTCCAGTTTTCATACACATCCGCATGCACTGCACGTGCCACAAGTGCTCCCGTTATGTCAGATCCGCCTCTGGAGAATGTCTTGATTTCACCGTCCGGTGTGCTGCCGTAAAATCCCGGAAGTACCGCTCTTTCGTGTTTTGCAAGTTCTTCCGCAAGTGCCTTGTCGGTCTCCTCCGTCAAAAGTCTTCCCTTTTCGTCGAACTTTATCAGGTTTGCCGTATCCACAAAATCATATTCGAGAAAAGCCGCCACAAGCACGGCGTTGAGATATTCGCCCCGCGATGCGATGTAGTCTGCGGAAGGGTTTTTTCTGAGGTTTTCGCGTATTTCCTCGAAATACTTCAGCAGGTCAACCTTCACGCCTAGGTTGATTTCAACCGCCATGTATCTGTCCACAACGACCTGAAAAAGCTGGTCGTACGGCAGATTGTGCTCGATATGCGTTTTGCACAGGTAAAGGATGTCGGTGATCTTGTTGTCTCCCTCGTATCGCTTTCCCGGTGCGGAAACTACAATATATTTTCTGTCCGGGTCCTCCCGGATTATTTCCTTTGTTTTTGTCAGTTGTATCCCGTCTGCCACGGATGAGCCGCCGAATTTTGCGACCTTAATGCCCATAACTCTACCTCCTACTTTGCAAGCCTTGCCTTCCCGTGGGCTTGTCATATATGTATCTTATTATTTTATAACAAAATCTTTGAGATTTCAAGATTTTAGCCTTTGTTCTTTTTGAGATCGTTCAAAAGTTCTTCGTTGAGTGCTCTCTGTGCTTCCGGAATTTCTTCCTGCCGGTCCAGGTCCACAATCTGCGTCACCCACACCCTTGAGCGATACCAGCTCTCCGCAATCGCATCCAGCACGGCTTTCGTGCATACCGGTGCTCTTTCGCCCGCGCGTATGAGATATACGCGGATAATCATGCCCATGTTTGCCGTTTTGACTTCAAAAACGCTTTCCGTCTGTCCTATTTTCGTCAAGGCTTCGCTGAGGTGGTCCGATACATGCCTCGATACGATGGATTTCCTCTCATTCTCGCACATTACATAAAAAACCGTTGCCGCAATACATGCCAGAATCGTTGATACAATGTCGCCGAACGCATATGCGGTTGCATAGTACATCAGCAGGCCCAGCAGCAAACCCAGCCATTTGATTCTGCCAAGCAAGTCTGCTTTTTTTCTTACGCTTTCCATATTCTTTCCCTCTCCTTTTTTGATATATTTATTATATTCGCAAAGCCTGATTATGGCAATATATCTTTTCATTTTCACGAATATATGTTATACTTCTCCTGTATTGGAGGTAAATGAAATGAATCTTACAAAACCTTTGAATAAATATTTCGATCATACGCTTCTCAAACCGGAAGCGACTGCATCACAGATTGACAAGCTTTGTGACGAAGCACGCGAGTGGGACTTCTACTCGGTCTGCGTAAACAGCTGTTATGTGTCTCGCTGCACGGACAACCTCAGAGGCACCGATGTGAAGGTTGCCGCTGTCGTGGGTTTTCCGCTCGGTGCCTGCACAAGCGCATCCAAGGCGTTTGAGACCGAAGAGGCTTGCAAAGACGGCGCGCGCGAAGTTGACATGGTTCTCAATGTCGGCATTTTCAAGACCGGCGATTATGATTACATACGCGACGACATCGCAGCGGTTGTGGAAGCTGCTTCCAAGTACGGTGCCATCGTCAAGGTAATCCTCGAAACCTGCCTGCTTTCGGACGACGAAATCGTCGAGGCATGCAAGCTTTCCAAAGAAGCCGGTGCTCACTTCGTCAAAACATCCACGGGATTCAACGCAGGAGGTGCGACCGCAGAAGACGTTGCCCTCATGAAAAAAACCGTCGGCGATACTCTTGAAGTCAAGGCAAGCGGAGGCATCCGGGATTATGACACAGCAATGGCTATGATCGAGGCAGGCGCAGACAGAATCGGCGCTTCCGCGTCCGTAGCAATCATGGAGGTATATAATAATGAACATAACTAGAAAAGGAAGTTTCTTCAAAGGCCTGTTCTGCGCACTCATCGCAGTAACCTGCCTTTTCGCTGAAAAAATCGGCTTGGCAGCCCCCGGAGAAGACTGGTGGATTGCCGGTGTAGTTGTAGGCGGCATCGCGGCAATCGCCTATTTCAAGAAATGCTTTGAACGCCGATAGACCGCGCGTGCCGCGCGTGTTGTCCGGACGGCGCGTGCAGTCTGTGCGCCAGCTACCTGTGCGCCGGCCATCCGTGCGCCGGCTACCTGTGCGTCGGCTACCTGTGCGTCGGCTACCTGTGCGTCGGCTACCTGTGCATATAATGGTCGTTTTTTCCTATCTTTTTGCCATTTGAGCCAAAAAGATAGAAAATACCCTGGGATTTTGACGGACGGCCTGGCAAGATGAAGAGCCCGGTCCAAATCGTCAAAACCACACCATCACGGGAATGTTGAAATTCCAACGATTTGGGTTTTGAATGTTTTTTACGCATAATCTCGCGGTGCGGGATTATGCTTTTTTTATGTGCCGGGAGTCCCTGCCGGGCCTCTCGGCTTCTATTTTTGAAGCTCTTTACCCAAAAAGATATTACTTTATGCACGATTATCCATTTTCTTACATTTACGCATTTAGCAGGGCGTCCTGCAGGGCTTCCCTACCATTTTACCGTTCTGTCAAGCTGTTTCTTTTGTTCGGCGGCACTCAGCCGCAGGTAAATCGCCGTGGTATTCAGGCTTTCGTGACCGAGAATATCCGACAGCAGCGCAATGTTCTTGTTTTCTTTCAAAAAAAGTATGGCAAACAAATGCCTGAAAGCATGCGGATGCAGCACCTCTTCGCGGATTTTGTACTTCAATCCGTATTTCTTGATAAGACAGCCGATTCCCCGCGTTGTAATCTGCTCGCCGAAACGATTCGGAAACAAATAGTTTGAATCTACCGTCTTAAAATACTCCCTGCTCTCTTCTATCAAATGCTTCGGAATCATAATCGTACGGATTTTGCCCTTTGTCCAAAGCGTAAATTCCCCATTTGAGAGGCAGCTTTTTTCGAGTTTCGCGAGTTCCGACGCCCTGCATCCCGTTCCCGCCAGGAATTTCACTATGAAATAAACCTTCCACTTGCCGTCCGCCGCAAGGTGCTCCAAGAGAGATTTGTACTCCCGCATGGTAATCACATTTTCCACCGACGCATTCTTCTGCATCTTAATTCCTTTGACCTTGCAGTCCGGGCGTCCCGCATAATCGCAGAACACATTCATTGCGACGCATCTGAGCGCAGCGGTTTTGGGCTTGTATTCTCCCATCAGCCACTGCTTGAAATCAATCATATTCTCCTTGCTGAGTTCCTCATATCGCTCGAAAAAAAATCTCACCGCCAAAACATAGCTTTCGATTGTGCTTGCTGACCTTTCCAAATTCATCAAATACTTCTTAAATTCTTCAATTTTGTTTTCCACTGTTACTCTTCTCCCTACTTAATTCTATTTTTTTCCATAACCATGATTAAAAAAAACGCAGCAGCCGATAAACTGCTACGTTCAAACGAAAGACTATTGTATACGATAAATCGTCAAGCGGCAAGTCACTTCCTCATCCGACGTTATAACTTTTCAACCTCTTCCAGTGTCAAGCCTGTATTCTTAGCAATTACATCCATAGAAATGCCGTCCAGCTTCAGATTTTTCGCAATCTCATGCTGCTTCTTGGCCTCGCCCTCGCTGCGGCCCTGTTCGATTCCTAATTCCAAGCCTTTACGCTCGCGCTCGTTCAACATATACTCGAATGTCATGTACTTCTTCCTCCATCCGTCAGAATTGAACTTCCTGACGCGCTCGTCAATCATGCGCGTCAGCTCTGAAGCCTGGTTTTTCTTCGGGTCATTCAGATACTCGTAGAAAGGCTTCAGTGCCTCCGGAACCTTCTCCGAAGAACATTTTGTGTTCAACACTATTGTATATGATAAGTCGTCAAGCGGCAAGCCTTTTTCCACATCCCACGAACGGAAAAAATAGACAGGCTCGTCCCGCTTAAAGCGGTCGAAGATGCAAATGAAGATGACATAACTCGGCTTGAGATCGTCGTAAGGCCGCCCTTGCTCGAGGAAGTCCAAATCCATGTTGGCATGATAGTATCTTGCCCGCTTGTCAAGCGGCGGGCTCTCGCCGGTCTGCATCTCGATTTCCGCCCATAGTTTGTCGCTCTTGAGAAACGCATCAAAACGCACGCCGTGTGCATCACTCTCGAATTTCAAGGTTTTCTGGGGTTCAGACGTTAAGTCCGACAGGGCACCCTTCTCCCTGCCAGAACCATCATCCGCCCTCTCGACATCATCCTCTCCCTCAATATCGTCAAGAAACGGATGCCGGGAATTCATAATTTTAATTTCGCCAAACTCCTTATCCGGCAGCACAAGTTCCAAAATTCCGCGGCAAATCTTAGGACTTCGCATTACGTTCATAAAGATATTATCATCCGTAAACGGAAGAAAATCCGGGGAATCATAAATTGAATTATTGTTCTTGCTTTGATCCATAAAAACTCCTTTCTTATCTTTGATTGTTGTGCCAATTCGGCCGGCATTATGTCTTTGCTCTCATGATTATGGTAAACTAATTATAGCACTTGTTGTAAATAAATTCAAGTAATAAAATGTAATTTAATATTTATTTTTCAAGTTACTTTTTTACATTTATACCTTGCATATCCACATTCACCCCCTTTTTCTTCACATAATCGCTGTTATGTTCACTTTCAGCTTTGGTAGTGCAATGGCAGTAACAAAAGCTGATTACAATGAAACATTAGCAAAGACTTACTTTGACAGCGTAATGAAGACTGTTAAGGAATCCGCTAGCGGTACTATCACACTTAAGGGAAACGGTGAAACCTACGAAGTAGGCTATACTGTCTTAGAAGCAAACTACGCTGCAATTTTTGATGCTGCGACAGACTTTGTTAAGGCAAACGCTAATGAACCTTACATCGGAAATGGTGCCGACGCTAGTTACGAAGTTAACAGACTTGAATATGTTCTTAATGATGTGGCAGACAACCAAGAATTAAAGATGACACTTGTTGCTGCACAGTATGCTGCTGACAAGCAGGAAGCTATTGACGTATTAAACGGATTAGACCTTTCTGATTACTCAACTGCTGAACTTACAGACGCACTGAAAAAGGCATTAGATGACAAATGCACAACTTATGTTGATCACATCAAACACCTCATCAGTGATGCAGTCGATGAAATCAACAAAGCTACTTTTACCTCTGATTCTGAAGTGGATGCATATGCAACCGCAAAGGCTAAAATTGATGAATACTTCTATGATGCTGATACAGTAGGAACAAAAGACAATACAAAAGTATTAGCTGTTGAAAAGTACTATGAAGGTCAAAACGGTGCAAAAGTTGGTTTAGGCATTTATGAACTTAATGAAGATTATCAAGTAGCAGGAACAACTTTAGCTAGCTTCACAACAACAGCTGTTGCAGGAGCCGACGCTGTAGACGCTGCAAAAGTTGCTGCTTGGAAAGCTTCAACCGCTCAGAAATATGCTGCTTACCTCAACACAAAGGATGCAGATAAGACTTACGCGGCTAACGTAAAGAAAGTTTTTGACTTCCTTGCAGAAAACGGAATTAACCCTACAGGCTGGGATGGATTCTTCGCAAAAGATGCTGCTAAAACATATGCAAAGGGCTTTGCTACTGCTATCGCTAATGTTGAACAGTTCGAAGCAGACGCTGCAAGATACGCTGCTGAAACAGATGTAAACGGCATTCTCGTTCGCGATGCAAAAGACGTTGCTGACTTAGTAATCGAAGGAACTATGAACGAATACCTTGCTAGAACAGGTATCGGACCAAACACAGCTAAGAACTATAAGACTATCGACGAAGCACTCGCAGCTATCTATAGTTTATACGCATCCCTTGATGATGAGTTATTAGCATTCGAAAAGAAAGTAAGAGAAACTGCTGTTGCAGACTTCTTAGCTGACGCAGAAGCAGACGAAACTTACTATCCTGCAGAACTTGCAAAGGTAAAAGAACTCACTACAGAATATCTTGCAAAGGTAAACGCAATTACTGATGTTGATAAGATTCTGGCTGACAAGGACGGTTATGACAAGGATTACAAAAATAAAGTTAAGGATGTAAAGACTGCTAAACGAGTTGATGCAACAGGAAACTACTCCGCATTAATAACTGCAGCAACTCAGTATGCAGACATCTTAAACAAACAGCTTAAGGGCGACAATAAGTACTACTTAGGCGAAAACAATGCAAAAGTTATCGCAGAAATCAACAAGTTAGTTGGTAATGCAGGCGCTAGAACAACTAAAGAAATCAACGCATTATCCGGAGACGCAATTGCTCTCGTAACAAGTCTTCCGACAGTTGGTGCTGTTGACGCTGCTAAGGACGCTGCAGACGATGCAGTAAAAGCACTTCCGAGAACTGCAAAAGTTGCTGACAAGGCTCTCGTTGACGCTGCAATCGCAGCTGTAGATGCTTATGAAACAATTTCCGCTGCAACTTATGGCGGTAAAGCTGTTGAAAATGCTGTTCTTCAGTATGCATATGCTGTAAACAACGAATTGACTGCAAAAGTTAAAGCAGTTGATAAGACAGACAAAGCTGCACTTAAAGCATTAAAAGACGAAATTAAGACTTTCGTAGATACTTATGAGGATTATGCAGTTAAGGATGCTGTTGCAGATGTATTTAAAACTAATAAGGATAAATTAAATGGATATCTTAAGGACATCCAGGATGCTGCAGCAGCTGCTGTAACAAAGGCTATTTCTGCTATTCCGGTAAAGGCTAACCTTACAGAAGCACATAAAGCAACTGTAGAAGCTGCAAGAAAAGCATATGATGCTTATGTAGCTGAATATACAGATTACTATGTAGCATATAAAGCCGCTGGCTACAAAACAGATGGATTCGTAGCAGACGATTTCAACTACCAGTCCTTATTCAATGCTGAAACTCAGCTCGGACTTAACAATAATCCTGCAGATGCAGTTAAAGCATTAAAGATCACTGCAAGATCAACAGCTAAGAAGGGCTCCATCACAGTTAAGTGGT